>CETM01006964.1_pt1 | contig 19485 bp, 12 predicted proteins | sample 361451 | NCBI WGS metagenome assembly CETM01 (sample SAMEA2622690, study PRJEB7988) | marine metagenome | isolation source: saline water (ENVO:00002010), including
TCGGTAATTCATCTGCCGTCAAAACCGTGCTTAAGAAAAACAGGCTTAAGCATGACAGGAGTCGTGACATGAGAAATCGTATCTCGAACAAACAAACAGGCGGGCGGCATCTGAATCGTTGTCCATTATACGACAAGACCATCGTCGGTTCGAGAAATATGTGTCAGCTTCGGGTTGGTGCCTGAAAGAGAGACGGATGAATTGCTCGACTAAGGCCGAGGGTGAATGAGCAGCACATGATTTTCTAATTCGTTTTCATTACTGTCACCCGGCGGTATTTTCTCGGCGAGATGCTCAGCTAGCAACGTGACACCGACAGTCAACGCCTGAGCGATATCGTTCTCTTTGATCTCTTTCAAGACAGCATTACAGACGGTCTCAAGTATCTCCTGCTCCAGAGCAACATTGGCGAGTCGATCACATAGAACGGAAGCTCGCCGTTCGGCCAGGCTGATGTAAAGCAGGACAGCACCAGCACTACGAGGGGATGCTAGTACAGCATCGGCTAACACGATTTGCGCTGAACGTTGGATTTCTTCATTTGTTTCCGAGGTGGAGATTACACATGCACGAAGTGACTTGAAGATACTTGTCAGGATGACTCCGGCCAGAAAACCAAAGATGACGAGGCTCATCTGAACTAACAGACTAAACTCAGGTTCAGCGCTCCACATTCCATCGTTGTCCAGAGATCGAGCGATGAAATGTCCACCTCCCAAACCTACGACCGACCCGAGAATTCCAAAGATGGATTCGGCCCGATCATATCGGCCGGATTCGGTTGCCACGGCACAGACGATCTCAGTTGCGGTAGCCTTTTCGGCTTCACGAATACATTCTTCAACAGACTCGATCTGCTGCGTATTGAGTGCTTTGATTGCATTCACTATAGAATCTCTCTTTCGTTTTGTGTTACCAACTTCCCGTGGCTCCGCCACCGCCACTCGAACCACCACCGAAGCCGCCACCGCTGAAACCGCTTGAGCTACTACTGAATCCACCGCTGCTATAGCTACTGCCACTGCTATAAAAATAATCTCCACCGTCATAATTCCCGTTGCCTAGCCGTGGGGAGAGCCAGGCAAGAATAAATACGAAGATTGCAATGATTCCCATCGGGAAGACTGCCAATACAATCATCGTGATGCCACCCAGCAGACTAAATTTTCTGATGTCGCCACGCAGTTTAATAGCGCAGATTATGGTTACTAAAATACCGACGACAAACAGGATGCTTCTCAATATCATTTGGAAGGTGGAGTTTTTAGAGAGCTTGATGAAACTAAAGTCACCTTTAGGTGCTGGGATTGCGATTGCCTCCCCGAGTGGCCCCGTTTCTGCCATCTTTCCCAGGTGTTCCACTCCGGCGGTAATGCCACCCACGAAATCACCATTTTTGAAATGCGGGATGATGATGTAGTCCATGATGTCCTGACAGTGATAATCAAACCGGCGTCCCCAATCTTTCCCCAGTTCAATACGGGCTTTTCGGTCGCCCATGGAAACCAGCAAGAGTATTCCACGGTTATGACCGTCAGTCTCCGAGGTACCGATTTCCCATTGATTGAACCATTCTCTCGCAAACGGTTCGATCGTCGTGGATTCGTATCCATACGATGCCATGCGAGGAATGATCACGACAATAATCGGAGTGGAATGATCATTGAAAGCAATGTTCTGGAATTTGGTGATTTGAGTTACCGGATTACTTTCCGGTTCGACGATCCCAACGTAATCATGGATGAAGAACCCCTCACCATCTACGGCAGGTGTTGGTGGAATGTGAATTTGGGCATCGACCGTGACTGTTGTCAGCAACAGCCCCACAGTCAACAGGATAGCAGTGAATTCTCGATTCTCATTCATATGTAACTACCAACTTCCTGTGGCTCCGCCGCCACCACTCGAACCACCGCTGAAGCCACCACCACTGAAGCCTCCACCTCCTCCGCCACCGCCGTAGCTTCCAAAGGATGTGGAATCAGATTTCCCTAGATTCTCCACCATGCTGAGCAACAAGTTTTTCCAGAAATCCCAGCTGCTGATTTTTGCAACGAATCTGCGCCAGATTTCAGCGGGTGAAGTGAAGTGTGGTTTGGGCTCCAGACCTTTCTTAATTCGAATTAGTTTATAGATCACTAGTCCGGGAAGAAGTACGTAGAGAATTAGCGGCAGCATGATCGTGGGTGAGAAGAAGACGGCGATGATCACGGACAATACTAAAAATGTTGGCATTACGTTGATCGTCTCACGCTCTCTCCACAGGAATATTGCCAGCATCAGGACAATCGCTAATCCAATCAGGCCAAAGATAACCAGGGCAGGATTAATAGCAAAAAGTGCCGAGGGTGCTTGTTGAGGACCTGTCGTGGCCATGCTTAGCAGCCGTTTAGTCCCGTGCTCTAACCCTGAAGGGTAGTCTTCACTTTTAAAATATGGGATCATGCTGTGCTTCATGATTTTCATGCAATGATCATCAAAGCGACGTCCCCAATCTGCACCTAATTCGATACGGCACAATCGTTCTTTTCGAATGAAGAGGATTAGAATTCCTTTGTTATCACCCGTTGTGTTTTGTGTTCCGATTTGCCATTGATCGAACCAGAGCTTTGCCATGGCTTCAATGTCAGCCGGATGGTATCCAAAACGTTTAATCGACTCGATCGTCACAATCACGATGGGCGTATTATGGTCGACGAAAGCCTGTTCCTGATATTGAGAAATCCTCCGAAATTCACTGCTATTTGGAGGTATGATTCCCGCATAGTCCTGTATGAAAAACCCCTTGCCATTAATTGCCGGGACTGGTGGGATACCACTCACTTCATACAACGACGATAGCAGCATGATCAGACAAACGATACTGTTTGCTATGTGCGGACGTTTTTGTAGTGGTGACATTGTTTAATCCAGGTTCACGACCGGGGAAGTCGGCTAGTCTCTATTATCAGAGGTGTGATTGTTTTTCCCTGATGGGCGCTGATTCTCTTTTCAATTTGATAGAAAGTGCTGATTTTTAGAAAGCTGAATCCGTAAATAATGCGCCGATTGCTATCAATTGATGAGTTTCCATTTTGCCAACTCAGTGTAGTTACCTATTGGATTACTCCGATATAATGAGAGTTAGACTTGTTAACCAATAAGCCATTTGTAACCCGATGCTGTCTATCTTCGATCCCCGACAACCGATCAATCGCCGAGCCATGCTCCAGGTGGGTGGATTAGGGCTGGCCGGTGCCGCAGGACTGGATTTATCGACGCTCCTGGCAGCCAAAGCCGAGAAGAATCACTACACGACTGGTAAGTCTGTTATTTTTCTGTTGCAGCACGGTGGGCCTACTCAGCATGAAACGTTCGATCCAAAGATGGATGTGGACGAAGCTATACGTACGGTTGGTGGAGTAACGCAAACGAGCATTCCCGGAGTGCATTTCGGTAGTACCATGTCTCGCTTAGCAGCTCTGGCAGATAAATTGGCCATCGTACGTTCGTATGTCGGCGGCAGTAGTGCTCATGGCATTCGCCCCATCGTCAGTAATGCCTCGCTCAAGGCTAATCTGGGATCCATCTATGCTCGCCTGGCTGGTACCAATCATTCTCGGACGGGTATTCCCACCAATATTGCGATTGACCCGACGGCTGTTGAACCTGAAGACAACGGCCCGGATGTTCGATTTGGAACATTCGTCCAGACCGGTGAACTTGAAAAAATGTATGAGCCATTCGTGCCGGGGGGTGGATCCAATCTGCAGAAGAACATGCGACTGGCTTTACCTATTTCACGATTTGATAATCGTAAAGGGCTGCTGCAATCGCTTGACGGATTGAAAAATGAAATCGACAGCACGGGTGTTTTGGAAGGAGTCGGCAGATTTCGTGAACAGGCATACGACATGTTGATTCGTGGGGTCGCCGAAGCCTTTGATGTTACGAAAGAAGACCCTGCCACGCTTGCCCGTTATGATACTTCGCAGTTCATCAATGATACTAAATATACAGATAAGACCAACGGCAAGAGCGGACGTCATTGGTATCAGACCAATGCCCGAACCCTGGGGCGTCTACTCTTGTTAGCTCGGCGGCTTTGTGAAGCCGGCGCGGGATTTGTGACTGTCACCAGTCAATTCGTTTGGGATATGCATGCCGACCAAAACAATCTGGGAGTTGCCCGGGGGATGGAAGCGGTAGGTAATCCCTTTGACCACGCCGTCTCTGCATTTATTGAAGACTGCGAAGCACGTGGATTGAGTGATGACATCCTGTTAGTCACCACGGGCGAAATGGGTCGCACTCCGCGAATCAACAAGCGGGGCGGCCGGGACCACTGGGGAGGACTTACCCCGCTGATGCTTTACGGTGGCGGAGTGACTCATGGTCAGGTGATCGGGCAATCAGCGAAGGATGGTGGTGAGCCAATCTCTTCGGCCTGGAAAAATCAAAACCTGATTGCAACAATGCTGCACACACTGTTTGATATTGGTGAACTACGCCTCGAGTCCGGACTTCCCGTGGACCTTGTGCGTTTTGCGACCACCGGTACTCCAATCGCCGGACTTACCGGCTAACAAGTTACTTGGCAGCCGTATCCGGTTTTTGATCCAATTCTCCGCAAAGCTGAAGTGCACGCAGTGGATAAAAAGAACCGCTGTACGTGATAAAGTGTGGACCGTCGGTATTAAGTGACCGGGTCCACCAGCGTCCGGACTCACGCTGATTCGTTTTAATCCATTGAATACCAGATTGAATCGCATTGTGATCGGCGGGAATTCCAGCTTCCCGGAGCAGCATGATCGCAAGACCGGTTTGATGCCCGTCGCTCGGAGGTGCATCTTTCTCAGGTTCTGCATTTAGCTTGTCCTTGCGACTACCACCTCCCCAGGTTTCCGGAGTTGCAAAAGTACGCATCGCCCAACCACCATCATCCTGTTGGTGCTTGAGAATCAATTCAATGGTGGCAGATTGTTGCTCTTTGGTCTGTAGCCCGTCCCACTTTAAGGATGCCCAGAATAACAGTAGCTTGCCATAGTCGTGGGGAGGCTTGGTGTTTTGCAAGTAGGACTTGAGCGTATCAATACTCTTTTGCTGCTCTTCGGTTACCTGCTGAAGATATCCGGGCGCAATTGCCAGAGCCATGGCTGCCACTGTTGCGCCGTGATAGGAACTTGACTCAAACGGAGGCCAGCAGGTGATGTTATTGAAACTGCCATCTTCGGATTGAACGGTGAGTAACAGGTCGAGCGATTCTTTCGTTTCGGCAGACAGGTTTCCTTTGCTTTGGTCGTAGGCAGCGAGTCCGTTGGCTACATAAGCCAGAGCCGTTGGTTTTAGACCGGATTTAATGGCGGTAAGCGGCGCACGCTTGAACTTGGCCAGTTCCAGCAAAAAGAATTGTCGGTGGTCTTCCACTTGCGTATTGAAGAGTGGTCCAAGTCCAGGAGCTAATTGCATAAACGTTCCGTTAGTGTGACAGGAAACACATTTGCGGTTTTCACTCCAGGCTTGACTACTCTGAGTGAGATAGTCTTTCGCTGCTGCAAGAGAAAATGACGATCGAACCGGCTCGTCGGCTTTAGCCGCAACGACTTCGATGTTCCCGGATTTATACTGAGGGGTTTCCGCATGAACATGGCTGGATAGACTCACGAGACTAATTGCGACCATTGTCAGGATTGGGAAGAATACATGTTTCATGGAATTAGTTTCCGTACGGCGAAGATCTGAATTGTTTATGGCATGGTTCATCCTAACAGAATGACATGGCGGATTCTAAGATTTTGTTGAAGAGTCGCACGGGCAGCCTCACCCCTCTGGTTGCGTATTGGCCGCAGGCAACTCAGAATAAACTAGTTGGATTTCCCCCCCCCGTTCATTTTTGGGAAGCATTAAATCGTGAAACGCTTTGCTCTGAAGACTCTGTTGTTGATGATGCTGGCCTCCAGTGTTCTGGCCACAGAGAAACGACCGAATATCGTTTTTATTTTTACAGATGATCATGCCCCTCATGCCATTGGTGCCTATGACGGGTGGTTGAAAGAGGTGAACCCGACTCCGAATATCGATCAGTTGGCAGCGCAGGGGATGCTGTTCCGTAACAGTTTTTGTACGAATTCCATCTGCGGTCCCAGCCGCGCCGTGATTCAGACCGGTAAGCATAGCCATAAGAACGGGTTTCGTAATAACGGTGATAAATTTAATTGGGCTCAACAGACGTTTCCAAAATTGCTTCAGGCGGTAGGGTATGAAACGGCGATCTATGGTAAAAGTCATCTCGCCGGTAAACCTCAGGGGTACGATAAATGGGTGGTGTTGCCGGGCCAGGGATTATATTACAACCCTGATTTTCTGACGCCCGAAGGCAAGATCACGATCGAAGGTTATTGCACCGACATCGTCACCGATATGGGCGTTGAATATTTAACGTCGGGACGTGATAAAGATAAGCCTTTTTTGTTGATGGTTCAGCATAAAGCTCCCCACCGCTGTTGGATGCCCGCCACGCGTCACCTCAACCTGTATGACGATATTTCCATTCCGGAGCCAGCTACTTTATTCGATGACTATAAAGACAACGCTCCGCCGGCACGTTTTCAGGAACTGGAAATCGATCGCCACATGGATCCACACTATGACCTGTTTCTGGACCTGATTCCGACTGAAAAACCGGAAGCCATTCAGCAACGTCAGGATCGCAGCGCGTGGGTCAACCTGCAACGCTTTACGCCCGACCAATTAAAAGTCTGGCGTGACGCCTGGGAGCCAAAAGATAAAGCATTTCATGAAGCCAATCTAAGTGGTAAAGATCTGGTGCGTTGGAAGTTCCAGCGATATGCCAAAAACTATTTGCGATGCGTCAAAGGTGTGGATGAAAGCGTTGGACGCATCATGCAAACGCTACGGGACGAAGGCCTGGCAGACAACACCGTCGTTGTTTACTGTTCCGATCAGGGGTTCTATGTCGGTGACCACGGTTGGTATGACAAACGCTGGATGTATGACGAATCGATGAAGATGCCGTTTGTGATTAAATGGCCTGAAGTCATTAAGCCGGGCTCGGTCGATGAGCACTTAATTCAAAATATTGATTACGCCGCCACGTTTCTGGAAATGGCAGGCGCTGAAGTCCCTGACGATATTCAGGGTGAGTCTCTCGTTCCACTGCTCAAAGGAGAGGCTGCTGAGGATTGGAGATCGTCGCTTTACTACCACTACTATGAATTCCCCAGCGTGCATATGGTTCCACGACATTATGGAATTAGAACCGAACGATTTAAGCTGATGCATTTTTATGAATTTGGTGAAGAGTGGGAATTCTACGACCTGGAAAAAGACCCCGACGAGCTTAAGAATCTTTACGGTAAAGATCGTTACTCGAAACTGATTGAAGATCATAAAGCTCAGCTGACAGCGCTTCAGGAGAAATACGAAGAGGATAGCGACATCTCTGAAAAACCTTTGGATTGGCAGCTGAAACAACGTAAAGGCTGGGTTAAGAAATAATGCTCCGTCTACTTCTAGCCAGCTTGTTTCTGTTTCCCAATATCTCTTCAGCCCGGCATCCGCGGCCAACACCGAAAGGATTTAGTTGGGTCAGTCCGGGATCAGAGAAATTGGTTAGTTCGATCTCCAGAAAGATTCGGCATCGAACCTTTCAGAGTCCGTCGATGGGAATCGAAGTCGGGTACTATGTCTATCTACCCCCCGGATACTATCAGCCTGAGAATAAACAACGTCGTTATCCGGTCGTTTACAATCTGCACGGCGGCCGACCGGGCGGCGAATATAAGATGATTGCGATTCACCGATTCGTGGACGCTGCCATTCGAGCCGGAAAGATTGAACCGGTCATTTACGTGTTTCCCAATGGAGGCCCGATGAGCTGGTATAACTATCCCCGATTTGAAAATGGACAAGGGGAAGATGTCTTTATTAAAGAAACGATCCCGCACATCGATAAGCAGTTTCGGACAGTGGCTCGCCGCGAAGGTCGAGGCCTACAGGGGTACTCCCAGGGAGGACGCGGGACGACGCGAATCATGTTCAAATATCCCGAATTGTTTGGTTCCGTGGCTCCCGGAGGTGCGGGCTTTGCAACGGAGAAAACAATCCAGGAAAACGACGGGACTGAATCGGAATTAATCCAATTCGCATCAGGTGATAACACCTGGGACCTGGCCAGAAAATATGCCGCTCGCACTCAGGCTCCACCCTTGCGACCGCTCATTTGGGTTGGTGCAGACGAAGCCAATTATCAATCAAATCTGGATTTTATGAATTATTTAGACGAATTGGGAATCCCTTACCAGAAGCTGGTCGCCCCGGACATCGGTCATCATGCAGGACGAATCTATGAAATTCGTGGAGACGTCCTTCTTAAATTTCACGACGCTAATTTCAAACGTCTGCTCAAGCAGTGATTCTTACTGGGATTTGTAAGGCTCAAACATTTATTAGGTAATGCTCGTTTTTTGCGCCCCGAATTTGCTGAAATTGGCACCTCTTTAAATAGTGGAATATTTGTCCTGAGCAAAACCTGGAGTTCTGCCATGAATCGTCTTGTATTAAGTGCGTTGCTGAGTCTGTTAGTTTTATCACTGGGTTGCGAGTTTGAATCGGAGCGAGAAGCAGCTCAAAGAAAGCGGGAGGCAGAACTGGAGGAGAATCTTGAGGGACTGTTAGATGCCTTTGCCGATGCAATGGAGGAGGCCGGCGAGTCGGATTCGAGTGACTACGATTTTGGCGAACTTTCACCGATTGCGAAGGTTGTTCGCGAGGCGGAAGGACTTAATGAAGAGTTTTTCAGTGAATACTCTGCAACGGCGGAAGGAGATTACGGTAACTTCTCAGAAGCCAGCGACATGATTCTTGAACTGATTGAGAATCATAGTAAAGAAGAATTAATGCCTTATCGGAGAGATATAAATAGTATTCTCTACAACGGTGCTTGTGCTTACAGCCTGTCGAAGGATGTCGAGAAAGCACTCTCCACACTAAAACTCGCTGTGGATTATGGTTGGAATGATCATGCTCATACGCTGGTTGATCCGGATTTGGAGAATCTGAGGGCGACAGCGGGCTTTAAGAAATTCAATGCCGAGTACTCAGAGACCATCGAACGTCAGGCTAGCGAGAATATCCCCGACGAAGTTTCTTTTCCTTTTGATTTTAAGCTGACCGGAATTGATGGCGAACCTGTCAGTTTGGCTGATCATAAAGGTAAAGTGGTCATCGTTGATTTCTGGGGTACCTGGTGTCCACCTTGTCGAGCAGAGATCCCGTCATTCATACGATTGCAAAATGAGTTCGGTGAAGAAGGCTTCCAAATGATAGGTCTCAATTACGAAGGTGGAGACACAGACTCTGATACAGCCAAGGTCAAGCAATATGTCACGAGCGAGGGAATTAACTATCCCTGTGCTCTGGGTGATGATGCAACCCAAAACCAGGTTCCCGGCTTTAATGGCTATCCCACGACACTGTTTATCGACAAGACCGGAAAAGTACGACATAGACTCGTTGGATTACATCAGTATCAGGATCTTTCGGTTATCGTCAAAAAACTACTGGCCGAATGATACGCCGCAGACCCGGAACAAAAAGTCAGCTCTTTCATTTTGGGGTTCCCTCTCGACCCTATTGACACATAAACGACGATTGCTAGTCTATGAAACAATGTTTATATGTTGTTTTCGATGCAGTTGAGGGTATACGGGTGCCGTCAAAGCGAGGTGGGATTCATTGTCTACTCGACAATCTAAAAAGTTTATTGTTGTCGCGTTGGTGATTACATTGGCGACGGGGTCGCTTCTATTTCAGTGGCTTGGTTCACAACGGGCTGCTGAAGATTTAGCAGAATACTACGCGGCAGCGGTACTCGAAGGCCAGCAGGCGATCCAACAATCACTAGAAGAGCGTGGGCTGGTACAGTATGTAGGTTCTTTACATGAACCTGCCCCGAATTCAGATTCTATCATTGATACAAGTCCGGCTCATTGCTATCCAGTGAATGTTGATAGTGTTTTAGAATGTGAGTTAGCAACCGTTCGTATTCTGGATTTACATAACTGTAATGTTATCGAAGAAGGTAGAGAGTGCAGATCTGGTGGTCAACTGGTCATCTCGTCCAGGGACGGACAATTCGATGAAGTCTTCATTAGCTTTGAGCTTCTGAATTCAGCAGGTGGCAAATTTGAGATTGTTATGCCAAGCGATAAGCGTGCTTGTCAGCCGATCAAACGTGCCTTCGAACAGTTTGCTCCGGAACCAGGAATTGCCTCACGCCAACTCATGAATAACGTTTTGGTGAAGCTATTTAGAAATGCCCGAAACAACACGATCGACGAGCAGTTAGGTCACCTGTTCCTCAAGATCATCCTCAATTCAGTTCATCATGAATTACTGGTTGCGCAGGCCTTTGAAAGGCCGCTTCCTCGCAATGGCAGTTAATCACATCTCCAGTGTCGAACAACCTTAAGCGATGATTTCTTTGACAACTTCACCTGCCACATCCGTCAAACGGAAGTCTCTGCCATTGAGGTGATAGGTTAGTTTTTTGTGATCCAGACCACAGAGGTGCAGTATGGTCGCATGCAGATCATTGACACTGACTCGATTCTCAACCGCTTCATTGCCAATTTCATTCGTCGCTCCATAATGCACTCCACCTTTGACTCCTCCGCCTGCCATCCAATAGGTCATTGCATGTGGATTATGGTCCCGGCCCGTTCCTCCTTTTTGTACGATAGAGAGTCGTCCAAATTCGCCACCCCAAACCACTAACGTGTTATCCAGCAATCCTCGCTGGTCCAGATCTTCGAGCAGCCCGGCAATTGGGCGATCTGTTTCACCGGCAAACTGTCCGTGATTTTTCGAAATCGAGTTGTGGCCATCCCAGCTGCGGGCATTTTCATTACCACCACTATAGATCTGAATGAAGCGTACGCCACGTTCCACCATACGTCGTGCAATCAGACATTGTTTAGCAAAGTGATCGCATTCTTTGACTCCAACTCCATAAAGGTCATGGATTTCCTGAGTCTCCGCATTGATATCAAGTGCTTCCGGTGCGGCCTGTTGCATACGGTAAGCAAGTTCAAAACTGTTAATGCGAGTCTCTAAATCAGATTCATCCGGTCGGGTTTGAGCGTGATCTTCATTCAGTGATTTAAGTGCATCGAGTAACGCTCGTTGCTGAGAAATATTCTTCTTGCCTTGAAGATTCAGATTATCGATCGGATCTCCCTGAGGTTTGAACCAGGTTCCCTGATAAACACTTGGCAGAAATCCAGCTCCCCAGTTTTGTGCATACCCTTTGGGGAGGCCACGATTCAGCGGATCGGACATCGTTACGAAGGAGGGTAGGTTTTGATTCTCGGTACCCAATCCGTAAGTGACCCAGGAACCGACGCTGGGAAACCCCATACGTTTCATGCCGGTATTGATCATGAACAGTGCCGGGCTGTGGTTGTTTGATTCGGTGTAACACGAATGAAGAAACGCCATCTTGTCGACATGCTGAGCGAGTTTGGGAAAGATCTCCGAAACCCAGGACCCGCTTTCTCCGTGTTGAGAGAATTGGAACGGTGACTTCATTATGGGACCGACATTTCCGGTAAAGAATCCCGTATTTTTATCGAACCCTTCTAATTCCTGTCCATCGTGCTTTTCCAGTTCAGGTTTGTAATCCCATGTATCAACTTGACTCGGCCCGCCATTCATAAATAGCCAGATCACACTCTTCGCTTTGGCCGGGAAATGTTGTTCTTTCGCAGATAACGGACTATTGGCCGCTTCGGCTTCCTGTTCTGCCAACAACGCATGGAGAGCCAACGCGCCCATGCCACCACCACAGGTTTTTAGTAACTGTCGACGAGTATAAAAACTATTCATCATTCGTTTTGCATCTTCAATTAATAGATGTAACAGAATTCGTTAAGGCAAAGCATGAGCTGGATGAGATCGGCGGTTGCCTGTTCCCGAGCGTCGGTCACTCCGGATTCTGTGTAGGACGCAGTCTGACTCTGCAGGAAACTGACAGCCTTCGCTGCTTCACTATCGGTGGGCTGACGCGAAAGCGATCGTTGATACAGCATTTGGATCTGGGTTGCTTCATCAAGTTGGTGTTTGAGCAATTCTGTCGCACTATCTTCACAACATTTTCTCAGGTGGGGATTGTTTAGTAGTAGCAGCGCCTGCGGAGCGACGGTCGTTGTAGGTCGTTGCCCCTGACTCACCAGCGGTTCCGGTACGTCGAAGACCTGCAGCATCGGAACAAGCTTACTGCGTTTGATAGTAAAGTAGATGCTGCGGCGACGCATCGATTCGTCAAGCGTCCCCTGGCCGAACATTCTGACATCAAGTTGACCGGTTGCCTGCAGGATGGAATCCCGAATGGCTTCCGCTTCCAGTCGCCGGGGACTAAACCGCCAATAGTACGCATTGCCAGGATCGGCCAATGCATCCTCTTTGTTGAAGCCTGACGCTTGCTGGTAGGTGTAGCTCGAGAGAATCAGTGAGTGGATATGTTTAAGACTCCAGTCATGTTCAATGAGTTGCATGGCCAGCCAATCCAGCAGAGCAGGGTGAGTGGGAGGTTGACCCTGAATACCAAAATCATTCGTTGATGAGACAATGCCGCGTCCAAAGTGATGGTGCCAGAGACGGTTGACGATGACGCGCGCAAGCAGGTGGCCGGCACCTTGTTGCGTATCAACCATCCAGTTGGCCAGAGCCGTACGGCGATACGATGTAGTGGCTCCATCCGGTGGAGTTTCCTGCCACCGTTGAATCGAATCTTCGGCAGGCATTAACACTTGTAGAAATCCCTGTTGAGCCTGCCCTGTCTTTTGATTGACGTCACCGCGTTTCAAAAAGTAAAAATCTTCAAAGAAGTCCTTACCCTGAGAATGATGACGAATGGGTTTAACGCCTTCGCTGACGACCATCACCGTTTCACCAACCGTCTTCGGCGCCGACTTTTTATGTTCTAACGCCTTGGCAGTAAGTTCCTTCCAGGTGTTATCCGATGTGCGGTACCAACCAACAGCCAGTCGGATTTCGTCTTCAGTACGGTCACCGGCCGGTTTCTTCAGAATCCGAGCAACTTCTTCTGAGATCGTATTGGCGAGCAGAGGTAATTCCGGGTCACCAGAAACCGAAATGCGGAAGCGTCCCATGATGTGTTTGGTGTTGCCCTGAAATGCCACAGTGAGCCGTAGTCGATAACCCGCAGCGTCTTCCAGCGGTTCAGCCAAAGTCAGGATCGCCGCATGGTCCTTGCCAAACTGAGGATCGACAGCCCAGCCGGAACCCTTGTCGTCATCAATGACAGTGCGGACATGTAAGGCGCCTTCATTTTGATTAAACGTTGCTTTCGCATTACTAAACTCGACATTTTTCAGATTATTGGCATCGGACAGCGGTGCCGCTCCCAGATGCACATCGGTTAGTTGGAAGTTGCCATTGGACGCCAATCCGGGCCCTCCGGCACTAAGCGTCGGATCGGCAAACGCTTCGATGCGAATCGCTTTGACATTTGGCAAATGCGTATGGAATTCAAATGTAAAAACATCCTGGTTAGCAGCCAGCGACGGTTCAACCTTAAAAGACTCGTCCGGTTGGCGTTCGATGACAGAACTCTTTTCAGACTGCACGTCAAAAAACTTCATGGTGTACCACTGTGGCAATTCCTTTTCAGGATTAGCGGCATCCCAGACCTCAAACGCCTTTCGCAGAGTGGTTTCTTCATATTCCCGGATCGCATCGAGGTACGGCTGATGGGCTTTATCAAATGCTGCCTGCTGCGCATCCACTTCAGCCTGATTGATAATGATTTGCTGATTAGATCGAACTGCGGTCGTAAAGGTCGAAGTGAAGCGGTAGTAATCGGCTGTTGGGATAGGGTCAAATTTATGGTCGTGACATCGAGCGCAGCCGATTGTCATCGCCAGCATTGCAGTGCCAGTCGTCGCGGCCATGTCATCCAGAGCGTCATACCGCGATGGTTCGACTTCGTTGGCCGTAATCTGCGTTGGGAAGACGCCGGCACCTAGAAATCCAGTTGCCATCATGGCGAGGTGATTCTTCGGAGCAATTTCATCGCCGGCAAGTTGCCAGCGAGTAAATTCGTTGTACGGTAAATCCTGATTCAGAGCCTGGATGACAAAATCACGATAATGAAATGCAAAGGGACGATCGTAGTCATGTTCAAAACCATGACTTTCTGCAAATCGCGCAACGTCCAGCCAGTGTCGCGCCCAACGTTCCCCGTAATGCGGGCTATTTAAAACGTATTTAATCGTTGCCTCGATCACCTGCTCTACAGGCTCGGCTGCCAGAGTAGCCAATTCCTGCTCGGTGGGCGGCATGCCGATCGTATCGAGAAACATCCGGCGAATCAGAGTTTGCTTGTCGGCCTTAGCGGAGAAGTGTAGTGATTGACTGTCGATTCCTGCAGCAATGTAGTGATCAATTGGATTCTGAGCTGCAGGGTGGAGATCCGTACGGATTGTTGCCATTCGCAAAGGTTGAAATGCCCAGTAGTCCTTTTGGGACTGGTCGATGCGTCGGCGAGTCCACGCATCGGCAGGTTCATCCGCATCCAGCAGAGGGCGATCGTAGGCTGCTCCGAGATCAGCCCATTCCAGAATCGACTCAATCAAAGTATCACTCAGCTTGCCACTGTTTTGTGGCATGGCCGGCTCAGCTCGATGATAGAGCATATCTGCCAGATAGCTCTGTCGCGATTTTCCAAATTCGACCGTTTCCCCACTTGCTCCTCCCAAAAGAAACGTCTTGCGTGTGGCGAGGCTGAATTCACCTTCGGTTTTTTCGCCACCATGACAGTTGAGGCAATGGGCAGTTAAGGCATGGCGCACCGTGGACTTGAACAGTTTCTGACTCCTGGCCATCCGTGCGGCATGTGCAGGGTCTAACTTCTCCTGCTTTTCCGGAGTTTCCTGATTCTGCTGCTGAGCCTGCACGGACATCCGTGGTGCCAGTGGTACTAGTAATGCCAGGGCAAGCAGGACTACACCGAGACTATCCAATCTCATCGTCAATTTCATTTATCCAATGCATCGAAATTAGGAGTGAACACAACGCTATGATTATTTGCGTTTCTGTTTTGCCGGTGGCAACTGGTACCCCGTTGTATTCAAACGAATCCGGTACAGGTCAGCTCCCGCAGTAATATAGAGAAGATTGGAATCTTTGCCACGCCCAAAACCGACGTTGGTGGGAACCGGAGTTTCAATGAATCCCAGTTCTTTGCCTGCTGGTGAGTAGATTGCAATTCCGGGACGTTTTTCAGATCGTTCCGCCACGACCAGATTACCGTTTGCATCAACAATGAGACCGTCAGGGCCATCCTCCGGCGAGTAATCCACGAGCGTTTCGCGGTAAGTTGCGTTCCCGTCTTTGTCCAGATCGTAAGCCATCAGCGCCATGTGCCCTTTGCGAAGTGGAGCTGCAATTGCAACGGGGCCCTTGGCATCATCGGCCGTACCAAGTCGTTCAAATCCGGTCGCTCCATTTGCATTACTCACGACGTACAAGGTTTTCTGATCCGGTGAGATACAGACACCGTTAGGTTTTCCGGCATCCGAGATAATGCGAGTGATCGTTCCGTCGGTGTCCACTCGGTAGACACCCATGACGGGTTGGTCGATGGACTCATGGCCCAGATAGCGAGGATCACTAAAGTAGAGCCGACCTTTGAGGTCAATCGTAACGTCATTTGGTGAATTCAGTTTCCGGCCTTCATACATTCCCGCAACAATATAGCTCATACCGGTTTTCATATCAGTTCGGGTGACGCGCCGACCACCATAATCTGCACCTTCGCAGATGATCATGTCGCCATGCGCATCGAATTTGATACCATTGGACATCCCGCTGGGTGAGCGAAAGATCGTCGTCTTTCCGCTGGCAGGATCGTATTTCCAAATGTGGCCCGCATGAATCTGGCCATTGTCGGTTGTGGATTGATGTGAAAATGTAATGTCACTGAAGTAAACCTGCCCATCAGGAGCGACGGCTACGCCCTCAGTTAACATGATGCCGGTGAACAGTTTTTCCAGTTTAGCGTCTTTCGGTACGATGGGATCCGCCGCCAATGCTATCGATACAAAGCCAAAGAAAAGGAAGATACTAAGTCTCATGGTTGAAGTTACTCCAAAGAATTCTGTTATTCGATCACTTCTTTGATTTTACTGCATTTGTCGGCGACAGTCCCCTGTTGAATTAACGTTTAAACGAGATGTAAATCACCTTCGTCTTAGCTTAAAATAGAGATCATTCAAACGAGAACCAAAGTCTTTGGATTAATTCAAAACTATGAGTAAGCCGTTTCTTGCCATTGGTCTGCTGTTGGTCGCCGTCCAGCACGCTGCAGCCAAACCAAAAATTGACTACGACCGTGATATTCGTCCATTGCTGAGTGAAACCTGTTTTGCCTGCCACGGACCCGACGAGCAATCCCGGCAGGCTGACTTCAGGCTTGACATCGCCAACGACCACTTCCTTCAGCTACTTACTCCCGGTAACCCTGCCAGTAGCGAATTGCTCACACGTCTGACGGCATCAGACCCTGATCTCAAAATGCCTCCGGTTGATTCCAGGAAACAGCTGTCGGTCGAACAAATTGAAATCATAAAACAGTGGATTAAAGAGGGTGCGGAAATCAAAGGACATTGGGCCTGGAATGCTCCTTCTCGCCCCGAGTTACCTCGAATTCAACAGAAACGCTGGGCACGCGGCGCGATTGATTACTTTATTAAGGCGGGATTAGATTTTCAAAAGATGCGGCCATCCAATCAGGCCGATCGATTAACGCTGATACGCCGTGTGTCACTTGATTTACGGGGTCTGCCGCCGACGATTGAAGAAGTGGATCAGTTTCTTCAGGACCCGTCAGAACAGGCCTATGCATCCATGATCGAACGGATGCTTGGATCAAAACATTATGGCGAACGGATGGCACAGGATTGGCTTGATCTTTCGCGCTATGGTGATACCAATGGGTACCACGCAGATAGCCATCGAGATATGTGGCTCTATCGGGATTATGTTATTAACGCTTACAACAACAATAAGCCGTTTGATCGATTCATTCTGGAGAACATGGCAGGTGACTTATTGCCCGATGCAACGCAGGAAACGCAAATCGCTTCAGGGTTTAATCGCAACGTCACATTTAATGAAGAAGGTGGTGCCGATCCGGATGAGTTTTATGTGGCCTATGCAGTGGATCGGGCCAACACCACAGGGCAGGTGTTTCTGGGACTGACAGTGGGTTGTGCTCAATGTCACGACCATAAATATGATCCGATTAGTCAGCGAGAGTATTATCAACTGTACGCTTTCTTTAACAGCGTACAGGATGAAATCGGAGCAGGAGGAGCAACCGGTTATCACAACAAACCACTGCCTCCGCTACTCAAAGTGGAAACTGACGAGTACAGGCAACAAGTCGGCGATCTGACACAACAGGCAGCGTCGTTAAAAATTCAGATTGCCGAGTTGGCAGAAACTCTCAAAGCGGATCGCACTAAAGTCGAACAAGCCTATGCTGCCTGGCTCCCGGAGTTTTTGTCTCAGGGAACTCAAGTCGATTCGTTCTCAGAGGATTTGCAGCTGTGGTTATCCGCAGACGATATCAACGGCGATGGAATAGTGGACACTGAACAGGAGTTTAGCCCGCCTGAGAAAATCATAGTTTGGAAAGATCGTTCGGTACATGGGCGTGAAGCGAAAGCAACCGGAACTCCGATGTATCTGGCCGATGGCCTGAATGGCAAACCTGCAATTCACTTAAATGGAACGACGGACTTTTTGCGTACTTCTGCCGGAGGTGAAAATCTTCACAATGACTATTCGATTGTGAGTGTCATTTCTTATGACAATTTGGCTGGAAATCAAATGCCGATCATGTGGGGTGCGGAATCGCGCGGGAAGCGTCGTTCGATGTGGAAAGTCGCTACATCAAACATGCTCAGTTTTAACGGGCATGGAGCAGATGTGGTTGGCAATAAACCGATTGTCCTCAACGAAGCACATATTGGTATGGTGACTCAGGATTCCGACAAACGTATTCGTCTTTATATGAATGGGGAAGCGGGAGGCGAAGGGATACCGTCGATCGTTTCCATTCATGATTTGAAGCCGAATCCCATCACGATTGGTGCTAATAATGCCGGGAATGAAAAAACCTATGGCTCCTTCGCAGAAGTCATGATCTTCAATCGTGTTCTTTCCGACACCGAACGATCAAGAATCACTCGATATCTGGCCGGCAAATACAAGATTAAGTCCAAACTGGCTGCTTACCCGGAAAAAATTGCCGCGATCAATAAGACGCCGAATGCTGATTGGACAGACGAGCAAAAGCAGGCCGTCTTTGATTTTTATGTGGAAAATGAATTCCTAATCTCCAATGCAGACCTGCGTACATTAAAGACGGAATTAGCAGCGATCCAGGGGAAAGTGAATTCCTTATCGTCATCCGTGCCGACGACGATGGTGATGGTTCAAAAATCTGATCCGAATCCCGCATTTGTATTGATGCGTGGTGATTTTCAGGACCCGGGTGAACAAGTGCAACCGGATGTACCTTCGATTTTTCCTCGCATGCCGGAAGGCCAGCCAGGTAATCGGCTGGGACTTGCTCACTGGCTTATAGACCCTAGCCATCCGTTAGTTTCACGCGTGGTTGTTAATCGATTATGGAAACAGCTCTTTGGAACAGGCCTTGTGAAGACACTGGGGGATTTGGGTACGCAGGGAGAACGTCCGAGTCATCCGGAACTACTGGATTGGCTGGCGGTAGAGTTTGTGGAATCTGGATGGGACGTGAAGCATATTCAGAAATTAATACTGCTGTCAGCGACGTATCAGCAGCAATCTCAAACTATTGGTATCTATGACGAGATTGATCCCGACAACAGGCTACTTTCCCGCTCTCCGCGTTTCCGGTTGTCCGCCGAGGAAATTCGAGATAATGCTCTGGCAATCAGTGGACTACTAACACGCAAGACCGGAGGTCCCAGCGTTCGTCCTTATCAGCCGGAAGGATTTTATTCGGACAAGATTGGTCGAGGCTGGGATCAAAGCCGGGGCGAAGATCTGTATCGACGAGGCGTCTATACATACTGGAGGAGGACGACGGTTTACCCGGCCTTCCAGATTTTTGATGCGCCCAGCCGCGAGTTTTGCACCGTGAACCGCCCTCGAACCAACACACCGTTGCAGGCATTGGTATTGATGAATGACCCGACTTATGTGGAAGCGGCTCGCGTGTTCGCTGCCAGAATACTGACCGCAGGTGGAAGTACTCTGGAAGATCGTTTTGATTTTGCCTTTCGATCGGCGGTAGCACGTTCACCAAATCCGCAGGAGGCAGAAGTTCTGCAAAGGTTATTTGATCAACAATTAGAAATCTACGAACAGGACTCCGCCGCCGCGATGAAAATTGTAAGTGTGGGTGAATCG
>CETM01026227.1_pt1 | contig 19483 bp, 13 predicted proteins | sample 361451 | NCBI WGS metagenome assembly CETM01 (sample SAMEA2622690, study PRJEB7988) | marine metagenome | isolation source: saline water (ENVO:00002010), including
AGGGCCATGTTGCAGGCGGATGGGAATCACCCGGGTGCCCAGCACATCAAATGGTTCGGTCGAGATTTCATTCATCTGGAGTTGTGGTATGGCACCACGATGAGTCTGTTCACGACTGGTAAACGCATAGTCAAACGATTGTCGTAACCGTTGTTCCACTCGGGGCTCACAGTAAATTGGCACGCTGTGTCCAAGATAGAATTGGAACAATCGCAAATCGTCCATACCGAAAATATGGTCGGCATGCTCATGGGTATAGAGTACGGAATGAATTAATCCGATACCTTCGCGCAGCAATTGGTGTCTTAAATCCGGCCCGGTATCGATCAGCAGATTTCCCTGTTCAAGTCCCAGCACGACGGAACATCTCGTTCGATTATTTCTAGGATCGGTACTTGTACAGACATCGCATCCACAACCAATCGAAGGCACACCGACACTCGTCCCTGTCCCCAGCAGGATTAGCTTTCCTTGAATGTCTTTAGAAACGACTGGTTTGGCCAATGCGAATGCCTCGCTGAAATCACGTTACGGTATTTAATGGAACAATCATTATAGAAAATCTGGCAAAACCATATGTGATTCGTGAAAGATGGTTGGTGCGACCATAATCTCTAATTGGAAAACCCGGCCGTTACTGCATTCGATTGACTGGCAAGTTCATTTCCGCCGATCGTTGGCAGTGATATGATGATGTGAATAACCACCGTTGACCGTATATTCATATAGGGATAAGCTACCAACGGAACTAGATAAGCATAAGATATAGATAAGCATTTATGCTTGATAACAATCCACTGGTAAACGATGTGGATTCCTGAAAAGAAAACAAACACAAGATTCGCTACGAAATTGGTTCGGCCTGCTCTGTTCACCTGGCAGAAGGGCACCATTTGTCGTGATGAGTCGGAGCAACAATGGATATATTCGTACGAATCTGGGAGCTTCTCTCAGCCTTCTTCCTGGGACTAGTCAATTCATTTGACTCTATTGTCACTTCTGCTTTTGGTTCATCCAACAAGCGACAGGTCGACAAATATCTGGGAATTGTAGAAGAAATAAACGCTTTAGAGCAGCAATATCAGGTCATGTCTGATGAAGATCTTGGCCGCCAAACGGACTTGTTTCGCGAGCGGCTCAAAGCGGGGCAAAGTTTCGACGACATCCGTAATGAGGCTTTTGCCGTTGTACGTGAAGCGGGCCGCCGCTGGCTTGGGATGCGACACTACGACGTTCAGCTTATTGGCGGCATGGTGTTGCACGAAGGCAAGATCGCCGAAATGGTGACGGGAGAAGGTAAGACCCTTGTGGCAACGTTACCTGCCTATCTCAATGCTTTGAGTGGTGACGGAGTCCATGTGATTACGGTCAACGATTACCTTGCTCGCCGTGACATGGAGTGGATGGCTCCTCTTTATCTCGGTCTCAATCTCACCGTCGGCTGTATTCAAAGTGACATGAAGGCCAGTGCTCGTCAGGAAGCCTACGCGTGTAATATCACCTACGGAACGAATAATGAATTTGGCTTTGATTATCTGCGGGATAACATGCGTCCGGCCGCCAGTGGTGACGACCGTTTCCCCAAGCATCAGCAACAGTGCCAGGGAAAACTTACGTTCGCCATCATCGACGAAGTCGACAATATTCTTATCGACGAAGCCCGAACTCCGTTAATCATTTCGGGGCCGGCACATGACAACCTGAAGAAATATGGTGAGACCGAGAAACTCGCCAAGCAGCTCAAAAAAGACACGCACTTTGTTGTCAATGAAAAAGACCACAGCGTCAATTTGACCGATGAAGGTATTCGTGCGGCTGAGAAACTCGCCGGCGTCGAAAGTTTTTATACCGCGGGCAATATGGAGTGGCCTCACCTGATCGATAACGCACTCAAGGCTCATTACCTTTACAAAAAGGATGTGAACTACGTGGTGCGTGAAGGTCGGATTATCATTGTCGACCAATTTACCGGCCGACTGATGGATGGACGACAATGGTCCGACGGATTACATCAGGCCGTGGAGGCCAAAGAAGGCGTCAAGATTAAAGAAGAGACGCAGACGCTGGCCACTATTACGCTGCAAAACTACTTCAAACTCTATTCCAAGATTTCCGGAATGACCGGTACGGCGTTAACCGAAGCCAAAGAATTCTGGGACATCTACAAGATGAATGTTGTAGCGATTCCCACCAATCGGGTTTTGAAACGTAAAGAATTCACCGACGTCATCTATCTGGAAGAGAAGCACAAGTTCCGGGCAGTAGCCGATGAAGTCGAAGCTCTAAACAAATACGATACGATTGAGTACTACAACGGCGATCAAATTATTGGCACGATTGAGTCAGAAAATGACGCCAGCGTAGTGTTACTTCCCGCCGATAGCAGGAAACGGGAAACCATTGACCGCAATGACATTGCAAGCATAGATCGAGCCGGTCGTCCTGTTCTGATTGGTACGGTCTCGATCGAAAAGAGTGAAGCAATTTCTGATTTCCTGAAGCAACGAGGCGTTCAACACGAAATTCTCAATGCCAAGAATCACGGGCGTGAAGCCGAGATTATCGCGCAGGCCGGTCGCCGTGGAGCCGTCACGATTGCTACCAATATGGCCGGACGTGGTACCGATATCGTGCTCGGTGGAAACCCTGACACGCTGGCCTGGTCGCGTCTACAAAATGACTATCCAACCCGACTCGAGGTGCCGCAGGATACCTGGGACGATCTGGTACGTGAAATCGATGACGAGTACCAAATGGCGGCAGAGGGAGAAGAACTGAAAGAGCTTGGCGGATTGCATGTCATCGGCACGGAACGACACGATGCGCGCCGCATCGACCTACAGCTTCGCGGACGCTGTGGCCGTCAGGGGGACCCGGGAAGTAGCCGATTCTTCTTATCTCTGGATGATGACCTGATGAGAATCTTCGGTGGCGGTAACTTAAAGTCGATGCTAGCCAAAGTCGGTATGAAGCCAGAGGATAGCATCCAGAACTCGATGGTCACCCGGCGAATCGCCGCAGCTCAGAAAAAGGTGGAAGAACGAAACTTCGAAATTCGAAAGAATCTGTTGGAATACGATGAGGTGATGGATACTCAGCGTAAGCGACTTTACGAATACCGACAGGAGATCCTGGACGGCGAAAACGTCTCCACCAAGGTAACCGATTGTCTCGAAGAACAGATTGAACATTACGTCAACGTTTTTCTAGACCCGAATTACGGTGTCGATTCGTTCACTGCCTGGGTCAACAGTCAGTTCAATATGCAGGAAGAGAGTCGTACGTTTAACGGAATGGACTTTAAACAGGCGGATGAAGAGTCCCGGAGACTGGCATACCGTTCGGCCATGCGTCGTATTCGTGACTCAGTCGATGAAAATCTTCCCCGAGATTTTGATGAAGCCGAATGGAACTGGCAGGCTCTGGCTAAGTTCATGAATTCCAATTGGGGAACAGCCTTACGGCCTCGTGACTTACAGGCCATTGATCTCGATGACATCGAAGATGACCTGGCAGAATTAGCCTACGCGCATATTGATAAAGTCGACCTGTCCGACGGCGCTATCTTTCTGGATGAACGTTTCGGCCGCAGTTCCTTAGCGACCTGGATTAGAAATAAATTTGGTTTTGAACTCGACGAAGGTGAGCTGAAAGACCAAACCAATGAAGAGCTTTTGCATTCCATTCATGACCGTTCCATCGATATGTACCAGCATCGTGAAGCTGAGTATCCGGTGATGGCGGGGATCTATCGTTATGGAGGCGGAGCCGACAAACAGTTAGACAGGGAAGCACTGATCACGTGGGCTTCTCAGCGATTTGATGCCGAGATTTCGATTGACAGCGTTCGCAATATGCAGCGAGCCGAATTGCAGGAGACACTGGTTGACCTGAGTTTGGCCAGCCAAAAACGCTCGGAAACTCACCGTGCCTGGGCCAAAGAAAAGTCCGCGGATTTGTTTGAGGGCCAAACTGAAAATACTCGGTTGAACCGCATTGCCAATGAAGGTGAAATTGCAGCGATTTCATTATGGCTGCGAGACAATGTTGATTGTGAGGTTTCTGTCGAGGATCTCGGCGATCTTAACCGACAGGAATTATCCCGTCGTTTATCCTCAGCTGTCGAAGATAAACATCATGCTGAAATGCGACGCATGGAACGTGCGTTGTTGTTGCAGATTGTGGATTCGGCCTGGAAAGAACATCTACTAACGATGGATCGTCTGCGTAGTTCCGTCGGACTCAGCGGTTATGCTCAGAAAGACCCCAAGGTCGAGTATAAACGTGAAGGGATGAAACTTTACGATAGCATGTGGTTTTCGATCGGGGAGCAGGTCACCGACCTGATCTTCCGAATGGAACAGTTAAACGAACAATTCGTGGGATCCACCTGGGTGGAAACTTCAGCCACACATGCAGATGCCCAATCCTCCAACGATGCCATTCGCATGAACGAAAGTGGAGACGATCCTTCGCAACCTCGCAGTGCCAAACCCAAAACTGTTCGTAACTCGATGCCGAAAGTGGGCCGTAATGATCCCTGCCCCTGTGGAAGTGGTAAGAAGTACAAACGCTGTTGTTACGGTAAATAGAACCACGGACGCTGCTGGGTAAAGGAACGGACTGCTCATGCCCTATCTGCGAAACCTGGCCTATCTGGTACTGCTGATTCTGCTGCTGCCCTGGTTACTCATCAGCGTTATCACCAAAGGTAAATACCGCCAGGGATTTGGAGCTAAATTCCTGGGATTGGTTCCGCGGTTGCCAGCTACCGGCGTAGATTCATCTCAAAGAAGAATTTGGCTACACGCCGTCAGTGTGGGGGAAGTCAACCTTCTGCAACCGGTACTTCAGGAATTGGAACAACGCTATCCGGATTGGGAGTGTGTCATTAGCACCACAACACGCACCGGCTTTGATCTGGCAAGACAAAAATATTCTTCCCGCACGGTGTTTTATTGTCCGCTGGACTTTAGTTGGGCTGTTAAAACTGCTCTAAAACGTATCCAACCGGATTTGTTTATCCTTATTGAATTGGAATTGTGGCCGAATCTTATCCACTACACTGCGAAGAAATGTCCGGTGAAAATTATCAACGGACGGCTGAGCGAAAACAGCTCCAGGGGCTACAAGAAACTCGGGTTTCTGATCCGTCCTACGCTGCGCAAGCTCTCCCACATCGCCGTTCAAAACGAGCAATACGCTCAACGCTTTCTGGAAATCGGTGCGACTGCCGAGCAAGTCACAGTGACCGGAAGCATCAAATTTGATGGTGCGGAAAGCAACCGAGCCAATGAGAAAACGCTTGCCTTAAAACAACTCGCCGGTATTCAGGACGATGACGTCGTGTTACTAGCCGGCTCGACCCAGGTCGAAGAAGAACGGCTGTGTCTGCGATTCTTCAATCAACATCAGAGTACCTACCCCAATCTCAAGCTGATTCTGGTACCACGTCATCCGGAACGTTTTGATGACGTTGCGGACATGTGCAAGAATGCCGGATTCGAGTTCATACGACGGTCCGCTATGGATCAACCTGTGCCGTCGGATATCCGCGTGCTGTTAATTGACGTTATTGGCGAATTAGGAGCCTGGTGGGGGCTGACCGATATTGCATTGGTCGGTGGAAGTATGGGGAGTCGGGGAGGTCAAAATATGATTGAACCGGCTGCCTATGGAGCTGCAGTCTGCTTCGGGCCCAACACCTGGAATTTCAAGGACATTGTGGAATTACTGCTACATCATCAGGCAGCCAAAGTCATCCATTCGACCGAACAGTTTGAAGAATTCATCGATTGGTGTATCCATACATCTGAGCAGGCTCAATCCATGGGCAAGGCAGCAGCCGAATTGGTTGCGTTACAACAAGGCGCTACGCGGCGCACCGTCGATATCCTGAGTTTCCTGTAATAAACACACATTGAGTGAAGTGCGTGTGGTTGTCGATAGGTGAAGTCTGGCTCTATAATTAACGGTTAAACTACCGTTGAAATTAACATTGGACGAGAGGAATCACTCCCGTGACATCAGGAAAATACTTGTTCACCAGCGAATCTGTAAGCATGGGTCACCCGGATAAACTGGCTGATCAGATCTCAGATGGAGTGCTCGATGCTTTATTCGAACAGGATCCTTATAGTCGTGTTGCCTGTGAAACGATGGTAACCACCGGGATGGCCATCATCGCCGGCGAAATCACGACGAAGGCACAGATCGATTATCCGGAAGTGGTGCGAGGCGTCATTCGCGATGTTGGTTACACCGATGATGAAATGGGGATTTGTGCTGATACCTGTGCCGTCCTGACTTCCATCGACCGCCAAAGCCCGGATATCGCTCAGGGCGTCGATGAAAATAGTGATCGAGGTAAGGAAATCGGAGCTGGTGACCAGGGCTTGATGTTTGGCTTTGCCTGCCGGGACACCGAAGAGGAATTAATGCCACTACCGATCGCACTTTCCCACCGCATCCTTGACCGGCTCAATGAAGCTCGATTCGGAGAGGAAGTCTCCTGGCTACGGCCTGACAGTAAGAGTCAAGTCACGGTTGAATATGATGGTCTTAAACCAGTTCGTATTGATACTGTCGTTGTCAGTACACAGCACAGCCCGGAAGTATCCAACGAAGACATTCAGCAGTTCATCGTCAACGAAATCGTCAACCCACTTATGCCTCAGGATTTAGTGCAGGGAGATGTTACCTATCACGTAAACCCAACCGGTCGATTTGTTACCGGTGGACCCCATGGCGACTGTGGCTTAACGGGGCGCAAAATCATTGTCGATACCTACGGAGGATGGGGACGCCATGGAGGCGGGGCTTTCAGTGGCAAGGATCCAACCAAAGTCGATCGTAGTGCCGCTTACATGTCACGCTATGTCGCGAAAAACATTGTTGCTGCCGGACTGGCCGAACGCTGTGAAATCCAATTGGCTTATGCAATCGGAGTCACTGACCCGGTCAGTGTCCATGTAGATACACAAGGGACCGGACAAGTCGATGATGCTCGGATTTGCGAAATCGTTAGAGACTTCTTCCCACTCTCACCAGGTGGGATCATCGACTATCTGGATTTGCGCAAGCCAATTTACCGCAAAACAGCTGCCGGCGGGCACTTTGGACGAAGCGAGTTTAGCTGGGAAAATACCGACCGTGCTGAGGAACTGAAAGCACAATTCTAAGCCATCAACGAATTGTTGCTTTCTTTCTTTACAGCTTCGACTGTTCTCCTGTACTCTTACCGCTAATTCGTCACTTCCAATTAGTGGTTAGACAATGACTTCGGTTACTCGGAAACTAGACAGGGCACCTCATCAGTCTGCGGCTGATTTGCTGCGCAACTGGGCATTAGTCATTCCCTGCTTGTTTACCAGCTTCGCTGCATTTTTTTTACTCGCTCGCAGTAACCTGGTTTCGGTCAGACTGAGTCCCTTTCAAACACTCGCGTTGGGATTCGGAGCATTGATCGTGACTGGAGGCTTACGTTGGTGTTGTGGTTTCCCAAAATCCCCCAATCGCTCACAACTGGCAAAATGGAGCTGGTATTTACAATCTTTAACCGTACTCCAGTTGACGCTATTAATCTCCCTTAGCTCAACCGATACACAGGCCGTTTCGCTGCTTGGGGTGTTTACTGTGGCAAGTGAGACACTCTGGTGGGTCAGTAACTGCAGATTCAATCCGGTCATGATCAGAACGCACAACTCGTCCGACGCTACGTATCCTATTGAATTGGAGTTGGAAGCAAGGCTACTGCAATCACTCGAAACTAATTCCAACTCCCTGAATTCCGTTGCTCTGACTACCGAGTGGTCCGAAAGTGAGTTGCCTGAAGAGGCAAGTCAATCGTGGGTGCGATTTAGTGACACGCAAGGAGAATCAATCATGGCGACGCAACGAGTGCTGTTTGAATCCGGACAACGTCATCAAACTCTCCATCTGTCCTTTATCCCGGGATTACCTTCGATTCCTATTGTGGACGCAACGGCGTTAGCAGGTCCGGACGTGACGATACTCGTCGGAGAAACTCAGGATTTTGGAATCCGCCTCGATTTGAAACTTTCTGAGACCTATGATGAAGCGGTCGACGTACTGATTCAGGTGGAGATATTTGCCGAAGCAAAACAGGCCGCCTAAACTTGCTTAGAGCTCCCTTTTTGTTCGATTGGATGTGACAACCATGGCACGCTGGCCACGCAAAATCTGGACCTCAATTTTTACTTACGGACTGATCTTCGTGTTATTCCCGGCGTTGGCCTATGTTGCCTATCTCTGGGTTCGCGGAGAGTTCTAGGTTTATGGAGTAATGGGGTTTTGGAGTAATAGAGAGAGTAAAACACACCATCACTATGTCTGAACTTTCGCCAAAGCTTATCGATCGGATTCATGGACTGGTTCATGAATATGGACAGCAACATGTTCTGGAATTCTGGGACAGGCTGACCGAGCAGCAGCAGGTTGCGTTAACGTCCCAATTAGCTCAAATTGACTTTCCCCTGGTTCAATCACTGTTTGAACAACACCGTCAGGCCAAGGATTCGGTAGGCTCCGGCCGTGACCTCTCCACCTTAGCTCCGCCGAAATCGATTCGCCTGAATGACAACAACGTCCTCAGCTACAAACAGGCATATGCAACCGGTGAGGAGCTATTGCAAGCTGGTCGGGTCGGCGTGGTTATTGTTGCCGGCGGCCAGGGAAGCCGGCTTGGGTTTAATCACCCCAAAGGACTCTTTCCAATCGGGCCGCTTTCGGAACGAACTCTGTTCGAATTTATACTCGACAAACTTGCGGGGTATGAGAATAAATACCAAACTCGAATCCCACTTTTTATCATGACCAGCCCAACGGTCCATGCAGAAACGGTTGCCTATTTCCAATCCAGAAACTTCTTCGGCAGGTCGGACCGCATTGAGTTTTTCTGTCAGAACACGATGCCGGCTGTGGATGCGAGTGACGGTAAGCTATTGCTGAAGTCCACTTACGAGATATTCAGCAGTCCGAACGGCCACGGTGGCATGCTGGAAGCGATGCAACAACAGGAAATACTCGCACGCTGCGCAGAGCAGGAAATCGACACACTGTTTTACGGTCAAGTCGACAACCCACTGTCTCCGACCTGCTCGCCTGCATTGTTGGGTTATCATGCAGCATCTGATGCGGAAGTCACGTTACAAACAATCGCCAAACAATCGGCAGACGATCGGACCGGAAATATCGTGTCCTTAAATGATCGGACTCAGATTATTGAATACAGTGAAATGCCCGACGAATTTGCTCGACAGCTCGACGATCAAAACCAACTCAAGTACTGGGCGGCCAATATTGCCGTTCATGTATTTCAAACAGGTTTTCTTCAAACCGTCGCCACCACGGGCGGGTTACCCTATCACTTCGCCAGGAAGCGTGTTAACCACATCAATCAGGATGGAGCATTGGTTACACCAGACGCACCCAATGCGATTAAATTCGAGCGATTCATTTTTGACTTGTTACCGTTAGCTGAATCAACGGTGACTGTGGAAGCTGAACGTCAATTCGTTTTTGCTCCCGTCAAAAATTCTGACTCGGCTGGATTTAGCAGTCCCCAAACCAGTCGGGAAGGGATCGGCAGTTTACATCGCCATTGGTTACAGACAGCAGGGTGTTCGGTAAACGCGGAGACTGTTGTGGAAATCCATCCAGCGTATGCGGTTGATTTACCACACTTGTTACAACGCAAGGACATCCCCTTAGCGATCACTCAAGACACCTATTTGTGTGAACCGGAGAACTGATGTTACATGCAGTGATTATGGCCGGCGGTGCAGGCACTCGTTTTTGGCCCTTAAGTCGAATCGTCCTGCCCAAACAGTTGTTGAATTTTGGTAGTGAACATAGTTTGCTACAACAAGCTGTTGCAAGGCTCGCTCCTGTTGTGGCAACTTCCAATATTTCGGTAATTACCAATCAGGCTTTAGTGGCGGCCATAACGGCTCAATTACCGACTCTCAATCCAACAGCAATCATTGGTGAACCTGCAAAACGTGATACCGCTCCCTGCATTGGACTGGCTGCTGCCTTGATTGCGGCCGAGGATCCCTCTGCCATCATGCTTGTCATGCCGAGTGACCACATTATCGAGCCCGTGCAGGAATTTCAGACGGCATTACAACAGGCCGTAGATATTGTCGAGGAGGATTGCTCACGATTAGTTACCTTTGGCATTCATCCCGACCGACCAGCTGACACTTATGGATATATCCAACGCGGTGATGTTCTTCAGAATGGTGTTTATCAGGTAGAAGAGTTTAAAGAGAAACCGACTAGGGAAACGGCAACACAATACCTGCAGCAGGGAGAGTATTACTGGAATGCCGGGATCTTTGTCTGGAAAGCGAGTACGATTCTGGCTGCCTTGCAGCAAAGCCAGCCCGAAATGATGTCACGGATTGAGAAGATCGTAGCACGAAGAGAGGATACGGATTTCCAACAGGTATTCGAAACGGAATTCTCAGCGATCGACGGTATCTCAATCGATTACGCTGTGTTGGAAAATTATGACAATGTGGTTGTGGTGGAAGCACCTTTCCAATGGGATGATATCGGCAGCTGGCAAGCGCTGACGCGCCTCTTTCCGGCTGACGAGAATAATAACACCGTGTTGGGTAAGCACCTGGGAATTGAAACCAGTGGTTCTATCATTCAGTCAACGGATCATCATCTGGTCGCCACCGTCGGCGTCAGGAACTTGATTATCATTCACACAGAGGATGCTACACTCGTTGCGAACAAACAGGATGAAGAGTCCGTAAGGCAATTAGTTCGTCTGTTAGAATCCAGTAACGAATCATCTCATTTGTAGGAACGTACCGTCATGAAGATCCGAAGACGCTCATCTCTGGCGACTCTGGCATTGGCCTTGCTATGCCCTAACCTATTGCGGGCTGACGACGACGCGCCTCTGAATATCAACCTGCAATTCAAGACGCTGGGAGGCAAGCAATTCTGGACAGACATTCGTGTTCAGGGAGGTTGGCGAATTCAGCAAAATCATTATACGAATCATTGCCGCATTCTGGACGAACGCAATGTACGTCAGTCCTGGGGGTCATTGAATCAATGCCGCCAACGATTCAATCGTTGGGTTGAAGACGGAACCATTCGGCCCTATCGCCGGAAAATCATCATCCTGTTACATGGTGTCATTCGCACACGAAATTCTCTCGCACCGCTGGCAGACTACCTCAGTGACCGACAGGTGGCTGAAGTGATTAGTTGGAGTTACGCCAGCACACGTCAAACCATCAGTCAGCATGCTGATAAGTTTGCTGAATTGCTTTCGCACTTTCCTAAAGAGGCCGAAATCTATCTGGTCGGTCATAGCATGGGCAATGTTGTTGTTCGACATTTTCTCAAGAATCAAAAAGATGACCGCATCAAGCGTATGGTGATGCTGGCTCCTCCGAACCAGGGATCCGCATTAGGACGAGCTGTCGACGATAATGTTTTGTTCGAGTCCATTTGGGGTGTTTCCGGACAGGAATTGGCAAGCGGATTCAAAGAACTCGAATCCCGGCTGGAGACTCCGAAATTTGAATTTGGAATCATTGCTGGCGAATTAAAACATAATTTCTTCCGAAATCCACTATTGGACGGACCGGGAGATTTGGTGGTTTCGGTGGAAGAGACCAAGCTTGCCGGAGCACGGGATTTCCGTAAGGTCGATAGCACACACACCCGCATCATGAATCAACGCCAAACGTTACAATACGTGCACAGTTTCCTGAAGTATGGTTATTTCGAATCCGAAACCACTCGTAAACCCCTTCGATAATTTCAGACAGCAGTGACAAGTGAATTCCCTCAATCCGGTCGTCTAGCAGGTATCGATTTCGGTACTGTTCGCATCGGTATCGCCATCTGTGACGCCGGCCAGTCCTTTGCCAGTCCTGTGGAGAACTATCAACGACGAGATCCGGGTGCGGATGCCAGACGGTTTTGCCAGCTCGTTGCTGAAGAAGAAATCGCAGGGTTTGTCGTTGGATTACCAATCAGTACCGATGGCAATGAGACAGCCAAAAGCCGGGAAGCCCGGGAGTTTGGTGGCTGGTTAAATGAAGTCACCGACCGCCCGATTACTTTTCATGACGAGAGATTTACCACCTCACTGGCTCATGAACTAATGATCGCCGGGAATATCAAGGCAAGTAAACGGAAGAAGCGCCTCGACATGATCGCCGCACAACAAATGCTGCAGGCCTATTTAGAGCGTTAACGTTGTGCGATGCGGGACAATGAGATCGTCTGGTTATTGGTCGGTCTCATCAGATTCGTCTGTTGATGACTGTTCGGTTGCCGCATCTGCATCACGTACTTTCATTTCTTCAATCAGCTCAACAATCACCGACGCCGGTAAGGCATAAGATGCCACTCGGGTCGCCCGCGCAATATTAATTCCGATCGCCTGCCCTTTGATGTTCAGGACAGGACCACCACACTGTTCGGGGCGTAAAATCGTATCGTGTTGTAAAACGGATTGAAAACCACTGCGGCGAGTACTCAGCGGGCCACCGAGGTTTTGCTGTTCGACAGCCCGGCTCCCGGCAATATCTTCTTCACGCCCCAGAACTGCATCAATCGCAATTTCTTCTTCACCACGACGCACATGCAATGTAATCTTTTCGCCAGGCAGATGACTTCGAACCGTATCGATAAGATGAGCACGATCCATGATTTCAATCTCGTTGACCTTCAGAATAATATCGCCACGCTGCATTTTGGCTCGTGCGGCCGCAGTTCCCGGGAAAACCTGTTCAACACGAACTCCATCAGGAGTTTCCCCCAGGAAAACTCCAAGCAGACCGCCCCGAATAGAACGGGGATGAGCGCTAACCACGCCGATCGCCATAGGTTGCTCACTGATGGAAGGAGAAATCAACCAGCTCCCGAGCGGTTGCGGATCCGTGTTCCATTTGATTGACTTTAGTTTTTTGGCGTCCACTTTGAGCATCAGTAAATCGTACTTCGGGCGATGAGAAACAAAGACACCCTCGTATTGATTACCACGGCCATCCTCACATGTCAGTGGAAACTCCATTTCTTCACTAAGGATTTCACTGGCCTTGGTCAAAATATATCCATCGTTACTAACAATCACACCGAGTGCGAGCTGTCGTTTTCCATCTGAAATTTTGACGGTGGACGGCCCTGCTTTGGATACGACCGGAGTAAATGCGTTGACGACCTCGTCATGATTCCGTTGATAGATTGTGGCTGGCTTGAATGTCGCTATATAGCTAAGCCAACTGTTATAGTCGGTTCTGACTGGCTGTTCGTTAAAGCGACTTTCCTCTTCTGGAGCTTGTGGAATTCGGCCACTTGCCTGGCCAATCGTCAGCTCGACGTCCATTTCTTTCTTGTCGCGGATCAGTTTAACCGACACTTTTTCACCCGGGCGATGAATGCCAACAACATTGACCAGGGAATCAAAAGTAGTAATATCTTTGCCTGCAAATTGAATAATAACGTCTCCCCGCTTAATACCAGCCTTCGAGGCCGGACTACCGGGAATCACTTCTTCAATCCGGGCCTGCTCCGGATTCGCTCCACCTGAAACACCAACAAAGGGTGCACCGGGCATCTGACCCCATTCTTCCTCCTTAGTCATTCGTTCCCAACCCTCTTTGTAGGAATCGATCGGAGCATGCACATTGTGGCTTAACTCGGGACCAATGCGGCTGTGAATTCCCACTACGCGGCCATCCATAGAGAACAGTGGCCCTCCTGAATCACCGCCAATAAGCGTGCAGTCGGAGGTCAGTACATCCTTGTAGGTGTGAACAATTCGGCCAAGACGCACAACTGGATTTCGATCTTCCTGATATCCGCCCGGATGGCCCACCGCCATCACCCATTGGCCAAGTTCCACGTCTGCAGAATCTCCCATGTCGGCGTGTGGCCATTTCTCGTTTTCCCAGTCGTCAACCTGAATCTTCATCAGGCCGGCATCAAATGTTTTGTTTTGTCCCAGAGTCCGAGCGGGAACGATACGACCATCTGAGAGAAACAGCCTGGCTGTTCTTCCCGGCCTGCCCGACACATGAGCTGCTGTCAGGACATACCCGTCGCGACTAATGATGACTCCGCTTCCCTGAGCGGCTCCGACTCCAATACCAACCACGGTCTTCTGGACCATCTCGGCCAGTTCACGGACGTGTACCTGAGAGTCCTCGATTTCATCCACCGAGGAAGGGGCTTGTCCTGCAAAGAAACTCTCGAGCTTCTTTGAAACTTCAATCGAAATCGCTTGCTCATCGCCTGGTTGCGGTTGCGCCAGGACGACGTTGGAAATCGTCAGTAGGATGAATATGGTTAGGAGAGATAAAACTCGTAGGCCCAAGCTCTTGGTGGATTGGCTCATTCGTGATCACTAAATCAAAGGAGGATAGAGCTTCCTGCTCGTCAATTGACGCCAAATTCATTCAGTCGTCGGTGCATTTAATATAATTCAAAATGGTAGTATTAATAATTATTACCCCTGAATCACTGGTTTGTAGACGGGAGGTATCACTTTTTTAGTAGTTTGCACCGGAATATCCTTCGTCAAACTTTACCGCGTTTACCCAACCTAGTATTCTTTAACTCCCAACCGAGTCGAAAAGGGATCAAAATGGCCAATCGATTAATCGTGGGGTGTGGATATCTAGGTCAGCGAGTCGCTCAACAATGGCTCGCTGAAGGCCATCAGGTTTACGGGCTGACGCGTAATGCAGCCAATGCAGAAATCCTGCGTCAATCAGGTTTGGAACCATTGATCGGTGATGTCATGGAACCTGAAAAAATAGCGCTGTTACCTGCTGTGGAGCAGGTACTTTATTCGGTTGGTTTTGACCGATCGAGTTCGTACAGTATCGAAGAAGTCTATATTCAGGGATTACAGAATCTGGTGGCCCTGCTACCACAAACCTGTCAGCGATTAATCTATATCAGTTCCACCGGTGTCTATGGGCAGGATGATGGGAGTTGGGTGACAGAGGATTCTGTCACACAGCCTATACGAGCTGGAGGTAAGGCTTGCCTGGCCGCCGAACAGCATTTATTAGATCCCGCCAATGTACCGCCGGAATGCAAGGTGACAATCCTGCGATTGGCTGGGATTTACGGCCCCGGGCGTGTTCCCCGGCTTGACCTCATAAAGCAGGGCAAGCCTTTAGCGATTCCATCGGAAGGTTGGTTAAATCTCATCCATGTTGACGATGCGGTGACTATCGTTGACAGGGTCATAAAGCAAACTCCGCAAGCATCCTGTTATTTAGTTTCGGATGGCTGTCCGGTCCTGCGAACCGATTACCTCAACGAAATTGCGTCGTTATTAAGAGCACCAGAGATTCGATTCACCGAGGTGGATGCTCAAAGCCCCGCGACTCAGCGTGCTGCCGGCACCAAGCGAATTAGTAATCAACGGCTGTGTTCGGAGTTTCCAATCGAATGGAAGTACCCCAGTTATAAGCAGGCACTTGCCGAGATTCTAAAAAACGCCTCGGCCTGAATGCTTGTACATAAATCCCTCAAGAATTAGAATCGCTGTAGGCTTTTTACAACGATTTATAGGAATCATCTATGCTGGAACGTCGTCCTGTCTTTCCAAATGTTATCGAAATCAACCATCAACTCGGTTATGTCATCGGATGTAACATCTACTTGATCTACAGTCATGATGAATGGCTGCTGATCGATATTGGGTATGAGGAAGTCGTCGAAGAAGTGGTGGACCTGATTCGCAATTTGGACTTTCCGTTTGCAAACTGCAAGACATTGATTGCAACGCACGCCGATGTGGATCATATCCAGGGCATGTCGCTGCTTAAGCAACTCTTCAAGACAACCGTTTCCGCGCATCCACTGGCCGAAGAATCGCTGCGTATTGGTGACAAACTCAAGACCTTTGCACAGATTGAGGCACAAGGGATCGATCTGGATATGCCTCCGGTCGAAGTCGACACGCTGATCAATGATGGAGATAAAATCACCATTGGTGATATGGAACTTGAAGTCTGGTTAACTCCGGGACACACCGACAGCCAACTTAGTTTTCGTATGGGTGATTTACTCTTTAGCGGAGACAACATTTACCGCGATGGATGCGTGGGTGCCATTGATGCTCACCATGGAAGCAATCTGGACGACTTCATCAAATCGTTGAGACGAATTAAGGCGAGTGACGTCAAGTGGTTACTGCCGAGTCACGGTCCCATCTTCCCCAAGGATGATGAATTGCTGGAACGAACCATCGCACGTCTGGAAAGTTATCGACATATGGCCGACTTTGGAACCTGTGCGACGGATTGGCCTTTGATGGACGAATGGGAACGCGAAATCGCGGAAGGCAAAATGCCAGGCTAGGATTAGTCACCTGAAGCTTACATGATGAGGGAATCCTAACAATGTCAGACGAGTTATTTGGTTTACTTCAGGACCTGGTTCGTACACCCAGTGTTAATCCGATGGGGCGTGATGTCTCCGGAGACATCTACTACGAAGGACAGATGACGTCCTATCTGGAAAAGTGGTTTACGGAATTGGGAGTCGAATTCCGCCGTAATACACTCGAGCCGGGACGTGACAATATCGCTGCGATCCTGCCCGGAAGCCGCTCGGTCGAGGATGGCGGTCGGTTGATTATGCTCGAAGCTCATCAGGATACAGTGCCCGTCGATGGGATGACCGTCGCACCCTTTGATCCGATCATACAGGATGGCAAAATGTATGGCCGTGGCAGTTGTGATATCAAAGGCGGCATGGCTTGTATGCTGACCGCATTTAAGCGTTTTGTGGAAACTCCACCTCCAGATCGACCGACCGTCATCATGGCCTGCACTGTCAATGAAGAATTCGGGATGTCCGGAGCAGCCAAACTTTGTGATCTTTGGCTGGAAAAACAGTGGATTGCTCAGCCGGATGCCATCATCGTGGCTGAACCCACTTTGCTCGATGTCGTGGTTGCTCATAAAGGAGTGACTCGGTTTGAATTGGAAGTAACCGGTGTCGCTTGTCATAGTTCACAACCGGAGTTGGGCAGGAATGCTATCTATCGAATGGCGCGAATAATTCAGATCCTGGAACAATACGCCAGCGAAGTGGTGGGCACGCTTAACGAGCATCCTCTGGTTACCAATCCGACAATGAATGTAGGAATGATTGAGGGCGGTATTAGTGTGAATACGGTCCCGGATCGATGCTCTATTGAAATCGGGCGACGTACGAGTCCGACCGAAATTCCGGAGGAAGCATATCAGCACATTCTGGATTATGTGAAACAACACATTGCCGACGAAGACTGGGCAGACGCAGTTATCTATCATGAGCCCACTATGTCATGTGGCGGCCTCAGTGATCAATACAATGACGAACTTGCCAGCTATGTGCAACAGGTCGTACAGTCGTCAGGCCATTCGGGCCAGCGGATCGGCGTACCCTACGGGACGGACGCTCAGGCCTTTTCCCTGCATCAGATTCCTACAGTGGTCTTTGGCCCGGGATCGATTGATCAGGCACATACCAAAGACGAGTGGATTGAACTCGAGCAACTGACGGCCGCTGCGGAATTGTACTATCAACTGCTGGCCAATTTCGGCGCATAAAAGAAGGCGACACTCTGAAGTGCGATTCAGAGTGCCGCCAAAAATCCGTCAAGCTGTTTTGCCGCGTCATAATGTGCCGTTATGTCGCAGACGTCAGACCTGTTGCCCCATAACCCCACGGACAGGTCTGATCTTCAACGGATTTAGAATACATCTAGGCGGAAATGATGTCCCCAGTGGTAGCGTCGCTGCTGAGGATAAAAGTTGTGCCAATTGGTGTTATACGCTGGCACACGCATTTCCTGAGGGTATCGATGATACAAACTGTTGCTACTACGGTAGTATTCCTGTCCCCAGTAGTTCTGTGGGTAGTACACATAGGGATAGTGATAAAACCGATCCCAGTTGTAATGGCTGTAAGCACTGCCCCAGGCTCGACCGTATGCTCGCTCCTGTGCCTGAGCTTCTGAGTTCAAACAAATCCCAAGCATTGCTGTACAAATCGCGATCAGCAAGACCTTCTTGATGCTCATTGAATATTCCTTTCATTTCCCATTCACCAAAAAACTAGTGCCCTCACCAGACTTTTTGGTTGTGTGGCGCAAGCTACCAGCGCAGCCTACCTGCCTACACTCAAATCTTCGGCAGTAACTACGACCCGAATTGAAGGAATATTCCGTAGAATCCGAAAAGGTGGCCCTATTAAAAACGGTGATGTTGGTCAATAGTTACCCCAATAGAAGGGTAAATCCCCCAGAGAACCGGGGGAGAGGTAAAAAATGCCTAGCCGAAGCTATTGTGTGAAATCTAGGATTTAATCAAAATAGAAGGCTTAATGCCGTTGTTTGTCTGAGCGTTGCGGTCGACCACCGCTGGGTAAGAACGGTCTTTTTATCGGAATAACTTTGTGATTTTTTTCACAAAGTACCGATCAGGTAGTTCCAGCTGTGAGAGTAGCGAGGAGCGATCGCAACCTATTTTCAGTATGTGGAAATAAGACATTGCAAAAGCACATTATTAAAAAGGGTTTGGACTTACCGATTACGGGCCAACCCAAGCCAACGATCTATCAGGCTAGAGACGTGAGGCGAGTCGCATTGATTGGCGATGATTACCTTGGTATGAAACCGACGCTGGCAGTTCAGGTCGGTGATCAGGTAAAAAAAGGCCAATTGGTCTTCGCTGATAAAAAAACAGCGGGGGTCCAATACACGGCACCTGCAGCAGGTACCGTGGTCGAAATCAACCGGGGAGCCAAACGGAAATTTGAATCTCTGGTCATTGAAGTCAACGGAGATGAAGAAATCACCTTTGACTCGATCGGGTATGAAACCGAAAAACTCGACCGTGACTACGTGGTCAGAGTTCTGGTGGAATCCGGATTATGGACGACCTTACGCACTCGTCCCTTCGACAAAGTCCCGGCGATTGATAGCATCCCTGCTTCGATCTTTGTGACGGCGATCGATACGGATCCGCTGGCTGTGAATCCCGAAATCGCAGTGGCTCAAAAGAGCGAACAGTTTCTGGCTGGCCTCAAGGCATTAACTCAATTGACAGGTCAGGTTCATGTTTGCGTCGGCCCCACCGTCGACGTTCCCGGCGAAGGGCTCGACGGAGTGATGTTTCATTCTTTCGAGGGTCCTCATCCGGCAGGCCTTCCCGGGACGCACATCCATGTAATCGATCCGGTAGGCCCGAATAAAACCGTTTGGCATATCGGTTATCAGGATGTCAGTGCCATCGGAACACTCGTCACCAGCGGCAAGCTGGACACAGACCGTTATATTTCCATCGGCGGACCGGCTGCCAGTGATCCACGCCTACTGCTGACTCGCATCGGGGCTGATCTCTCGGAACTAACCGACGGTGAAACTACCGGTGAAACTGTCCGTATCATTTCCGGCAGCGTGTTGTCCGGGCGC
>CETM01023323.1_pt1 | contig 19467 bp, 16 predicted proteins | sample 361451 | NCBI WGS metagenome assembly CETM01 (sample SAMEA2622690, study PRJEB7988) | marine metagenome | isolation source: saline water (ENVO:00002010), including
GAAGATAGAGATGCTAATTGTTCATCAAGCCTAGCAATTGGGGCACAGACTTCCGGTAAAGAACCCAGTTTGTTTAGAGTCGATTTCTTTACTCGCTCTCCTCTAATTGAGCGAATCAATCCTGCGATTAACTTGCCTTCATCTGGCTCAGAGGTATCTTCACCATCGTCGGCTAATGCCACTCTAGAGGACAATAATGAATCTACCATCCAAGTTAATTTGGCTTGAATATCATACTGTCCCGCCCTACTAATTGCATATCTCATCTCGGCAGCACGAACTCTTCTCGAAAGGCTACGCATCCTAGTTCTCTGCCCTCTATCTCCCGAATCAGCAAGCCTTTGAAGGAATGTTGAAGGAGGGCAGGTCTCAAAATTAAGATTGACTTTTTCACCGGTAGTAGTCATCTTAAAATCGTCTGAAACAAGAGTAACTTTGTGGCCCTCGTGTGCTAGTTTGGAAGCCAAAATCATCAACGATAAATCGACATCTTGTGGCGAAGCCTTCTCGCCTATTTGTTGGGCTAATGCTTTGACTTCTGCTTCGTCGATTGTTACTGTAATAATCAGTTCTCTAATCTCTTCCAACAAATTTGGCTGTCCTGACCATCTTTGAAATCGAACTGTCTTGATTTCTTTGTGCACACCAGGGGTGACATATAATGCGGAATCTTCTGCTTCTAGAATTTGCTCAAGGTCCGCAAGGAAGCCTTTTGGCGCCATAGAACCAACATGTATGAAGCAGTTTGAATCAACCACCCACACATTGGCCATGATTGGCGTTTGAGGAACTATTAGTTTGTTTTACCGCCTAAATTGTAGATTCTTCAGAAGAGGATTCGCCCTTTAGATACTTCCTGTCAAACCAGATTGGGCCTCCGGGAGGAATTGCTGCAAGCATGCCTTTAATCGCTAGATTGGAATCCATTCTACCCTTATGTTGCTCCCACCAAACTAGACCAATATACAACATGAACAAGAATCCATGGATTGGTCCGATAATCTTGACTAATATCTCATCGCCACCGATATATTTCATCGGCATTGCGATGAAGAAAAGGGAAATTGTTGAAATTGTCTCAAGAATTCCTGATATTTTGAATAGACTCATTTCAAGCCTCCACCATAGGTCTAGAAGAGCCGCAAGACGGACACAATTGATCATCGCTATCGGCATAATCGTGCTTGCATGCAGGGCAAATAGATGCTAACTCCATCTTGCCCATAGATTCCACAGATTCTCCTTGAAGAGAAATGTACCCACTGTTGATATTTCCAACAGTATATCTTCCTGCACCGCCAAGTCTCACTAGTAAATCCGGAGGTAAGGTTACAGTTCCTGTCTCATCGATAATCAATTCTCTATCTTTAGTCAAATTTTCAACATCGATAGATTCTCCATGTTCTGCAACGAATCTACCATCTCTTAATTCTAGTGAGCGGTTAGCGAATGCTGCAACTTCTTTGGAGTGGGTTACAAGCAAGAATGACACACCATCATTTTCATGCAAATCCTTGAACAAAGCCAGAACTTCTCTACTCGTGACAGGATCAAGTGCGCCCGTTGGTTCGTCTGCGAATATCAACCTTGGTTGGGTGATTAAGGCACGAGCAATGGCTACACGTTGTTGTTCACCGCCACTAAGCATTGCAGGAAGTGCATTTTTACGGTGGCCCATTCCTAACCTTGTAAGCATTGAATCAGCAATCCTCAGTGCTTTCTTTGAAGAAACTCCTTGGTGACGCAAAGGCTGAGCAACATTGTCACGCGCATTCAAATCCGGTAGCAAATTACCTTCTTGGAAAATGAAAGAAACTGTCTTTTGCCGAAGTTCTACCAATTCTTGACCGGTTAAGCGAGTCATATTTTTCCCAGCAAGGCTAACCGAACCTGCACTTGGCTTCATCAAACCACCAAGACACTTCATCAGCGTAGATTTTCCAGAACCTGAAGGCCCAACTACCGCAATCGCTTCTCCAGCCTTCATGTCGATGTGAAGTCCGCGCAAAGCGACCACATTTCCATCCTCTGCTTTGGATTCGTAAACATGGTAAAGTCCATCAGCATGTAATATCGTATCACTCATACTTACTCCCCCTTCAATACGCTTGCCAAATCGGATTTCAGAGCCTTACGTGTTGTAACAAGCAAAGCGACAACAACGGCAGCGAATACCGCTATTGAAACCAAGAAAATCTGAGTCCATGGATACACCAGAGTCCGTTCTATGACGGTACTTGAACCACCAAATATTTGGAAGATAAATCCGAAGATATCGAAGAATCCATTGAATGATAATGCTAGAGCAACACCTAGAACTACTCCTAATGCCATTGAAACCATTACTATTGACAAGATTTCAAACAATACCAATCTGATAATTTGATTTGGAGATGCTCCAATTGCTTGCAACACAGCTAGTTCCTTTTGTCTCTGATTCAGAACCAAAGACAGGAAGACGAAACTCGATGCCACGGCTGCTACGCTAGCTACTACGAATTGTAGCGATAGAAGACCGGGGGTTCCAAAAATTAAACCGCCATTACGTTCAACTTCCTTGTGAGTACTAGACCAATCCAAAGTTTCTGAGACTCTGGAATCGGCCTCGAGTTGTGAAGCGAGTGATTCTAAATCATCGCCAGATACACCGTCCACTCTAACTATCCAAGTAGTGGAAGTATAGTTGTCTGCATCATCATTTCCAATAAGTGATCTCCACTTATCCTCTCCAATAATCAATGTTGACTCGAATACTGTCGATGAGATTCCTGGCACATATTCGTGAACTCCCATGTAATACATGTCTGTACTAAATTTAGTTATTTCAAGACGTATATTCGCACCTGTGGAGAATAATGGCGCAGCCAAGGGAGGAGGTATTAGCGATGGACCTGATGCACAAGAAGTATCGTCGCTATTTGTGCCATCTGGGCAGGTCGTGTTTGACAAAGTTGCAACAGAGAAATTGATCAATCCAAACATTCCATTCAAGTTTGCATTAGTTAAATCGGCTCCTTCAATGGAACCTCCCATGAAGTTTACAACCACTGCATTCTCAAGATTTGCTCCTGTTAAATCAGCACCAGATAGGTCGGTATCAAGCAATATTGATTCACTGAGATTGACACCTGATAAATCAGCACCGGAGAAATTTGTATTTGACAAATCAACTCTACCAAGGTCTCGCTCATTCATGTCTTGACCTGCCAGTTCCAAACCTGACCAATCGCCTTCCATCAATTCAGTATAGGCAAGGTATAGTGCATTCAAATCGGTTTCACCAGAACCTTCTGTAAAGTTAAACTCTAATTTCTCCCACTCCAATGTTACTATCTCAGATTTTTTATCGGTTTTCTTGAGAAGTTCATCATCGAGGCGATTCTCATCTCCTCCACGGTCAGAACCAGGTAGGCCCAGTGAATATGCTGCATCTTCTCCTGCGGAGAATCCACCACTTTGGTAAGCGTCTAGAGCCTCTGAAATATCATCTCCAGGAAGGGCTTGATCACTCCACTTCAATACATCACTGCTATCTTCAAACAACACGAACGTTTGCAGACTTTCTCCACCCTGAGCATCCGATAATGCGAGTTGAGGTATGCTGGTAGCAATCGGTATTACATCAGCATCTGCGTATTCATTAACCAAGTCAACAATCACGGATTCGTTGACATTTTGTTCCATCTGAATTTGTAGATCGGCCCCTACGGTTGCATCTACCGTTTTCTCGTCGACAATCGTTCCAGTATATCCTTGCACAGCTGCTAAGGTAACAATAGATAATGTTAGCAGCATAATCACTGCCAATCGATTTACTGATTCTGCTGAACCAGAACCTTTCAGGCCCCTCTTTACATCTTTCAGCAATGGACTTCTTCCGAAAATCAATTGCATGATTTGTGGCCCTTTAGCGCCAATTCTGCCAAGAAGAAGCGCTCCTCCTATCCATAATGCGAATGGACCGAAAATTCCGATTAAACCTTCAACAAAGAAATTGGAGACTATTCCATCCTCACTGCCATTCATCTCCAGCCATGTATCTATTACAGCGAGCATTCCAAAGAGGAATGCTGTCCAGTGTAACCAGCGTTTTGGTTCGGATTTCTTAGTGGTCTTCTTCACACCTTCTTCGATTTCTAACTCAATGAAATCTCGAGCACGGCTACGGCCGAACAAAATCGCAAGTCCCAGTGTAGTAACTGCGGTGAATAATGTAGACCAGAGCCCCAAAGTAGGATTGACATCGAAATCACCAGTTCTGAATTCCATAAACCCTACAGCAGACAATACAATTGGAACCGCCAGTAGTGCCAAAATGTAACCGACAAGCCATGCTACAGATGACATCACGAATAATTCTAACAGAACCATCCCCTGCAGGCTTCGCCCATCAGCCCCAATGACTCGATGGATACTGATCTCTCTACGCCTTTGCTCAAGAGACAAAACCAAACCATAAATCAGAACTGCAATAGATAGAATCACGATTGGTATCATGATAATGTAATCGAAAATTTGGATTAATCCCAAGAATATATTCAGGAATGTGATTGTACTAGTTACGATGTCGGTATAGTATAGTTCAATACCTTCATCGGTGTAATTTTGGCCTTGGACTCTAGTTCCTAAGTCCTCAAGCCATTCTTCTGCGTCTGCTGTTGAACTGGTAGGAAGTTGTCCTCTGTCTATTGTTACTCCCAAGTACATGTGATCGTAACGCATCAAAGTGCCACGTTGAGATTCATCAAGTACTTCCCAAGTAGAGAAAATCGGATTGAATGGTAAGGTTGGATTTCCAAAGGCCCAAGGCTCATAGATTCCCATGACGGTGAGATTTTCAACTGTCATCGACATTCGACAAAATATCATTTCATTGTTTTCGGGAGTGATTTCTCCGTCACAGTTCTCATCGGTGATTGAGCCTTCGACAATAGTTGATTCATCAACTACATACACGAAAGTAAGGGAATCGAGATTATCTCCTACATTCGCTTTAGCTTGACTGGCAATTTCTGATGGTAATATGATTCCACGATTTGCACTCATGTTCTCAGGTGAAGGCCATTCTCCTAAGCCAGGAATGATATTCGCACCTAGTCTTTTTGCCAATTCGCCATCAAATGCATTTGGTCCAAGGAAACGAATCGCACGCATATCCGAAATTGGCGGGCCATTAGCATCCGCTTCTGGATAATCGAATGTTACATTCTCCCAATACGGATTCGCATCATCAGATATGGCGCGCATTTCTAGCGGCTGTGCTACGACGAATTCACGATTGAAGAAGCCCCCGCTATGTATTCCCTGCCGACCAAGAACCAGTGTACAATCATTGAATTCAGAAAAATCTTCCAATAATTCATCACACACACTCGTCATTACCGTGGTATTGTTCGACCAACCTGAGGCATTCTCAACAGGTGTGCGACCATATTCAATTTTAGCATCAAAAGGCTCTGCCTTCAATGATTCTTCAAAGAATAGTTGTGATAGTCCCACGCCATAAGCAAGGACTGTAGTGATAACTAAAGAAGATAGGAAAACACCTGTAATTACAGCAAGGCCTCTTTCTTTCCCTCGCCATGCTCCTTGACCTGCTAGGCGCAGACGGCTAGGTAATTCCGTCACTTTGTGTCTAAATTTGGCTAACCTAGAACGATTTACACTAAAGTCCGATTCGGATAATTCGAGTTCCGAATCACTCATTCTTCCTCACCATCCTCTTCATCCAAGCCCCAAGCAGAGCGTATATCGGAAGCCTCTGTTACTCCATCCTTGAGTAAAAGCATCCTATCTGCATTAGATGCTAAGTCTGGGTCGTGAGTGACCATCAAAATTGAAATCGGCTTTTCCTCATCGTGGCAGAGTTCTTTGAACAAAGCCATGACATCCTTTCCACTCGCAATGTCTAGATTGCCTGTTGGTTCGTCCGCAAGCAATATTGGTCGATTGCCAGCTATTGCTCGTGCGATTGCAACACGCTGTTGTTGGCCACCAGAAAGTTGGTCGGGGATGTGGTGCATCCGATCTCCAAGTCCAACTCTTTCTAAGGCATTCCTTGCATCTTTCTCTGCTTCGGGAGCATCCATTCCTGAAAGTTCCAGTGCCATTGCGACATTATCTAGAGCACTCAGATTATCCAACAAATGGAAATCTTGGAAAATCCAACCGACCAGTTCTCGACGTACATCTACTACACTAGATGGACCGCCTAATCCGTATTCTCGGCCATTTAGAGAAATCAATCCCCCATCGCCTGCCAATAATCCACCGATGATGTTTAACAAGGTGGATTTGCCACAACCAGATGGCCCCATTAATGCTACCATCTCGCCTTTTTCAATCTCCATGTCTATGCCTTTTAGAACATGAAGTTTATTGGAACCAGAGCCAAACGACTTCGTTAAACCAGTTATACTGAGCATGAAGGCACCCATTATTGGATACTATCATGAAGTTCTGATATATCAAATCGCGTGATGGGTGAACAAAATAGAAGATGTTCACTTACTGCTAAATGTCATTTTACGCAGCCAATGAAAGAAACCAATTCCTGGAAAAATTCCACTACGGTATTGTTGCTTAGTCATTACATCGTCAATCCAAGTTTCGAGTTCGCGGTCCATATTTTACCCTCACTTTACTTTTGGAACCGCCCCTATAATGCGCTTTGGGTGTATTGTTCAAACTAAGTGTTAATCAAAACACTTGAATTTGGCTATGATTCAAGACTGCTCTTGAGATAACTCGGCTAATTTTTTGCCCATTACCCATTTCCATAGAGGAGGTATAACTGCTAGCCAGAAACACACATAGTAACCACTTGGCAACTGAGGAGATTTTTCATACGCTTTCAAATCCCACATTGGAGTACTTGCTTTGAGATGATGAGCTGGATGTAGAGGCAGTTCAAGTAGTGTCCAGCGTGACCATATTCCTCGGTGTTCCCAGGAATGCATTTCTGTATGCCTTTCACCAACTTCTCTTCGAAGGCCGTAATGTTGCATGTAGTTTACATATTCAAGCAGGATGATTGCTAATCCAGCCTGAATCAAGAACGCGTACAATACTGGAATAGAAACTATCCAAAGTACAACCAAGAATGCAATCTGTAGTATAGAACCGTGAAGTATTGGATTCTTTAATCCGGTTTTTCCTTTGTTAGAATGCGTCTTCCATGCCGATTTATATTGCTTAGGAATTGTCAAAACTATTTGTGTCCACAATCCACGTCCTGCAGGTGAAGATGCAGGGTCTAATTTTGTTGCATAATTTCGATGATGGCCATGATTGTGTTCGGTGGTGAAATGCAAGTACATTACCAAGAACAAATTGATTCGCGCAACTCTCCAAATCGTTGACCCTTTTCTCCTGTGACCTGCTTCATGAGCATTGATTATTCCTGAGATCCCTCCAACAATTCCTACTGAAAGTGCACCCAATATTACTGGTAATCCAAACCCATCAAGATTGGCCCGCCAGAATAGAATTCCTAGTGATGCATAATAGAATAGCCCATGCAAATACAAGAGAGTGTTCCATGGTTTTGTAGCCATCTCGCCTCTAACTGGGGCTCGTTCGGGAGCGAAATAATCGATGAAAGGACATAGTCCAAGGGCGTAAACGAATCCGGTAAAACACCACCATCCTCCTTGGTATATCCCCAACATGGTTACAATAGGCAAAATAAAACCTAGTAGATGGGGTACCCAAGACTCCTCGGACTCCTGCATAGTTAAGCCGAAGTGCCACTACCTCATAAGCGTGGGTTTGAAATCAGCAGCACTAGTCCGATAGGTGATGGACCCGCTATTGAAGGCGAAGTTGCAAAAGCAACGATACCACATTGTTGGTGAGCATGGCGGAGTCAAAGTTTGCCATTGGACCAAGGAATCTTTGCTGAGAAATCGTCAATGCTACAAAGGCCGCTTCTACGGCATTGCAAGCCATAATTGCATGCAAATGTCCCCTGTTGTAGACCAATGTAACCTAGCATGTTCATACTGTTGGAGAGAGCCGCACATGGATACTCTTGAGCTAACTGACCAAGACCCACTAGAGATGCTTTATGATTCGGTAAAAGCGCAAAGAAGGTTAATTTCGGGTTTTGGTGGAAATCCAAAGGTTCCCAAGGAAAAATTCCTAGATGCGCAAAACCCCAAACATGTTGCAATTTCACTAAATGGAGAGCCAACACTCTATACCCGACTTTCTGAATACATGGAATTATGCCATTCTCATGGAATGACAACAATGTTGGTTACAAATGGAACTCTACCAAAAGTAATCGAGAGGTTGGATACTCTTCCAACACAATTGTATGTTTCAGTAGATGCTCCAAATAAGGAGGTTTTCGATGAAATTTGCAGACCAAAATGGAATTCTGCTGCCTGGAATAAGTTTGAAGAAACCATCGATTTACTTCCTAGTCTAGATACGAGGATTGTTTGCCGACATACCCTGATTAAGGGGAAGAATATGAATCCTGAACATATTCCGCAATATGCTGCTTTAGACAACCGAGCAGACCCTGATTGGATAGAATGTAAAGGCTATGTTCATGTTGGAAATTCGAGGGAGAACCTGACTGCTGAAAATATGCCATTTCATGAAGATATTCTAGAGTTCTCCAAATCTTTAGCACCTTTGACAGATAGGAGATTACTCGATGATTCTCCTCCAAGTCGAGTTGCATTAGTTGGCAGGGAAATCGTACCTATTCCGATTCCAGAAGCGACAATGCATTTCCCGGAAAATCTTGGAATTGCAGAATCAATAAAACATCTGAAGATTGTACAATGAGGGATAATATTGCGTAAAGTCATGTTAGCCAGAGGAGGTGCTTTATCTCCATACTCAGGCCTAGGCAGCACCCATTCTGCACTCGCTCAAAGACTGCAATCAGGCATCGTCGAGGAGTATGAATTAGGGCTTGTCCATGAATATCCATTAAGCAAAAATCCAGTTAAGAGACTATGGCGAAGATGGTTTAGTGGGCCTTCAACTGTTGGAAAGATGGTAAAGCAAGTGGAAATAGTCCACATTACAGATCAAGAACAAGCAGGCCTTGTTCCTTCATCTGGCATATCTGTAGTAACGGTCCATGATTTGTTTCACCTATTTCCAAGTACAAGGAATGGTGTTGAAATCGGAAATCAAAAACCATCTCTGATTCGAAAGAAAGATATCAAGAAAATCAAAAAAGGTTTAGCAAGAGCAACATTGCTAATTTGTGTCTCTAAAGATACACAGCAAGAATGTGAAATGAGATTTCCAGGAACACCCACTGCATGGATTCCCCATGCAATCAATATTCAGGATTATGAAATAGAAACTGAACGCCCTTCATGGTTTAATCAAGGCGTTAATCTATTGGTAATAGGAAGTGAAGAGCCAAGAAAAAGGGTTGCATTTGCAGTCGAAGTTTGCGGAGGAATGGATGTCACGCTCCATAAAATTGGAGCCGAGTCTTCACCAGATTCAAAACGAGAATTATGTGCTTTAGCAGAAAAGGAAAATTGTAATCTCAACTGGGTGGGAAGATTAGAACAACAGGATTTAGTCGCTGCTTTACAACATGCAGACGCTCTCTTATTCCCTTCGATTGCAGAAGGTTTCGGCCTTCCACCTCTAGAAGCATATGCTACTGGAACCGTAGCATTAGTCGCAGACGCTCCAGCCCACAATGAGATTCCTCTCAAGCATCACATCCTTCCACCAGAAGATTTTGATGCATGGCGCACAGCTATATCCGAACTGAGCGATGAGAGTTCTGAAGTTAAAGCGAGGGCTGCAGAATTCTCTGTAGAAAGATGGGCTGAGCGTCACAAAGATGCTTATGATTCACTATTTTGATGTGAAACCTTGCCCCGTTTACTTCATGGGGGGGATTGATTTGGCAAGCAACATGCAACCTGTTCAAAGTGTGGCAATAATCGGTGCCGGCAATATGGGTTCTGGAATCGCTCAGAAAACCGCTCAAGAGGAATTTGATGTCCAAATGGTAGACAGAGAGGCTCAGTGGGTTGAGCGGGGTCAATCGATTATTGCAAATTTTCTTTCAGAAGCGGTAGAAAGAAGAATCTTTTCTCCTGATCAAGTTGAACAAATCAAGAGTCGAATTACAGGTGTCGTAGGCACTGAAAATACCGCTGCAGATACCGATTTGGTCATCGAAGCGGTTTTCGAAGATTTCAACATCAAGACTGCTGTTTTCAATACTCTAAACCAAGTGTGTGGCGAAAACACAATTCTCGCTTCTAACACATCATCATTATCAGTAAATGAACTTGCGAAAGCGTCTGGACGTCCTGACAGATTTGTGGGCTTACATTTCTTCTATCATCCCGCCAAAAATCGACTGGTTGAAGTTATTCCTGGAGAGGATTCTTCAGAAGATACAATCGCAAGAACGGTGCAGTATTGTCGTGGCCTCGGCAAGGTTGTAATCCTGTGTAAAGATCGCCCCGGTTTCGTTGTTAACCGGTTTTTCGTACCCTGGTTAAATGAGGCTTGTTTGCTATTGCAGGAAGGTATTGCAAGTGCTGCTGCTATTGATGCGGTTGCAATGAAGGCATTCAGAATTGGAATGGGGCCATTTGCTTTGATGAATCTAACAGGCCCTCCTATCGCCCTACATTCTACAGATTACCTCGCTGAACAACTTGAAACTCCAAGATATGTGGGCGCAGAAAACCTTCGTGAGATGGTTGAGGCTGGAGGGCAATGGGAAATCGGTGATGATACAGAATGCAGTGAAGAGGCTGCTGAGATGATTAGAACCAGATTGTTAGGCCAAGTATTCGCAGTTGCTGGCCAAATTGTGGATGAAGAAGTGTGCTCTCTAGAGGATGTAGACCGTGGAGCAAAGGTTGGTTTGCGATGGGCAAGAGGGCCCTTTGAATTGGCCAACCGCTTGGGGATTGATTATGCCAAAGAGGTTGCCGAAGATTATTGTGAATTAGCGAACTTCCCTGTTCCTGAAATTTGGAAGAGAGATGAATCCTTCACATTCAGTTATGTCGATTTAGAAATCGTTGATGGAATTGCAACCATCACGATTAATCGGCCTGAGGCAATGAATGCTCTGAATGAGACTGTTGTTGCACAATTGGGCGATGCTCTTGACAAAGCAAATGCAGATGATTCCGTTAGAACAATTGTACTAGACGGGGCAGGTAAGGCGTTCGTAGCAGGTGCAGATGTGAAATTCTTTGTCGATAAGATTCGAGCCGATTCATTCCCTGACATTTACGAATTTACGGCAAATGGACATGCCGTTCAAGACAAATTAGAGTCATCGAGCAAAACTACGATTGCACTAACAACAGGGCTTGCTCTTGGTGGCGGATTAGAACTTGCTCTGGCATGTGATTACAGAATTGGAACCCGCAAGACACAATTTAGATTCCCTGAAACAAGCATTGGAATTTTCCCTGGCCTTGGTGGAACGCAGCGACCTGCTCGAATCGCAGGATTACCTATTGCTCGCTGGGCAGTACTTGCTGGAAATTTCATGGATGCAAAAACTGCTTCTGACCTCGGATTAGTAACCAATTTAGTGGAAGTAACCGAAGTTGATGCAACAATATCCTCTCTTGATTCTCAAGGTAAACCTGCAAACAAATACCCTGCTATGCCTGCAAAACCAGATTCTAAAGTAGCAATTTTTGCAGAGAAATTCTACAGTGATGCAAACCTTGAATCAATCCTTGCTGGAAACTGCCCAGAAGGATTTGATATGGAGGACAAGTTAGTTTCTAGGCAGATGAAATCCCTTTCACGTACAGCTCCAATCGCGTTAAGAATGGCTAGTGAATTGATCAGCGCTGCTGGTGAAACAAATCTGCCTGAAGGACTTGCAAAGGAACTTGGCGGGCTTGAAACAATATTCTCTACCGATGATGCGCTTGAAGGATTGAGCGCTTTAATTGAAGGAAGAAAGCCTACCTATCAAAACTCATAACGGTGTTAGATTTACACTATGTTTAATCATAGATACCTCATAGGAGGTTTATGCCCGAGCCACCATTGACTCTTCCAGCCCCTGTATTAACCGATATTGAGGGCCATATCCAACACACAATTTCCAATGGTAAGCATATTCGAGATGCCCTAGCAAACCACACTAGAGGGGGGCCGTGGAACACGGAATGGGAAGTTGATGCTGCAGTTGAAGCCCTACATGTGTTCGGTAGCCGTTGGACCATTGAGATCCTATCAACTCTATACATTGCTGGCCCAAGAAGATTCAATCAACTCAAAACTTTGCTTTCAGGAATTTCTAGTCGAACGCTTTCTGACAAATTACGATTCCTAGTTGAAGAAGAATTAGTAATTCGTCAAGTCGATGATGGGCCTCCTGTCCGTGTGGAATACATCCTTTCTGAACATGGAGTTACGTGTGGAAGATTACTGTCTCCTTTAGTTGCTCATCTCAAGATTCGCACCGGTTCTGTGAAATCTCGATAGATGATTCAACAGACCGAATGCATTACAAGTGAGCAGTGCTGAAAGTAATACATGGCACTGCTAAAACAGTGGGTAACACAGCGCCCGTGGCTTGCTGCGGGAATTGCTGGGGCCACTGGTGGAATCATAGGAATTGGTTCCAGCCTTTCTTCACTAATGTTCACAAGAGGTGGAGTGAAGGCAAGAATTAGTGATTTTGAACACCCTCTTCGCCAAAGAATCCTAAGGACTCTTGAGAGAAATCCAGGATTGTGTTACAGAGAATTGCAATCTAATCTGTCGGCTGCAAATGGCACATTGCGGCACCATCTTGATGTCTTGACAAGCAGAAAGTCGATTACGATTATTTCAGTCAATGGAAGGACTTGCTACTTTGCTGGCGCTCCTTCACAGGTTGAAGTACTCAGAGGAATGGATGTTGGAGAATCCGAAGCGGCTAGAAAAATGCCGATTGGACTTTCACTTGTTCAAAGAACCATCATCAATGATATTCAAGTCAATGGAATTCCTCGTTCACAGGCTTCCTTAGCACGCAGAATTGGACGCTCAAGGGCGACTGTACACTCTGCAGTCAAAGTACTGCGACGCCGTGGAATCTTGCGTGAAGACCGCCTTGAAATGGCACCTCACCTAATCGATGCTGAGGAATGGCAGACCTCAAGGCCGCTTGATTACGAGTGGTCCGACGAGCGACGCTGATTCAGTAATCGTCTCTCAAGAGGCGTTTGTTGCGCATTGTTCAAAGTCTATCGGCAATCGGTTAGGCCTATGTTCGACTTGCGATTGGATGAAATTCCTCTGCCTGCAAGCAAAAAGGACAGAGAGAAATTGATCTCTTGGCTGATAGATACACTTTGCCTACATCGTCGCAGAGGAGAGAATGCGGCAGACGATGGTACATTTTCTCCAATCCACAGAATACTGTCAGAACATCTATTCAAAGATTCAAGCAAGGGATATGAAACCCGTGAATTAGCTGAAGATTTGGGCTTAACTCCTGCTGCGATTCACCACCATTTTGCTAGACTGGTGTCTGCAGGATTAGTCTCAACTTCTTCCGGTAAAGGTTGGAAAAATTACTACCTAACTGGCGGTTCTATCAATAAAGCGATTTCAAACATGAAATCACGCTCGCAACTTATCCATGCTCAGCGATTAGAGTTGCTAGATGAGGTCTGGAAGCGTGGCAAAAAAGTTGCAATGAAAATCGAATTGCCTCCAGATGGCAAGCCTAGTGCATTACTCAGAGTCAAAGAATGGGGTCCACTTGAAGAAGGTGAGAGTGAATTATCTAGATTCATGGCAGATATTGGGCTGCTTGGCGAGCGCCCTGGCAAGGAAATTGTAGCAGATTCATTATCGGTAAAAATCTTCGAGATGTTGCTCAATTCAGGCCCACCTATCTCGATTGATGAAGCGGCAAAGGCATTGAATGGGCCTAAGCCAAGAGTTGGAAGAATCCTTGAGAGATTCCGAGCAACTGGACTTGTCGAGCGAGTTGCTAGAACTGACCGCCTATCCACAGCATTGTGGTCTGCAATGACTACTCAATACATGAGAAGGGGCGAGGATTGGCTGCTCAAGAAAGGTGGATTTGAACGCCTTTCGGTTCCTAATTCCTTGCTGAAGAATCTAAAGAAAGGAACTTGCAAGCCCGAGACTATTGAGCGAGCCCTGAAAGGCATGGAAGCCAAAGACCAGATGCTATTACTGAATTTACTAGGTGGAAGACTACCTCTAGGTCATAGATTAGTCGGCATGGATGTGGCTATGTTGAAGCGAAAATCAATGGACGACCTTACCCGGATAATTCGTAGAATCGAAAAGGTAGGTCAATCTTTAGAAAAATGATTTGTTGAAAACAATTATTTGCTTCATCTTTGAATTTAAATCCATGAAATATAAGATAGTATCAATCAAATTTTCTGGAATGCGTACAGACGAATACGAGAGGCTTGCTGAAGCTGTAAACAATGAAATTGCGGTTGGTTGGAAACCATTAGGAAATCCATTTATTGGTAAACGCAGAATTTCACAAGCAATGATTCAAGAATGATGTCAAATCTTACTTTCGAGAAGATCATCTGCAACTTCTTCGATGATGTGCCTGCCTCTGGGCCATGCCCAACCCACAGCAATAACGACAATTCCTAGCGAGCCCCAGGAATAATTCTTCCAATCTCCAATACAATCAGAATCGTCACTATCACAAACCTCGTTCACCGAGAACATTTCTGTTGCTGGAACAATAGTTGCACTCGCAAATATCAGAATTGAGATTGCCATTAACATCGACCATGTTTTCCTTTCTTTACCAGGATTCAATTGCATTCTTTTGTTTCGCAAAACCAAGATGAATGGAACGGTGGCAGCTATGGATGCAACTAGGCCTAACAATGATTGATCAGCATCAAATCTTGAAGAGTAATTGCCCGCAGAAAGCAGAACTGCGGAGGCAGCCATAGCAATCAATGCTGCAGGCATTAGCATTCTTTTTTGAGCCATATACCAACAAAGCATAGGGGCTAGAATAAATTGAATCATCAAAGTGAAATCCATCGTCATTCCAAGAATCGTGCGCATACTTTCTGGAACAGAATCCAATTTTTTACCAGCATCAGTTCCTTCGCCATGCCCCATCAATACCGCAATTAGTGGTGGAGCGATTACGATTAGTGCAAAGGCCCATGCCAATGGATGATTGTTGACATCTTTTGCTAAAGCATCTTCATCAGAAAATTCTTCGATTACATCTTCAATAATATATTCTGACATTCACTCAACTCATTTTTGTACATTTGAGATTCCACATTCTTCCATAGCCTTTGCAAGAGACCTATTTGATAGACATCCCGCAAACCTGCCTCTCTCATCGACAAGTAAAATTGCACATGGTTTCTTGGTGCTAACCAATGCCCAAGCCTGTGAAATGTTTGCAGACCATTCGATCGCTGCCAAGTTTGTATTCATAACATCGCCAATAGTTGCCTTGTGAATTTTGTTTCTGAATTTTTTTGGAGGGTCGGCATACACTCGATGAAAATCATAGAGATAGAATGCCCCATGAAATATCGATTGGTCCTTACTGTAAACCAACAATGTATCATCTGGACGCTCAAAGAAAATTTTAGCCACCTCGGGCAATGGAGTCGTTGATTTAACGATTTGAAATCTATCGTGTGGGCCTACTTCTTTCAGTATCGGTTCCCTTCTTCTAGTTCCGACCATAGAGGTGCCTGCCATGCATATGGTTTGGCGCTAAGAGATTTAGTGTTAACTATTGAAACATTTTATGAAAAAAAATAATTTTATTATATACCAAAAAAGCACGAAAAACAGAATGCTAGAATTACAATTTACAATATCGTTAATAACCACATTTTGCCTGTAGAGAAACGGGGCCGTCATGTCGAATGAGACGATTTCTTCTTTGAATATCAGAGATGAATTCGCGTTGGTCAGAAATGATGCTGTCTTTGCTGATGTTGCTAGGGTTTTAACACCCCGGAATGTCAACATTGTATTGGTTCGTGGAAATAAAAACAAAGGAGTTATTGGCGTCATTCCACACACCCATTTCCTAGAGATTTGTTCAAAGAAAATAAACCCAGCAAACACGCTTGCTAAAGACCATTTGCTAACCAATATTTTGCGATTAAAAGAAGAAACTCCACTAGTAGAAGCTGCTAAAGTTATTCACGAGAGGAAACCCGATGCAGTTCTAGTATTGTCGAGTGAAAACAAATTCTCGGGATACCTTAGTCCTAATGATATTCGCGAAATGACAGATAAATTATCTGCGTCTGGAGATGAACCTGAAGTCGATTTGGATGGTGTGATTTCTACCGAGTTAGATTTGACTGATGAATTTGATTTAATCCCATATAATTCCGCTTTATGTGATGTTGCAGCCAAATTGTATAGGGCGAGCACAAAGGTTGTTCTAATCAGGGGCAAAAAAGGAAAAGGTATCGTTGGTTCGATTAGTGAAACTAGATTTTTGGAAGTTTGTGCTACTGGAATAAATCCGATAAACGAATTAGCGAGAAAACATATGCAAACCGATCTTCTAAGACTGAAGAGCAATACTCCTCTGAAGGAAGCCATCAAAATTGTTGAAGAAAAGGACCCTGATGCAGTTCTTGTTCTTGGTCCAAAAAACAGATTCGTCGGCTATCTAAGCCCGAGCGATCACAGGAGAGCTGTAGAATTGTTATCGCAAATGGGTAAGGAAGAATACGACATTGAAGAAATCAAGCCTGTAATCCCGCCTATTCCTCCTGGCATAGGAGATTTGAACCAATCTTCGGATGAATTACCGATATCTGATCTGATTGAGAGGCTGAAATTCGGTCTTGGTTCAGGAGATGCTGGGCCGGTTGTTTGGCAAGAAGATGGTTCATCGATTTTAATTCACAATGAAAGTGTTAGGGCGCATACTGACTCACCTAATCTGTTGGTAGAGTTGGATGTAGATTGTGACCAAACTGGTAATCAAACCATTTCTTTCAAATTCAATATTGGCTCTGGTAGTCCAAGAAATCTTGATGCTTCAAGTGAAGTCGTTCCCGAAGGTAGCAAATTGATTGTAGGGCGATGGGGAGTCATCATGCAGGAGATAATTTGGCACATCATCACTGAGACGATGGACAAACATACTCCAAGTCAAGACATTGCAGTAGGATTCTCTGCTGGAGATTCGGTTATCAGGCTAAAGACAGCCCCGGTAAATCCACATTTGCGAGTGGTTGAAAATCCAATGATTCAGGGGGTTGCTGAATGACGATTTCAATTAGTGACTTCCCTAATGAAATAAGGGCAAACATTGAGCCATTACTACATGCTGTCGGACTCGTTGACCAACATGGAGACCTCGATTTCAACAATTGGAGTCTAGACAAAGCATTGGGCGTATTTGAAGAATACGAAAGAACTGAGCAGTTGATATTATTCATCGAGTCGATGTTTGGCTCTAGTGCAAAAACAGTATATCGTGAAACCAATTCAGGAATTTTATCTCTTAGCCCTGCTTCTGGTTACCGTGCTGAAAAATGGTTTGAAGTGGCAGGCGACCTAAATTGGTCAGCATTTGTAACGGTTCATAATGAAAAAAGTGGTTCTGACAATATTGTTGAACTTGGAATTGGAGTCATTTTGCAAAGTATGCAAATTGGAAATAATGGCCCGCTATTAGATATGATGTTGAGCGTCCCTCTGATTGGAATCGTTGGAAATGCTACCAGCATTACTACAGATTTCCTATTGCTTGATTCCACGGCACCAACATCAAGAATTGCTCTCGCAGCAGAACTTCGGCCCGATGATGTTGGTGGAAGATTCACTGCAATAGGAATGAGTGCTCAATCGATTGGATTACGTTCGGCAATAGGAACCTCAAATGGAGATTTAGAATTGGAGATTTTCATCAAGGATTTGGCAACTAATCCAACAGGGCCTGGTTCTGATTTGGTTATTGATTTAGTAAATCTGGTAAGTGGGGGCGGGAGTTCTGGAAATTCAATTCTGCAAACCTTACTTTCAATCTTGCCAAGTGATTCTCAACTTGTCATGGATATTCTTCCAATGATTGGAATCATTGAGTCGGATTGGCATTCCGCACAGGGGAGCACAACCACATGGCCAACAATAGATATTCTAGATTTGATTAGCAATATTGGCGACTTAAATTATGTCAAGGGTGCCATCGGTTCATGGCTAACTGATATGACTCAAAATGATGTTGCGAAGCAATGGTTTTTCCACTTGTTTAGGCTAATCAAGGGAGTTTCTGCAAGCATGAATGATATTTCTGGAGACTTAACTAAATCCAGCCCTCTTTCCTTGAAATTGATTACACTAAATGCAAATGCAGAATCAGCGCTAGAATTGCATGTCTTGTTGGCTAGATGGACTGCTCCGGATGGTTCTGACATGCTGGATATCGGATTCAAAGCATCATTCGGAAAAGAATTTGGCAGCGATATAGAAGTCGAGGGCGGAATAACAGCATGGGTTGCATCAATTCCTATATCCGGTTCTGCACCCTTAGACATCCTTCCTTCATTCGATTTGGATTTGATTGTCTCGAGTCATGATGATTCAACTTCTCCCGAACTGGTAAATGTAGTTCTAGATGACGATGGAGGTCCACTTTCAAATCTGAATTTGTCGATTATGAGAGCAAGACTTGGCCTGAAACTTGAGTTATCTGGAGATCTTACTCCATTGATTGAATTGCATGATGTGAGCATTGGTGACCATGATTTCCCTGTTATAGATTTGAGTTCTGGCTCTGCGATTCTTTCTGCTCTTGAAAGCACTCTAGACCCGATTAGAGATGCTGTTTCAGATGCTTTAGCAGATGGAGGAATCCTACAATGGATCGGCTCCTTATTCGGCCTAGTAGCACCTAAGAATTACCCTCTGAGAAAAGTTGGCCCGATTTTTGTTGAAGGTGCAACCTATGCAGAGAACGACATGATTTCTCACAGCGAGGGTGAAGGCCTTCCCGATAGAGCATACCTAGTAACCGCGGGAGGAGTTGCCCCTACTGGTGCAGGTGGGCCAACCCAAGAAATTGATTCATTCACCATTGATGGCACTGGTCCAACTTTCAAGTATCTAGGAGCGAATACAGGAACCTGGGAGACGTGTGATGCAAACGATAAGCGAATTGCCTACATTGATTTGCTACGAGACCCTCTTGATGCACTGAGAGACTACCATCGGAAATTATTGGATGATGCCACTTTCTCGCACAGGGGTGAGAGCCACTGTGCATGGGCCTTTGTTTTCGAAGCATTCTCTAATCTAGTCAATACTGCATTGGCACCAGTTGTCGACATTCCTGCTCCGCAAATGGTTGATGAGTTAATTGTTCAAGGCGATGGCAGTGAACTACATCCTTGGAAATGTTATGTTGGAGGAGATATGGAATTGCCTTCATTCAAGTTATCTGCTCAATGCGAAGATGGAGCGGGAACTGAAAAGGAATTG
>CETM01193380.1_pt1 | contig 19463 bp, 10 predicted proteins | sample 361451 | NCBI WGS metagenome assembly CETM01 (sample SAMEA2622690, study PRJEB7988) | marine metagenome | isolation source: saline water (ENVO:00002010), including
TCCCATACAGAGGACCTCTAGAAGGGACTATTCAGTCGATACTTGGAGGAGTTAGGTCGGCATGCTCCTATGTAGGCGCTAGGAGAATCAAAGATCTGCCTAAGTGTGCAACATTCATTCGAGTGACTCAGACTACGAATGAAGTCTATCAGCGCTTCAATGTAGAGGATTAAGAACAGCAAATTGCATAGTGCTTCTCTATCTGGAAGTTCTATGGAACAGTTGTTACTTGTCGCAATCGGCTCTTTCCTAGCTGCAGCATTGACCGTCCCAGCAGGATTTGGACTCTCAACTATTCTCACGCCATTGGTGCTACTGCTGATGGGACCTCATGAGGCGGTGGCTGTCGTCGCAGTGGTGCATGGGGCACACAATGCTGGTAAATTTGCGGCCCTGAAAGAAAGTGTCGACTTTGAGGCTTTTAGAAGATATGGGATATGGTTAGTTATCGGGGCTATTCTAGGCGCAGGATTACAGAACGAAGTTCCACAAAAGCCTCTTCTTGCCCTCATTGGAGCATTCCTGATTTCTCTTCCTCTGCTTTCAATGAGTGAGAAATGGACTGGATACAGGATTCCCGAGGCTAACGACAGTCTGGGAGGATTTGGTTCTGGCTTCATGGGGGGATTGACGGGCCATCAGGGTGCCCTAAGGGCGATGTTTCTTACTCGCAGATTGCCGGATAAGATGGCATATGCGGCTACTGCAAGTGTACTCGCCTTATGTGTAGATCTCTCCAGAGTTCCGATATATCTGTTGTTCAGATTCGATGAGATATCACAGCATGCGTCTTTGACGATTGTATTAGTTATCTCTGCACTTATTGGAGTACGTGTGGGTAAGGCTTGGTTGGTCAGTCTAGAGTCAGAATGGATTCACCGAGGAGTCATGACCGGGATTGTCCTCAGTGGAATTTTCTACATGTATGAGGCACTAGGCTAGATGTCGAATACGACTTGTGCCATCCATCCTGGTCCCTCGAAAGAAGGGATGTCAGGCTCGATTCCAGGGATAATTTGTCCTTCTCTAATCTCGACTAGAGCGATTTCATGCATGGTTACTGCTTTGATTTCCAGTTCACGCTTGACGAGTTCGGAGTCGACGGTTATGACTGAAGCCTGAATTCTTCCATCGAGAATCTCAATTGATGCGTCATTCAGCCATTCGCCTTCTGCCTGTCCCCTGTACAGGACCTCTTCTAGCCACCTAACTAGTATTCTGTCATAATCTTCTGTTGGAGTCTCAATTGTCCAATTTGTTTCATTTCTAAGGAGTTCGGAGTCGGATGTCCCGGTTGCTATCTGAATCTCCTGCATGCCCAGAGCAGCTTCCCTCAACGCCCCCTCGGGGTCGCTGCTGAAAGTGCGCAGACCTATGTCAGCAGTAGTGGGTAGTATCCACCTAGACATAGTAACCTCGAGTATCGAGATAGGAGTTTAGCGGGGTCACTCAAATTCGCTACAAAGCTCGCCTTGGCTTGGGAAACTTGTCGGGTCCTTCGGATTTGAGTTCCATTTGTTCTCACACTTGTTGATGTAGCCATCACCGTCTGAGTCGATGTTCGCATCGGCAGGATCGAACGGATCGAAGCCGAAGTAATACTCCCAGCCAGCCCACATTCCATCATCATCCTGATCCTGGTGATAGACCTCCGAGCCGTCTAACCATTGATCTCCGTCTGAGTCTGGGTTGACCGGATTTGTACCATTCTGGAACTCTTCGAAATTGGTATAATTCTCCAAATCATCATAGAAACTGTTTCCAACCTCGGTAGTAGGGTCAATGTGGCACTCCGACTGCTGAGGGTCGTTCCATCCAGGACAGTATCGATACAATAGATTGGTGCGATTGAGGCCATCATCATCGAAGTCTTCCTGGCCATCATCTATTCCGTCGACATCGGAGTCTATCATCTTCGGATCCATGGGTCCTCTCGCGCCCACTGCGCCTAGGGTGTTGTTGTCCACCAGCCCCAAACTCAGGGCCAATTCGGAATATTCAACCTCCCATCCATCGGGGAGTTTGTCTCCGTCTGTATCATCATCCACTGGGTTTGTATCCCATCGATCAGGCGCCTCAAGTGAATTCATCAAAGTATCATTGTCGATATCGAATAGTGAGTCAGGTAGAGAGCCCCACGCAGGGTCAAGAGCCCAGCGTCCAGTGGCAGGAATAGTAAATCCTGAGAGATTCATTTCGTGCAAGAAGTACTTGGGGTCCATTTGGCCATCACCATCTCTGTCTCCAGAAGTCGAGAATCCACCTAGATAGCTGGACCAAACCCATCCACCAGGCCCTAGGCCACACTCAATCATAGATTCACAGCCAGGAGGGAGCCAATTGGTTACTGAAATCCAAAGACTGTGGCTCTTGGTGTTATGTTGTACAGAGAATACTTGCATCTCCCAACCATCTGGTTGCCCATCCTCATCTGTATCATTGTTGAGTGGGTTAGTAGCACCTTGCCAGGGTCTTGGGATGTTCAGTACCTCACTTCCATCGAAGAGTCCGTCATCGTCGCTATCTGCATCGTTTGCATGTGTGATGTATTGGTCCAATCCATCGATGACCTCTTCTCCGTCTGCTAATCCGTCGAGGTCGGTATCATGCGAAGAAGCGTTTGTGAAGTAGGTTGAGCCATTCCAATAGAAGCCATCGATAACCTCTGTGAAATCCTCCAAGCCGTCACTATCGGTATCACTATCGGTTGCATTAGTGAAATACACATAATATTCAGCAGCATCCGATAGTCCATCTCTGTCTGTGTCATAAGCACCCGGATCACTTCTGACAATAACATCCCTGACGCCCTGATCGACAATCCTGATTGTCCATCCAATAACTTCGATGCCATCGATTAGTCCATCGCCGTCGGTATCGGCTACTAGGGGGTCGGTTGATCTTCCATCAGCAAATCCATCGGAGTCACGATCTCTTGCATTGTACTCATCTAGATTGGTGAATCGCTCATGCTCCTCAACAACCACAGCCAAGTCCTGAAGTCGGCTAGTTACCTCATCGCCGATTTCGACATTAATGGCATAAATCCATCCTGCAGTCTGGGTCTTGATAGGGATATTCACATACTGACTATTCTGGACTGTCCTGACCCATAGTACGGTATTGTTGACTTGAACATAGTCGCCGATTTCAACAGAGATAGCATGGACTGTTGTAATCCCAACCAACTCTGAATAGCGTACACCTCCATCTCCATCGGCATCATAGCCGTCGAAATCTGGATCTTCGTCGGCATTACTACCATCATTCGGATGAATTCCGCTCATGTGCTCCCAGCCATCGGGCATACCGTCGTTATCGGTGTCGGCATTCATTGGGTTGGTGAAGTTCTCAGGGCCCCAAGTATAGGCGACCTCGTACTCCTCGACATTGTTCAAACCGTCCTCATCAGTGTCTCCGTAAGCATCAGTAGCATTGGCTGGATTAAGGAATCGAGCGCCATCTGAATCTGTAGCGTAGCAGTATTCGAAACCGTCAGGCATTCCGTCACCATCAGTATCCCAATCTCCAGGCCCATTCAAACGGCCATCATTATCCATGTCCTGCTCGAACCAAGTCCTATCGCCATGTCCGCTCATCAGTTCTGTGTATGGTGCAGAGAGTGAAATCGTACCGAAGACAGGTACGCCACAGTGTACGCCTAATTCGATGACTCCGAAGGCTATTTCGTATCGGTCAGCAATTAAATCGCCGTCACTGTCTTCCTCAAGTGGGTTGGTATCGTATCTCTCCTCAACATAATTTCTCAAACTGTCTGGTTGTGGTTGCTCGAGATCTAGAACGGCATCGCAAGAATGTCCGAATTGACCGCCCAACTCCTCCCACTCTGTAGAGCCGATATCGTTCTCAATCTCTGCCTTAACCTCATTAGTCAGTAGGTAGCAGTCCCAGTTTCCGTCAAGAGGATTGAGTAGGGTGACATCTCCTGAAGGAGTCTCGACTACGAATGTGTACTCAGATTCCCAGCGGTCATTGAGTCCGTCTCCATCGGTATCACGCAAATTGGGATTTGTGCCTAGAAGCATCTCCTCAGTATTTGTCAGACCATCCCTGTCAGGGTCTCCGAAGGGGCCGTTGTCTGGATTGGGGAAGGTTTCATTTTGCTCTCCTGTTTCTTCCTCATTGTCTGGCTCTTCGAATGGGATTTCACTGTTAACGGGTTCTCCGTTGTCCAGGGGATCGAGTCCATTGGCAATCTCCCAGCCATCATCTAGGCCATCGCCATCTGTGTCTGAATTATCCCACTCTGTGCCATAGAGTGTCTGCTCCATCCGGTCGGGCAAACCATCGCCATCGAAGTCCTGACCTTCTCTATGAATCTCATCATCAGACGATTCTATGTCTTCAGATGCCTCCTCGAAACCTCCGGAATTGGTGGTCGAAAGACCTGCGTCGATAATGGTATAGAAGCCTGCCAAACAGAGTGTGACTGTGATTGCAAGAACTGCATATTGGTTGTGATTCAGAGCCATTGAAACTCACCCGGCCCCTGTGGGGCCGTTCGTTTGACATTGGGCCCGGATATAATGTTTGACGGGTGGTGGGCCTGGTACCTCAATCGGCGATGGCTCTTGAAGAGCGTAATTCTAAAGTTGATTTGGCCGTAATTAGTGAGAAATTTGCCTTTCCATTTCTGCCATATGCTCGTTCCCAACAGCCCAGTAATGTCCCACTTACGATAGCAGGATGGAACAATCCAGAGAAAGTTAGTCGGACTCCTCCGTGAGCATCTATTTGTTCGGATTCTATTACCCCTCCCAAACCATGTAAGGAAAGGTGTCGGCGTGCTATAGAAATCCAGTCCGAATGTTCGCGAACTAGTACATGGTGGCCCTCTGAAACAAAGCTTTCTCTAACTGAGTCTGCAAGAGATCCAAGCCAAGGTGAACGTTTGTTTTCCAAGCCCGACCAAGTATAGTCATCAGACCTAGGGAATTTGTTATCCTTGACATAAGGGATACAATACTCCTCGAATCGTAAAATCAAATCAAGATGTATCATCATCTTGCGCTCACCCATAATCGACCAAGTTCCTATCTCCTCGGCGTGAAAGTTGGCCCATTGATCTTGATCCTCGTAGGGATATTTCTCAATCGTAGTAGATTCTTTCCACGGAGCTTTCAGTGCCTTGGGACTAGGGACATCTGAATGTTGCTCGGTCAAAGATACAACCAATCCATCGCCAGAGTTGTCAGACCAAGTGAAGCGATGTCTCCTTGATGTAGCACATTCCCAGGCTGCTGCCAGAGATCCTGCACAAATCTGGCCAGAAGCTGGTGCTTCAGCTAGTATTCTGATGTCCTGCTCGTCGTCGAGTAATCGAAATCTACCCAAACCTCTTGATCCCCAATCTGAGATGTAATCCGACCATGCCCCTGGAACTCGCCCGGATGGTTTGGACAGAGTGCCCATTCTCATGATTCGTTCGTCATGTTCAAGTGCGGCATGCGCGAGTCGTCTGCCCAGACTATTTTCTGTTCTCTTCTCTAAACCTTGTAGTAATGATTCGAATCTAGCAACTCCTACTCGCCATGCAGACTCGTATTCTCTCAGATTGTCCACACATGTTCCATCGGAGAGAAACTCCCATCTCAATTTAGGATCACTTTGGGTTCTCCTTGGTAGTATCTTCCTTAGTGAATTGAACAGCCCCATGAATCAGTCACCCAGAAACTGCTCAATTCTGTCGAATGCCTCCGAGAGTATCTCAATTGGAGGTAAGCAAACCATCCTGAAGTGCCCTGAACCATATTCTGGAGAGAATCCCGAACCGTGGACTACCAGCACATGATGCCTGTGAAGTAAGTCGAGTACCCACTGCTTATCCGAAGCGACTCTCTGGTCTGTGATTCTAACGAACATGTAGAATGCACCTCCCGGGACTTCGCATTCAAGGCCATCAATTTCGCCGATCCTCTTAATGCAATAATCGAGTCTTTCCTTGACAAGTGAGCGATGTCCTTCTAGCCAGCCATGCTCATCAAGTAGTCCGGCCAAATAGCCGTGCTGAGCAGGGGTGGATGCGCATAGTCTGCTTCGAAGTAGTCTCTCGACACCATCCCTGACCAATTCTAGGCGGTTCTCGGGGTCATGCCATGCCATGTAGCCAATACGCCATCCTGGAGCGAAGTATACCTTTGAAACACCATTCAGCGTAATCACCGGAACGGAATTGGAGTGGGATGCAGTAGAGCTCATATGTCCAGTGAAATCTAATCCATCATAGATCTCATCGGAGATGATTGTACATTGTGGATATTCTTTTGCTATTGCGAGCAATGAATCTATTTCAGCGGGTGTAGCAACATTACCGGTCGGATTATTTGGATTTATGAGAACTAGGAGTCGGACATTTTCATCCATCTTTGAAGCAATATCTTCGAAGTCAATTCTCCAGTTATCATGAGGGTCGAGGCGGTATTCTACGGTTGTAGCGCCATACATCTGCGGGTACGCCATGTAAGGAGGGTAATGAGGCCCGGGCGCCAGAACTTTGGTACCTTGTTCCAAGAATGCGGCGAATAAAATCTGCAGCGCCTCGGTAACTCCGTGAGTCACATAGACATCACCTTCTGAACAATCCCATCCCTTGCCGGTCTCGGCTTTGGCTATTGCTTGGCGCAGTTCGCGCAAACCGTAAGATGGACCATATCCATTATCTTGAGAGTCTAGCGCTTGCTTGTATGCAGCAATCATATGCTCGGGAGTAGGAAGGCCCTCGTAGGCTAGAGGGTCGCCGATATTGAGACGGATAATCTGATGACCTTGCTTTTCCAACTCGACTGCTGGAACCACAACATCTCTGATTGCATATTCGATTGCTGCGGCGCGTCTTGAGACATTGATGCGTTCAGACATGCACTCACAACCCGAGTAAATCGCGGGCTGCGTCTAGAGCCGCTGGGATTCCATCCGGATTGGAACCTCCTCCTTGGGCCATCGTCGGACTACCTCCTCCGCCGCCTTCTATATGGCCTGCAATTGCCCTCAAAATCTCAGTTGCATCATGTTTCTCGGACGCGATTGTTCCTTCGGTGCTCGCGACAATCAATTTACCTCCGGCACCTCTAGTACCAAGTACTGCTAGAGTTGGTTTATTGGGGTCTCGAGTTAATTGGCTAAGCATTGACATCATGGCCTTGATATCTCCGTCGACCTCCATTACTGCATACCTTATGCCTCCTTTCTCAACTGCTGCATCCCCTCCTCCACTAGTTCGCAGTCTAACGATTTCAGCCTCAAGTGACTCAATCTTCTTCTGTTGAGACTTCCATTCATCAAAGAACCGTGAAACGGCCCCTGGGAGGTCTTCTGGAGATACGCCTAGGACTTCGCTAGATTCGGCCAAAAGGCGCTCTTGCGCCCGGGCGTGCTCACGCGCGGTCTCACCTGCCACGATTTGCAGACGCTCGACCCCGTCTTGGACTTGACTGGACCTAATGATCCGAATTTCCCCAACTTCTCCTGCTTTGTCATGATGCGTGCCCCCACATGCTTGGACATCGTGCTCACCGATTCTAATGATACGGATTTCACTATGTTTGGGTGGTCCGCCTTGATACAACTCAAATCCAAAACGGGCATCTGCATCGGCCCTATCTAGAACTAACTTGTCTACTGTTGGATTGGCACTAATGATGTCGTTCGCATGATCTTCGATATTGTCGAGATCTTTCCTAGACAGGCGCTGGTAGTGAGTCAAATCAATTCTTGCGTATCGTTCGCCCTTGTTCGATCCTGCCTGCCAGACATGCGGCCCCAGGAGGGAACGAGCGCTGCCTCCGACAATGTGTACGGCTGTATGGTGATCCATGAGTTGCCTTCGACGATCCCAATCAACAACTCCAGATATAGAGCCAGAAACTGGACCATCTGTGAGATGGTAAATGACTCCGTTCTCAATCCTAGTGTCTGCGACATTGACATCTCCTAGAGTTCCTTGATCGCCTAATTGGCCCCCTCCTTCAGGATAGAAAAGGGTACTATCCAGTACAATCGAGTGAGTCGGGGCGATACTTACTTCCGAAGAGAGGTTTAGTGCCCCCAACTGCGCTTCAGTAAGTTCTTTGCACGCCAATACTGAAGCGTCGAATGAGGTCCGATTTGTATCCTGATAGTAATTGAGAGCTGTGGGTGGATAGTCTTCGTTTTCAAATAGCTCAGTATGGCCTCTTGCAGATGCTGCGGCCTTGGTTCTCTCGGCATTTCTTGCTGCCATGTCTGCTGCGAACCCTACTCTCACTCCGAGTTGAGTCCATCCGGCTCTATTTGCAATAGAAGCAACCATATCAGGATTCAGGCCTCTCTCTTCTGCCAGCCGGAACAGAGTCTCATCCGGTGCCTCCTTGGCACCCTGAGGCAAGTCCCTCAGGGCAGTTCTTACGGCAGCCTCGCCCTTACGAAGCATCTCGTGATAGCGCTGCTCCTCCAAAGTTAGAATGGCAATAGTGCCTTCACGGGACTGGACGAATCCAGAATAATCGAGATGAGTATCGATATGGTGCGCAGCGAGCTCTGCAAGTGAAACATCGAGACCCAGGTCTGCCTTCATCCTACAAACTCGGCGAGAGAGCATTCGAACAAGATAGCCTGCTTTCGCATTGCTGGGAACCAAGCCATCTCCTAGCATATTGCAAATGGCATGCATATGATCCGGGATTGCATAAATTCCCGAAAGCGGCTCGGTTAGTCTCTTCAACTCCCCAACAGAGACATTCAGGCCCGATTCGACTAGGCGTTTTGATAGAATAGAATAGAGAGAATCGACATCTGTACCTACATCGATATTGAGAATCCCTGCCAACCTAGATAATTCTCCAAGAAGAATATCGGTCTCAGCTGAAAGTCCTAATCCTGAAACAATTTCATCAAATCCGGCTAGTGACTTGAGCCAATCTATCGATTCGGGATAGATTGCCTCGTAGATAGTTGGAGTTCCGGCCGCGGCCCAGCAGAATCTCTCCAATCCATAACCCGTATCGATAATCTGTAAGTCCATCTCTCTGTACTTCAGACCCTTAATCTCTACATCTCCTCCCTCATGTTCCTCCAGATTCATGAAGACGAGTGTTGCAAGTTCTAGGCCTCCTACTATGACTTCCAGAGCAGGTCCTGCATTGCCCCCTCCTGACCATGGGTTCTCAAGGTAAGTTATCTCTGAGGGCGAAATCCCTAGATGTTCACAGAGCATCTCATCGCAGTATCTAACACACTGGTCAATCCAGTAAACAACATCTCCTTCCTTGGGCCGATTAAAGGCGTGATGAGCCATCATCTCAAAGGTAGACAAATGTCGACCGGAACGCCCTACTGCGGCTACATCAGTCAGTCTGATACAGGGCTGAGAAATACCTAGAGGATTTGCAGGCGGTGGAACCATCCCACTAGTTACATGGGGTTGAAAGTCGGCAATTGAAGCAATTGTCAGATGAATGTCGTCGCGCCATCTGGCAATTACTGGATAGGGTGTGACGCGTTCGTGATTACGCTGCTCAAAGAAATTTAGAAACATCTCACGCATTGCATCCTTGAGTGCCTTCCCCCTCATAGGATAGCCATCGATAATTGGCTTACCGATGAATGTATAAGAGTCCTCAACAGAGTCTCCACAGGTATCTCTAGTTGGATCTCTAGTCCAGAAGAATTGCCCAGTAACTCTGCAAGTTCGGCGAATGAATCCAGCCTCCTCCCAGTACGGGATATGAATCTCCCCGAACGCCACGCTCTCACCTCTATGCTTACCGATTCGATGTCCCGACTTGAAAGCGATTGTCAAAATCGCGCTAAGATACTCGTCTCTAATGTGTAAAGTTCTACGGCGCGTTGAAATCAAAGATGCTCCACGACTCGAATATGAGTTCCTCTTGGCGTGACTATCTTAGTTCTGATGCTGATGGGAGGATGAGAATCTCGAAGCATGGCGGGATGCTTACAGATGCATTGTTGATTGCAGATGCAGAGCATTTGGCAGTGCATACTGATGACCGTAGTCCAGAACAATTGTGCAACACGGCAGCAATGCCTGGAATTGTCGGCGAGGCGTGGGCCATGGCTGACTGGCATTTTGGATACGGGTTTCCAATTGGGGGCGTGGTTGCTACAGATGTCGAGGCAGGGGAATTAGGTGGCGCGATATCTCCAGGAGGAGTTGGTTTTGATATCAACTGCGGGGTCCGCCTATGTTCTATGGATATCGAGCTCAAAGATATTGATTCTAAGGCTCTCGCTGGGATGCTATCCAAACAGATTCCGGCAGGTGCTTCTAGCAAGGGAGGAGTGGGCCTAAATGACACTAAGATGGATTCTATCCTGGGAAGTGGCGCCGCTGGTGCAATCGACATGGGTTGGGGCGAATCTAGGGATCTCGGAGTCATCGAATCGCACGGAGTTCTTGAGAGTGAAGAACGAAGAGTTGGCGAAAGAGCCGTGAAAAGAGGTATGAAGGCATTAGGGACTTTAGGTTCAGGGAACCACTTCCTAGAATTGCAAGTTGTAGACCGAGTAGTAGACCCAATTGCAGCATCGGCTTATGGGTTACGAGAAGGTCAAATTACTGCGATGATTCACACCGGTTCGCGTGGCTTAGGGCATCAAGTATGTAGCGAACATGTCGCAGCCATTGAATCAAAGTATAATCGATCCGGAGATGATTGGGTCGCCTCAGAGTGGGGATATCGACTCAAAGATAGGCAACTTGCTGCTGCGCCGATATTCAGTCGTGAAGGAGAGGCATATCTCGATGCGATGAGGGCGGCTGGGAACTATGCATTCGCAAACCGCTCGGCTCTGACTCAGAGGCTGAGAGGTGTGCTGAGAGAACACTTGGGGCCTGACGGAGACTTGGAAGTGGTCTACGATGTTAGTCATAATATCGCCAAAGTAGAGGATCATGTAGTACATGGTAAGACATGCAAGTGTTGTGTCCATCGTAAAGGCGCAACTAGGGCACTGGGAGGAGATCACCCTGAGCTCGTATCACGGTTCTCGTCTGTTGGCCAGCCGGTTCTAGTTCCAGGAGACATGGGCACTGCTTCGTGGGTCCTCGCAGGCCCAACCAAGGGCGGAAATGACGCCTTTGCTTCATCTTGCCATGGCGCCGGTAGGCAACTATCTAGGACGGCTGCTAGGAAGAGCGTGGATACCAACGAATTGATGAACAGACTCGAGCAACAAGGAGTCCATGTCAGGGCCAAGACTCCTAATGTTCTATCCGAGGAGGCCCCGGAGGCATACAAGGATGTGGATGATGTTGTCAGATTGACTGATCGAGCAGGGTTAGCAAGACCTGTTGCTAGATTGCGACCACTGGCAGTAATCAAGGGTTAACTCTTCGAAGTGAGAATCAATTCAATTTGGTCGTTGTCGTTCATGATGTAATTCTCAAACTTGTCATTTGACTCGCCGTTCACATTCATACTAATGTCATACTCTTCCCAATCAGAAACTCCGTTTCTGTTGATGTCAAATTCTTTGTCAGGGGTGATTGAAGGCCCTCCTTCTCTCTCCCATACTTCGAAGAAAGCTCCAACAGGGACATTGTACTTCTTGGGAGTCTCAATATGCAACTTAGTAAATCCTGTATTTGTAGAATCGTGAACATGAATCCACCGCATTCCCTCTTCACATCCGAACTGATCAATTCCTGTATTTTCTGGAATAGCCAATTGCTGACCATCAACGATTACCTTCAGATTAGGGTGGTAGTGTTCCGAAATTCCGACATCAGCGTGATCTAAGCCTCCCAAGCATCCGTCGGAAACTTCCCAGTCCGGAGATGCTTCGAGTGCTTCGGGCTGCCACAGAGCAACTACAACAAAAGCAACAGTAGCAACTGCTGCGCCGATAAGCAACACCCTCTCTGCGTCCATGCACCTACGAAGTGCGAAGTCGTCTTGAAGTATGTGACTGTGCGAATAACATGTCCACTAGTTCTGTTCCAGATTACTGGGGACTAGCGAAACGGGATTTGTCATCAGACTCGGTCCTTTCTCAATTGTTTGAGGAGTACGATGATTCTATACTGGCCTCAGACGGGAATCTGTTCAGGACTCTTATCGTTTCAATCGTGGGTCAGCAAATCTCTACGGTAGCCGCCAGCGCCGTTAGAGAAAGGTTGGAGAGGCTAGTGGGAGAAATTGAACCAAAGAGAATTCTAACACACTCTCACGAGGAGTTGCTGTCTTGCGGGCTATCAAATATGAAAGCTGAATACATCGCTGGGCTGGCTCTAGCTTGGACAGAGGGCTACGAAGATATCAATTGGCAGAGTCTTACTGATGAAGAGGCGATTTCCAAACTGACTGCCTTGAGAGGAGTTGGTGTGTGGACAGCAGAGATGGTACTAATCTTTGCACTTCTAAGGCCGGATGTTCTGCCATTGAAGGATATAGGGCTGATTAGGGCTATAGAAAGGCAGTATAATCAAGGGAGTGTGCTTTCAACGGAGCAGATTCGTGAGATTTCACGCAACTGGGAGCCTTGGAGGACAGTAGCCACTTGGTATCTCTGGCGTAGCATAGATCCTGAACCAGTGCAGTACTGATTACATCGAGTATCCGCGCTTTGGTTGATCTGGAATCGAAGAGGCAGTTCCAGATTGAACGCCGTCTGCCTCTTCCATGATTATCGTGAGTAGCGTATTGACTAATGCCCTCAGTTCCTCTACTTCCCCCTTTAGTTCCTCAAATTTACCTGCTTCGCCACCATCACTCATGCGCATCCCATCTGGAGGATTACTCCTCCGAGTCGATGAGCCCTTATCTATGGCCTATAAACAAGCAAGGTGAGACTAGATGCTAGAGTATGTTTCTATGAGAAGAGGGAATTGACGGAGATTAGTCTTCGTCTTCTTCCTCATATTCATCTTCGTCATACTCTTCGTCTTCTTCGTCTTCGTACTCTTCGTCTTCGTACTCCCAATCCTCTTCATAGTAGGATTCGTCGTCGTCTTCGTAGTAGTAGTCGTCATCGGAACGCCTTCGCATCATCACTAGAGCAATGGCAATTACTGCCACCGCTGCAATAGCTGCAATCATTACAATCTCAGAGTCTCCGCTACCTTCATCCTCACTAACAGGTTGCTTGACATTAATTCCGGTAATTGCCTGATACGGATTATCAAAGTCCTCATCGATAATTAGGTACAGATTAGGTTGTCCTGCCCTCCATGCCTCCCACTCGAATACACTGTTAACGCTGGAACTCTCTGAGGGCAAATCAATCGTTACCTTTCCGCCTTGAAGTGTAGATAGTGACTCTCTCCACTGAGTCCCATCTACTAACTCATAGAGGCCTACGACTAATTCGCCATCTCGCTTGCCCGGATTCTCCCAGAAAGTCTCGATAGTGATTATGTCTCCAATATTGGGCGTTAAAGTAGGATTAATCACAGAACGAGAGTATGCGCCCAAGAACTCCATTATCCTCAGAGTTACTTGCCTGGGTGCAGAATCACTACCTTGGCCTATAATCTCATTTCCAGACTTATCTGTGGATGTAATCCAGAACCAGATGTAATCGCCCGCCTCTATTCTCATGTCATTCATTGGATTGAGATCTAGAGATGACTGGTAGATATCATTGGTTTCACCATCGATAATCAGAGAAAGTTCTCCACTGTCTTCGGTACCTGCAATCGGGTTGTTGCTGCGTACATAGACCCAAGATACTTGCAATGGGCCGTCCATCATTCCAATTTCATCCACCATAGTCACTGTAACTGTAACATCCCCTAGTAAATCCGAGTCCAGCAGTGTAAGCGACGAGTCTGGGTAATCAGCTAGATTGAACAACGCCTGAGGGCTCTTACTGTCTACAGTTACTGAAGCGTCGGAATTCGATACAGATGAGCCGCTGCCTGGGACATTCAGTACGTAAGTTGTTACTGGCATCTCGGGATGTAGTGGAACTCTTGAAGGGAGAATCATGGATCCCGAGAATCTTCCTTCTGGGTCGACATCGACTACTAAGTCAATTTCTTGAGTCCCATAAATCACTTCAATCTCAACCTGCAAATCATTTGGAATCTCCGTGATTTGTATCTGTGAGCCGGCGTAAACGATTGTTCCTTCCATACCGAACTCATCGCCCTGCTTTAGGTATAGCATGTCTCCTACGGGCTCAATGTTCGGAGGAGTGAGGTCTGCTAGAGTATCAGGAAGTGCCATCAGTTTGTTGTCAAGATCCCATGTCAACTCGCCTATGTTATTTTGATAGGCTACTGTACTGTAATCATCCTCGACACTAATGCTTGGCTTACAGCCGAGTTGTCCGTCTTCCCAAGGATAGTCCCAAGACAATTCGAATCCGAGGCTCAATTGAGTGATTGCCGGGGTAATCTCGGTGGATTGTGCGCTAAGGGGTGAGACCATGCTATCGTCAGCTGTCCACAGTGTCCCTCTTGATGGATCATAGTTGAACTTACCAAGGTTAGTTGGGCCGTCACCACATAGCATGACGGTGATGTTGTCCAAGGTGTGGATTCCATTAGGCTCATCGATTTGCATCGTGAATGTATGAGGGATTCCTGCTAGCAGATACCCTAGTTCGCGATCCAAGTCGAAACCAGAAGAAATTAGGTTAGTCGGCTCATCTGTTGCAACGACTATGCTAGCCCACGAGTTCGCGGCCCCGGGGCCACCTCCTGTGCCTCCTTCTTGATATGTGTAGCCAGCCCAGTCAGTGCCTTCTATGTACATGTGAACCATGCTATTGAATGGTAGGGCTGAGACATCTATTCCTGGGAATTGAACTTGCTGTTGGCCGGTCATTCCAGATGTCAGAGGCATTGTGATTGAGAGGTATTCGTCCTCATCGGCGATTCCATCCAAATTTGTATCTTCCAATGTCTCACGCCAGTATCTCAGAGTTATTGATTCGCCACGAGCCTCTGCCTCATCTGAGGTTACGAATAGCGTTAGTGTGTTCTCCGGCTCCCAGACCTTACCATGTGCAGGTTGTAGTCCGATGTCAGTGTTGACCTCAAGCGGACCGAGGACAGGGGGGTTGTAGTCGACTTCAACAGTTACCTGAGGTGGAACTCCAGTCACATCTTCTGCTCCAGTAGCAGATCCGGTTGGCCCCACTACTAGCATCATCGGCGACAATGCTAGTTCTGAAAGTGAGGCAGGTGGTGAAACGATTCCTGAGAACTCTCCGTCCTCCATCGAAGACAGTGCGAATAAGTTCCCGGACAAGTTGAGTCCAACCGAATAGTCTGACATGTGAGGTCGATGACTGGTTGAGTCTTGGAAACGAACTGTTCCCGAAACATTCAGATCGGAACCATACATTACCGGGAACGGATAGAATGGCGAGAATTGATTCGAAAGTAGTCTTCCCGACATATCGCGAACCTCGAAAGAGTCGACCTGGAGGTCGTTCTCGACTGCCTTAGCACCTGACTGGCCGCTGAAAGATACTGCAGGCCATACTGATTCGCCAGAAGAATCGATTGCTTGCGCTACCCAGCGAATGCTGTCTACATCATCCCAGCCCCAACTGACTTCAAACATCCAGTGAACAGCGATATCCTCCCATCCATCATTATGGATCACATTGTCGGTATAGCTGGATTGTTCATCCAGGTCTGCTGATGATGCTCCCGAAGATTGGCCAAAGGTCGGAGATGCTCCGGCCGAGATATCCCATCCATAGGCTGGATCCTTAGTTACATCAAACTCTAGAATCACTCCATCGGTGGCAGTTCCCCTTAGTGTAATCTTCTCGATCTCGGAGTTATCGAAAAGATGGTGGTGTTTGGTTACTATCTCGACAAGTTGTCTGTCAGGATAGAGAGTATTTGGCACCTGGAAGTCTCTGTTTGTCATGATAAAATCAAACTCAATGTCTCCATCGATAGATATAGAACCCATCTCGGCTGAGATGTTGACTGGGATTGAGATTTCCTCTGGCGGAGGGTCATCTTGAGTCTGAGAAGCATGGTAAGCAGAGACAGATGAAGAGATGCCGGATACATTCTCAAACATCACGTAACCGATTCCCATTCTAGTTAGAGTTACAGTTTGGGCAGAGTTCGAATCGATCGACAAAGAGACTTCCTTCCACATTCTGCCTGTGTCTGAATCGGTGTGCGAAGCGGGCAGAGAGTTAATCGCAAGCAATTGTGCACTATCCAGCACATTGTAGAATGGTTGGTTTGCATCTGTGCTTGTCTGTGATGCGCTTCCTATTGAGACTGTAACGGGCGACTCAAAGCCGTCTGCGTCAGGAGAAACAGCAACTATCCCCGAGTGTGTGGAGCTTGAAACAGGGATTCTGAAAGTCATAGATGCAGGGTTGCTTCCATCGAGATTGACTGTTGTTGAGGTAACCGAGTTACCCAGACCAGAGAGCAACGATTGCCAGCCATAGTGACCATAGTCATCACCGAATGAGAAAGACCATTCATGAGTATCATCACCTACAACATCGATGTCCGGATTCAATGCCGGTTCAGCGAAATTGGCCGTCAGAACCAATTTCTCTATCCAACCATTTGTAGGTATAGAGATTGATACTCCGTACCCGGGTTGAGGATAAGTGAATGAAAGACCCCCTTGTGAAGCCGTACCGAGAGCTCCTCCATTAGGGCCGGTGAAAGTAATCGTAAGTCCGCTGGAGAAATTGCCAGAGAGGCCTATGCTCTTAATCGGCCTTGAGGAGTGTAGATAGTCCATCGAAATAGTTCCAGCTACCCCAGTGGCATTCAGAAGTCCATCGATCAATGATACACTGGGGCTAAACTCCCATCCATTGTTCTCTAGGGCAAGTGAGTTGAGTACTCTCTTACCGCCGATGTGGATTTTTGTGATGCTGGGTGTCTCCTCCTCATTGTTTGTTCCCATGTGAATTCGCAATTTCATATTAGAAGTGGTGGTTGTGTCAACCCCGGCTAAGGAAATCGGGAATGAGACATTTGAATATCCGGGAACAGGATATCCAGTACTTGTATCCATTAGAGAAGCAGAAATCCACGCCGAAGATGGAATCGAAGATTCGATATCGATGTATCCTAGATTGAAATCGTGGATGTCCGAAGCGCTGAAGGCCGGGCTGACCCAATCTCCAGGTGCGCCATAATTCGCTATTCTGATTCCAACATTATCTAAATACCATCCACCATAGCTCCAAAGACCATCAGAACCTCCATGGAATCTGAATTGGACATTATCTCCAGCATATGATGCTAGACTTGCTTCCTTAGACTCCATCTGAGTACTTGTTACTGTATATGAAGAGCCTGAGCCCGTACAGTGGACAGAACCGAAGTAGTTGGATCCCTGTGGTATCTGAGTATAGGAGTATGCGATGCTTGATGTATCATAGAAGTTGTTTCCGGGATCCCAGTAGTTCCAAGATCCGCCATTTACTTTGATGAATATTCCAGCGCCATCCCAGTTGTTCTCAAAGCATGCCCAATGATCCATTACCAGAGACGCTGACGAGTTTGCAGGTAGGCTGTATGTTGGAGAGTACAGATTAGCGTTCAGATTTGCCCCATATGGGCCCGCGAGATTAATCGCCATGGCATAGGGGAAAGAAGCTTCATCTGTGGGTCCGGCAGTGCCTGCGATTTGTCCATATGACCACTTGTTTGTATTAGCACCTGAAGAAGGGTTTCTTGTCCACCCAGAAGGCATATTTGTCGAAGGGTTACTAGCAGTAGAATCTTCGAAACCCTTCGTTATATCTTGGTTACCACGTTCAAAAACATAGTGTGCCCAATCATCTGCACCAGCCTGCGTATTGGATGAAGGATAGGGGAATACAGCACCATAGTGGTATGCAGAAGTTGTGGTGGAGAAATCGTCCTCGAAGACTGTGTTTCCTGAACCATCTACAATTCTAATAGCTGCAACTGTGAGGCCTTCTTTCTCATCGGATATTCCTCCATAGTGAGGAGTGAAGCCATCGCTGTCTACAATAAATCGGATTTCGACGCCTGCCTGATTCTGGAATGAGGAGGGGATGTCGAAAGAAATAGTTCTAATCCCGTTACTTTGGTCACCACTGACTCCATCGTAACCGTTGACTCCCGGGATTGCTCCTGCTCTGTCTTCACAATTGTATACTGTGCTCGTACCCGTAGAAGAAATATCTGTCCAAGTGTTGTTGTTGAGAGATAGTTCTACACATGCATTATCCGAGTAAGAGCCTTGTAAGTCCCACTCCATATCAACTTCTATGTCATAAGTGCTGTTGGTGCCGGTCAAATCGATAGTTCTCTGGAGCGCCCCATATTGGTTGGCCGAGTAGGAGCAAGAAGCTCCAGGAGTATAGCAACCACCATGCCATGCTCCGTACTGAACTCCGTCATTATTGTAATTGATATTGTCAATGAACCAACCCGGGCGCTCGTTTTGCGAGCTAGGGTCTGTCCAGATGTGGAATCTGAATTGGATCTTGCTCGCATTCGAGATATCAGGTATTGAACTCATGGATATATTGCTGGTAACCCAGCCACTGTGAACAGGAGAAGCGAAGACGGGGACTGCACCGGAAGGGGCGCCCTCTGGACTAGGGGCACTTGTGGACATTGTACTTGGGTATCCTCCATCGGGAGCGATGTAAGTCCAATTGGTCCAACCATTGGTATTGATTCGATACTCTACCCACGCGCCATCTCCGCCACCAGCGGCAGTACTGTCAAGATGGTACCAGTGATCAAATGTCATGTAGTAATTGTTGATTGTAGAAGCGGTGGGGACATTTGTCTGTGGCATCAGGAAGTATCCTGCTGAACCGGCAGGTACAGGAGAACCCGGCATTGTGCCTATTGCAACTATGCCTTCAGAGGCAGAAGACGGAATTATTCCGTGTGAGAGATTCATCTGATTTCCGAATACAGTACCGTTCAGGTTTCCGAATGTAGTTGCCTCCCATAGTTTGTCCTGGTGGCAAAAGTAAGTCTGGTTGGTCACCTCGCTAGAATCCAATTGGTTGTTTCCATTAGTGTTCAATCCAGCCTTCATCAAGTTACCTCCAAATTCGCAGTTTGAACCTGCTGACTCTGTGAAGAATTGGAACAGATAGCCAACTGTGGATCCATTGATTGTAGTATCACAGAAGTAATCCATCCAAAGCACCTCATCACTGTCGAGGCTCTGATCGAAGTCATTGTCCCATCCTCTCTCAACTAGGCTTCCATTGGCTCCTCCACACCCAGTAAGACCGGTGTTGTAGTAACCGTAATCATAGACATGCTGCCAACCAGGAGAGTACTTGTAGGCGCTATTGAGATTGACAGATATGGATCCTTCATCAAAAGTGCTGATGTTAGATCTTGTACCGTCATCAAGTAATGTCAATGACTCGTCATTGACCATCTCTGTGCCATAGAAAGTCCCTGATGACAAATCAGCTCCAGCCCAGGTGATTCCATCATCAAGCGAGACCGCCATTGGAGAGTTAGTAACATGTAGCCATCCGTCTTGGATGGTAGC
>CETM01030793.1_pt1 | contig 19430 bp, 15 predicted proteins | sample 361451 | NCBI WGS metagenome assembly CETM01 (sample SAMEA2622690, study PRJEB7988) | marine metagenome | isolation source: saline water (ENVO:00002010), including
GTTCTAATGAAAGCCTTGAGCTAGCTATTGAAATAAAAAATAAAAATCAAAATTTAGATATCCAATGTTTTTCTCTTGAGCAAAAACTTGATAAACAAATAAAAGAATCTAATATATTTAATAAAATTCATAAAAATCTAAAAGATTTTCATTCACATGAAATAGTATTTATAGATTCTTTAGTAAAATTTAGAGAAGGAATATTAAATCAAATCATTGAAAATTCAATTGAAGATAAATTAATAGTTGATCTAAGTCCTGCTAAAAATGATGCAATTAATTGGGCAAATTCCTCAATAAATAATGAAAAAATCAATTATGTATCCGCGTATCCAATCATCAACCTTAATTACAAATTATTAAAAGTTGATAGTATGTTTACAGAGCAACAATTTTTGCTAATGCCTTCTAAGAATGTTAACGAAAGATTTTTCAATATTTTATTACAAATAATAGAAAGTATTGAAATGGAACCCTATTTTATGGAACCAGTTGAATTTGACAGTTATTATGGCGCAACTAATGTGATTCCAAAATTAATTTCATACTCAATAATCAAATATGCAGAAGAATCTAGTTCTTGGGGAGAAATGTCAAAGTTGGCAAAAAATGAATTCAACTACTCAACAATTGGAAGTTTAACAGACCCTGAAGAATTATTTGAAATAATAAAAAGAACAAATGATTTAAGCACGCATTGGTTCAATCAAATCAACAAAGAAATCTCAAATCTGAGTGACTCATTTGAAAATAAAGAAAAGTTACTGTTAGATTACTTAATCAAAGGTTGGGAAAGTCGTATGAGATGGGAATTAGGAGTTACAGGAGATGGTGATAGCTCTGCGCCTTCGTCAAATATATTATCATCTGGTCAAACAATGGCTGGATTTTTAGTGTCGGAAAGTTTGATACAAAAAAGAATAGACATGGAAAAATCTAAATCAAAAGATTTGTGGAAATATAAAAGAACAAAATAAATTGATAAAAAAAGTAACCAAATCAAAAAAAATAAATTCTAAAATTAGAATTGCAGGGGACAAATCAATTTCCCATAGAGCTGCAATATTAAATGCAATGGCTCATGGTACGGCAGAAGTGACAAATTTTTGTGTGGGAGATGATCAGGAATCTGTAATTAGGACTCTTAGAAGTTTGGGTACCAAAATAATACATAAAGTTAATCATGTTGATGATTACCCAATACACTCGTTTACCATTCATGGAAATGGCTCAAAAGGTTTTACTGATCCTAAAGAACCTTTAGACTGCGGAAACAGTGGAACATGTATGAGATTATTAAGTGGAGTGGTAGCTGGTCAAAATTTTAAATCGATTTTGATCGGAGATAATTCTCTAAGCAAAAGACCAATGAATCGGATTGCAAAACCTTTAATTCAAATGGGTGCAAGAATAAATTCTATAAATTCAGATAGTATAGATAACATTACTGCTCCATTTGAAATCAATGGTGGCAATCTTAATGCTATTAAATACATAAGCCCGGTTTCAAGTGCTCAGGTTAAATCTTGTGTATTATTAGCAGGAATACAAGCATCAGGCAAAACTACTTTTGAAGAACCTTTTAAAAGTAGAGATCATACTGAAAGAATGCTCAGTGCTATGGGCGCAAAAATTAAAACCAATAAAAATATCATCACTATAGAAAAATCCAAATTAACTTCTCAAAACATATTAATCCCTAGTGATATTAGTTCTGCAGCCTTTTGGATGGTTTTAGGATCATGTCATGATAATGCAGAAATTTATCTTCCTAATATTGGGTTAAATCCTAATAGAACTGGAATCTTAGAAGTTTTGATAGAAATGGGCGCAAACTTAACAATAGAAAATAAAAAAGAAGATATGGGAGAACCTAGAGGAGATCTTTTAATTAAATCAAGTAAATTGAAAGGCATAACAATAGACAAAAACATCATCCCTAAAATTATTGATGAAATTCCAATACTATCATTAGCAGCTTGTTTTGCTAATTCTAAAACAATAATAAAAGATGCTGAAGAACTAAGAATAAAAGAATCTGACAGAATAAAAGCAACAGTTGATGGGCTTTATAAATTAGGGGCTAATATAAATGAAACTAATGATGGAATGATAATTAAACCTAGTAGCAAATTAACAGGAAATAAAGTAGAAAGTTATGGAGATCATAGAATTGCTATGATGCTAGGAATAGCAGGCTTATTGTCTGAAGGAACTACAGTAATTGAAGGCGCTGAACATGCAAGCGTTTCGTATCCAAATTTTTGGGATGAAATAGATAAAAACAATTAAAATGAGTAAATATGAAAACATTTATATTATATCTGGACCTTCTGGTGTGGGAAAAGATTCTGTAATTAAAAAATTAAGTGAAAAATTTCATAACATAAATACCATAACAACTGTTACCACCAGAAAAATCCGTAAAAATGAAAAAAATAATATTGATTATATTTTTGTATCGGAAAAACAATTTAAAACATTAATCAATGAAAAAAAATTAATAGAATGGTCAGAAGTTTATGGAAATTTTTATGGCGTTCCCAAAAATCAAATTGAAGAAAGTTTGCAAAAAGATATAAAAGTAATTATAAAAACCGATATACAAGGCGTTTCAAAATTAAAAACAAAACTTAAAAATGCTATCACAATTTTTATAATGCCTCCAAACATTGACACATTGCTTAAAAGGTTAAAATCACGAAAAACAGATAGTTCATTAGAAATTAAGAAAAGAACTAATAAAGCCCAAGAAGAAATGAATGAACATAAAAAATTTGATTACACAATAATTAATCATGAAGGGAAATTAGAGAGCACATTATCTTCTTTGGCAAAAATTCTTAATTTGTAATCAAGCTTTAATTTTCTGTATAAGGTTTTTTGTATTTTCAATCCCGTATTCATATATTATTTCAACTGGAAGTGTTAAATAATTTGAATAATTAAATTTATTTTTAATCATTTTTGGGGCATCATGAATATTAGTAATTAACAAAAATTCATCTAACATATCATCACTTATTAATGATGGCATTTTTTCCCATTTTCCATCTACTGAATATCTATAAAGCTTATCAGCAATTGCCTCCCATCCATGAATTTCCATTACTTTTCGATAACTTTTTGTTGATGCATAAAAAGCCACTTGTGAACGAATTTGTTCAACTTTTTTTTGTATATTCTTATCGTTATCACTTATTATGAGAAACCCACCAGATGTAATTATAAATTCATCTTTTAATTTTTTGTAATTTTTACCTTTATGTATTTCTGGTAATAATATTTTTTGAACATATTTTTTTGTAGTAAATCCATGAAGAATAATTCCACTGCTTAATTCTCCTGATAATTCTGACATTTTTTTATTAACTGCAGCTAATATAATTTTGGGGAATTTTGTATTTATTGGTCCAGGATTAAAAAAAGGTGTCATTAAATCTATATTATAATAATCTCCCTTATAGTTTAAAGGAGAATTATTTTGCCAATTATTCCAAATTTGATCAATACACTCTAGATATTCCTTCATTCGATCAATTGGCGAGTGCCATTCACCCGAAAATCTTCTAACAATGTGTCCCCTCACTTGGCTTCCTAATCCCAAGATAAATCTTCCATTTGAAATTCTTTGTAAATCCCAAGATATATATGCTAAATCCATAGGACTTCTAACAAATGCCAAAGCTATAGATGTAATTAATTCAGGTTGATTACTAGATTCAGAACTAATTGACAAAGGTACAAAAGGATTAGATTTGGTTTCATTTGAAGTAAAGAAGTCAAACCCGATTGATTCAAATAATTTACTCCGTGAACTAATTTTTTCAGGTAGTAAAATATCATTTGATAAATTTTGATCAAAAATTCTACTATCTGAAATATTTATTCCAATTTTCATTTTATCAATTATGTATGTTAAACAACTCAAATGTATTATAAGATTATCAAATGAAATATAAATACATAAAATCTTCAATAAACGATCAAATATTAGAAGTTTCAATAAACCGGCCCAAGCAAATGAATGCGATCAATCCTCAGGTTAGTTATGAGTTGAAAGATATATTTGAACAATACAAAAAATCCAATAAATTGCAAATAGCTATTTTGACAGGTGAGGGTGGCTCAGCTTTTTCCGCTGGAAATGATCTTAAACATACTAAATCAGAAAGTGATCCTATTGCTCCTTTTGGCGGTATTACCTCAGACTACATATGTTATAAACCAATTATTGCTGCTATAGAAGGTTACGCACTTGGTGGTGGCCTGGAAATAGCTTTATCGTGTGATATTTTAATAGCTTCAGAAAATTCAACTTTTGGATTTCCTGAACCTAAGGTAGGTCTTTTTGCAGGAGCAGGAGGTGCAGCTAAACTAGCAAAACTGATTTCTCAAAAGCAAGCTCTCTATTTATTGTTAACCAGTGAATTGATTTCTGCTGACGTTGCTAAAGATATTGGATTAATATCAAAAGTAGTAAAATCAGGGGAGGCATTAAAAACTGCAAGAGAAACAGCAAAAAATATCCTGGAAAATTCTTATTTAGCTATTTCAGCAACTAAACAAATTATATTAAATGAATATAAAGTCGATTTTGATCCAAAAGAAATAGAAAAATATTCAGAGGTGGCAAAATTAAGAGAAAGTGATCATTTCGAAATTGGTAAAAGTGCTTTTGCAAACAAACAAAAACCCGAATGGAGCTGATAAGTGACACATAACGAACTATCTGTTGAAAACTATAATATATTGCTTGATACTACTAAGGAAAATTTAAGTTATAGTGGTTCAGTTGAAATAAATTTAAACATTCATAAAAAATTAAATGAAGTTTTATTAGATTCTAAAGGCTTGAACATACATAGATGTTATATTTACGATAACAAATCAAAGCAATATGAAATTATCAATCACGAAATTAGTGATTCTAAATTATCAATAAAATACAATTCTTTAAACTCAGGATCCAAAATTAAATTAAAAATTGATTTTGATGGAAAAATAACCAATAATCTAAAAGGTATATATGCAAGCAATTACAAAACACCAAATAATAAAAATGAAGTACTAATTAGCACGCAATTTGAACCTACTGACGCAAGAAAAGCATTCCCATGTATAGATCACCCGAGTTACAAAGCAAAATTTAATTTAACATTAATAATTGATTCAAATCTTCAAGCTATTTCAAATATGCCAATTTATAAAGAATCAAAACTTAATGATTATAATACTAAAATAATATTTGAAGAAACTCCAATAATGTCAACATACCTATTATTTTTTGCCATTGGTAAAATTAAATGCAAAGAAATAAATACAAAAAATAATATTACAATTCGAGTTTGGGCTACTAATAACCAAGAAAAATATGCGGATTTTGCACTTGAAACTTCAGAAAAATTATTAACTTACTTTGAATCTTACTTTGGTACAGATTATCCTTTACCCAAACTTGACCATATTGCTATTCCTGATTTTGCAGCTGGAGCAATGGAAAATTGGGGCTGTATAAGTTATAGAGAAAATGCATTACTTGTTGATCCGGAAAAAAGCTCAATTCAAACTAAGCAACTTGTCGCAGCTATAATTGCTCATGAAATGGCTCATATGTGGTTCGGAGATTTAGTTACAATGAAATGGTGGAACGATTTATGGCTAAATGAAAGTTTTGCTTCATGGATGGGAGACAAGGCCGTAAGTAAAATTCATCCCGAGTGGGATGTTTGGACTAAATTTATATTAGATGATACAAACAGAGCTTTTGAACTTGATGCGTTAGATAGTAGCCACCCAATAGAGCAAGAAGTAACCAACCCTGATGAAATTGGACAACTATTTGATGCAATCAGTTACAGTAAAGGAGCATCACTTATTCGAATGTTAGAAAATTATATCGGTGAAGAAAATTTTAAAAATGGAATTCAAAGTTATATGTCAAAACATCAATATAGCAATACGGTTACAAATGATTTATGGAATGCTTTAAGTGAAAACTCAGACAAAAACATAAAAACACTAATGGAAAAATGGACTACAACAAAAGGATTTCCTTTGTTAAATCTTAAAGAAACAGAAGATAAAATACAAATATCTCAAGAAAAATTTTCATACGATCCAAACAATAAAGATAATTCTCAATGGTTAATTCCTATCAAATATAGTTTGTATAAAAATAATACAAAAATAGAAAATGAAATTTTGATTAGTGACAAAGATGAATATATAGATGAAGATACTATAGCAATTTTTAATAATGCATCTTCAGGTTTTTATAAAACTCTATATTCAGATACAATGTTCAAGAAAATTTCTGATATTTTAGAAAAAGATTTAAATATATTATCAAATGAAGAAAGACTAGGATTAATTTCTGATACGTATACTCTTTTAAAAGCCAATAAGTTATCACCAGAATATTATCTAAATTTAATCAGCAAATTCGAAAAAGAAACAAACCCTTATATTTGGAAGTATATTTGTGGATCTCTAAGATCAATAGATTCAAAATTATATAATACATATAGTTATGAAAAATTTTACAAATATTCTCATGATATTTTTAATAATGTTTCTATAGACTTGAATTGGGATTTGGATGATTCTATATCAGAAACAAATCAAATTATGGTAACTACATTGATAGAAAACGGATGTTATTTTGGAATTTCATCACTAAATCTAAAATCTAAAGAAATCTTTAAAAATATCACACTTTCAAACATACAAGATATACATCCAAATTTAAAAAAACCTTTATTAATGTCAATTGCCTACAATGGATTAAATGATGATTTTGACAAAATTTGGAAAATGTATCTTGAATCAAATTCTCAGGAAGAAAAAGCTTTGTTTTTAGCTAGCTTAACGCAATTTAAAAATATAGAAAAAATTGGATTTTTACTGAATCAAGTTACATCAAACAATATTAGAAAACACGATATAGCTTCTCTTTTATTAGGTGTGGCAAGTAATAATATTTCCCTTGTTAAATCATGGGATTATTTAAAAGAAAATTGGAGCAAAATAATTGAAATATCCGGAGATGGATTTCAGTTAAACTATATAGTTTCTTTGCCATCATATTTTCAAACTCAGGATAGATTAGAAGAAGTTGAAAATTATTATTCCGAAAACCACGTAGACGCAGCTTCAATGTCAATGAAACAAACAGTTGAAAAAATTAGAAATAATATTGTTTGGTTAGATTCTAATCTTAAAAAATTCGAAAATTATTTATAAATTATTAAACATTATGTATAATAAGCAACTAAATTTAAAATTTTAATGGCATAAAAATGTATTCTCTAAAAAATAAAACTCAATCAATAATTATATTCATGCTTTTAATATCCTCTATGATATTAGGATGTAACTCTACAGAAAATTCTGCAGATAAAGCACAAAATTCTAGAGATGCTCTTTCTGCTCAAAATTTCTCACAAAAATCAAAAACTGAAGGAGTTCAAGTGAAAGAAATAAAATCTTACGATGCTGCACCACAAATGACCATTGATACAAATAAAGAACTATATTATGCAAAAATAGAATTGGAAAAAGGTGGCACCATAACCTTAGAGTTATATAGTAGTAAAGTACCTGTAACAGTCAATAATTTTATTTTTCTAGCCAAAGATGGATATTATGACGGAGTAACATTTCACAGAGTAATACCCGGTTTTATGGCTCAAACTGGAGACCCTACAGGTACAGGTACTGGAAGCCCTGGATATCGATTTGATAACGAATTTCATCCTGATTTAAGCCACAACTCCAAAGGAATTGTTTCTATGGCAAACGCTGGAATTCAAAATGGTCAAGGAACAAACGGTGGTCAATTCTTTATAACTTTTGTTCCAACAGAATTCTTAGATGGATATAATCCTGATGGAAGTGAAAAAGATTGTAGATTTGATTCTTGTCACTCAGTTTTTGGTAAAGTTATCGATGGATTAGATGTTCTAGACTCAATCTCTGAAAGAGACCCAGGAACAGCAACTACTCCGGGTGATGTGATTAAAACTATAAAAATAGAAGAAAGTAATTAGTATAATCTATAAAATTTCTTCAGAATACAACACTAATTTTCCTTGTATTCCAATCCAAGCTTTTCCAAAAATTTCCACACTTTCGGATAAAGGTTGATTATTTACCCTTACGGATTGGCTAGATTGATTAATTAAAATCACATAACCTTCCATAAATCTAAATTCTAAACCTTTAAATAAATCTTCTTTAAAATCTAATCCTTTTATTTGATTTCTTTGAAAGATTTTATTTGGTAAATTTCGTTTAATTGAATTGATATCAAATAACAAATTATTTTTATCATCATAAATATAACCACGAGTATCTACTTTCATTGAATATGTTATAAGAGCATATACAGATATAATTATTAATAAAATAATTAACACAGCAACTATAATAAAAATAGTTACCATAAAATTAGATTGTGTTTCTATTTTTTCCTGAATCTTCTCAACCGAATTTGGTTCTTTAACTATTTCAGTAATAGGTTCCTCTACAGGCTTAGATATGGTTTTGATTACAACCGTATCAGAATACATCACAAACTGCTTATTTTTGTATGTAGAGTCCAATCGAAATACTATACTAGCTTTGCCATAATCCGAAGTACTAAGCATTATTTCAAATTTACTTGCTCTTCCATCTTGAATAGCGTTAATAGGATTAACAGTAATATCTAATTTTTCTTGATCAGAACTGAAAGCCCATTTTATATCATCTTTATTAATGTAATATTTTTCTCCTTCAAGTAGAATTTCAATAATAGCAATTGATGTATTTGTATTTAATGATAATTCGGTAGTATTAATTACATCTGTTTTAATTTCAGGAAAATTTTCAAAAGAAATTTTTGTACTATCTGAAATACTACTTCCAAATTCAGGCCATGAAAATTTTATACTAACATCATATTCTCCTGGTTGTAACACGTCAGGTAAAATCATTGAATAATAACCATCTCCAGGTACTGCGTCACCTTTACTTCCATTGTCGTTCATTTCGTAACTTATTTTATTATCAAAAATGAGCTCTACATAAGCATCATTTGAAATCAATCTATCGTTATTTTTCACCATATTGGTTACAAGTTGAATAGAATTTTTAGTTGGAAAAGGCCCTTTTGAAACTAAGTCTATATTATAATCAACTTTATTCCTGTGATAAATTGACAACAGTCCTGAGTCATAATCTGAGATTTTAAAAATCCAACGACCTGGTACTGGATTATTGAAACGCCATATTTTTGAAAACGGAGTTACAACTAGGCTAGAAGGGGTAACTTTTCCTTCTGCATTTACAGGTGAAACAATAGAAATATTACCTTCAGAATTTGCTGTATAAGACACTATTTCTAATTCACTCGATCCAGGAGTAACTAAAATTTCTTTTTGAAATAATGAATTTTTATCTATAATTCCTTTAAAATCTTTTTTTAATATTCGCTCAGCATTACCTTGAAGTATTCTTTCAACAAGTAACTCTATAGTGTCAGGAACAACTATTGGTTGTAAAACACCTTGTCCCCAAGTAGCCCAGTTTGAATACATATCAAGAGTTGATTTAGTTGTTCCATATTTGTGGATAACATTTATTTTCCAATTTTTGTTAGATAAACTATCAATCATACTTTGAACAATTTTTTGTTCATTCAAGTCAATTTTTAATTCGTCAAATAATAATAAATTTATTGTAGATCCATCCGAAGAGTTTGTGACGTTAAGTTCATTAATAGCTTCTCCCAATGCACCACTTATTATTCTTGTATCTTCTTTTTGTTTAGTTCTGTCCGATTTAAGCCATTGTTGAAGTTCAGTTGTATAGATTTTAGAATCATTTTGTGTGCTTATAATTTCAAAAGTGTCATGGGGAGAACTTAAAGAGAAAAATTTGTAAGCTGAATTTGGTCTTAATTCTTTAAACGTAGTAATGGTTGATAATAAAAATTGATTATAAAGTAAATCTTCAGTACTAGAATCCACTATAAAAACTGATTTTTTCTCAGGAGTATCTGCTTCTAATACGTCGTAATTAGAATCTAAAAACAAGAAAATACTCAAAGCAAATATTGTAAATAATACTAAGTTATTAAATTTTTTCACAAAAATAATTAATGAAATATATAATGTTCTTTATTACACTATTTAAACAAGCTATTATAGTCAACGACTCTCAAAGTCACTTTTTAATAATTTTTAAATCATGAAATTTAAAACTATATTTATATTTATATTTTTGCTGGCTTGCACCAGCACTAGTAATTTAGAAGAACCTACTCAATTTACAGGGTTTTTAATTGATGTCAATTTCAAAACTACCTCTGAAGGAGAACTGAAATTAAAATCAAATGATAAAATACTTAAATTTCATGCGAAAAATTTAGATTTGGATTTCCTGACTATAAATCATTTAAATCAACATATGCTGATAGGAGATCCAATAAATATAAGTGCTATAAAAAAGAATAATAATTGGGAAATATTAAAGATTTATGATTTGGATGGCACAGTTCATGTTGAATAAAAATAATTACTTTTTATTTCTACGTGATTCTCTTGATAAAAGCATATAAGCAATAAATATTAGTAATGGAACAGATAGCATTAACAAATAACCATATCTATATGCCCCAATAGATGCTTCTGCAATGTTAATATCAAAATAAAATTTTTCAGAGATATTATTTTCATTTAAATCTAATTCAACTACCCATAAACCTGATTGTTTAAACGTGAATGTAGATTTGTAGATTGAATCTACATTAGGTAATCTCAACGCATAAACTTTATACCTCTTTTTTTTGTCTGGAGTATTAAAATAAAATATTGCTTCACCGCTAAATGTATCAGTAGTATCTTTGTGTAATATAGTAATGTCAAAAAATTGTTCGCCTAATTTAAGAGGGTAATTATAGAATTCAATAGAAATATTAAATTTATCACCTTTTAAAACATAGGGATTGGTATTTTTCGAACCAGATTCTGCTATATATACCTCTCCGTTTTTACTTTCGTTCCATACTTGTGCCGATACATAAACTAAAACAATACTAAACAAAAAAAGTACTAAAAAAGTAGATATACTGATTTTTTTAATTAACATCTAAAATTTTATCTATATCATTATCGATTTCTTCATACGAGACATATCCCTGAAATTTGGAAACCAATTTTTTATTTTTAATTAAAAATGTATAAGGTTCAGATTTAATATTCCATTCATTTAAAACATCAGAAATTTTTGCATTTTGAAGATTTCCTTTTATCAAATGTGGATTTTCATAAACCTCAACATGAATATAAATAATTTTATCATCATATTCATGTTTCAGTCTTTTAATTACATCTAATTGAGGAAAGCAAGTTGCAGTTTTACAAAAGTTGGGTGAAATAAAAAAAACAATAACAGGTTGTTTAGTATTGATGGCATCTGAAAATTTTTGTGAATAAAAATCAGGGTCGAGATCAGGATCGCTGCTAATTTTAGTTAAATCAGAATTGTCAAAAATTGTTTTATTATTTAAATTTGGGACTACTTCTCCAACAATCGGAGTCTGAATTTCATTTGTAGTAATTTTTGTTGTATATTTCAAGTTTGGATTTTCAAATTCATAAATATCAATTTCGTACTCTCCGTATTCATTAAAATTATAAGTAAAACTATAAAACCCTTTCGATTTATTAGGCCAATTATAAAAAATGGTGTCTATTTCAGGAGAATTAGTTTTATTTTTCATATTTCTGATCTTAACTTTGTAATTTTTTTTTTCATAAAATTCTTCTTCTGCAATAATTGAAAAAATCACTCTATTTTTACCTAAAGAATATTCTTGAGCACCTAGTGCAACATTTAAGACTTCATTATGTTGAATATTCTTACAACCAATACTAAAAACAAGTACTAACAAAAATGTATATATAAATATATTCTTATTCATGAATTTGATTTTTAATTTTTGTAGGTAGAGTTAAAAGTAAAAGACATCCTAAACCTGCAATTGTGTATAATCCTACAAAAGCACTTTCATAAGATCCATAATTATCATAAATAAGTCCGGCCAATATAGGTCCTGTTGTAGTCCCAATATTGATAATAATTCCCGAAAATCCAAAAAGTGTTGCAAATGCAGAAGGATGAAAATAATCACCTCTTAATGCAGTTATCACAGGAGTTCTGCCTCCAAAACCTATGCCCCACAGGATAGCAAAAACAACTAATCCAAACCAAGTATCAGTCGAAGATAAAATAACTAATGAAGATACTTGAAATAGCAAAAAAATCAAAAGAATGTATTTTTTACCATATTTATCTGCTGTATATCCTGCAATATATTGGCTAAAAATTCCGACAGTTGAAAATATTGATACTATATACCCTGATTGTATAACACTATAGCCTAAATCTGTAATATGAGCTGGTAAATGAGTAGTCAGTGTAACTACCGACGTTGTAGAACACATATGAGTAAAAGCAATAATCCAAAAAGGTCTTCTTTTCAGTTGTTTAGTTATTTCCGGATTAAGATTAATTTTAAATCTCTTATTATTTTTAGATTTATTTGACAAATCTACAGGTGGCTTGTTTTCTTTATCCTTCACTATATAAAAAGATAATGGAGAAAATAAAATAAATATAATTGAAATTGTAAGTGATGTATTTTTAATACCATAAGTCAATAAAGAAAACGCTAAAAATGGAGCAATCCAACCTCCTATGTGCGTACCAGTTATAGAAAATGCCATCGCAAATGATTTGTGTTTCCTAAACCATAGATTCATTAATGTCATTACGGGAAGCCAACCTGACAATGCAGAACCAAAGCTCACGAAAAAATATGCAAAAAACAATTGTACAATACTATCTGTGTAAGCCATTAATACAAATCCAAATGCTGCAATAAAATTACCTATCACCATTATTCTTCTTACTCCAAATTTTTCAAGCAAATATCCTTCAACTGGTCCGAGTAATGCAGATTCTGCTCGGGCAAAAGAACTTGCACCTGATATTAAAGTTCTGCTCCAATTCTTCTGTTGTTCAAAAGCTTTTAGGAAAAAACCTGTTCCTTGAAAAGACGAAATAGTGGTTAACGCAATTACCAAATTACCAAAAAGGGCTAATATCCATCCGTAATAATTTCTAGTATTTTCTTTTTTTATATCTGTATGAAATTTCAATTATCTATTTAATAATTTTTTTTTGGTAATAATATAGATAATACAGATCCTACAATCGCAAGTATACCTAATACAATAAAAGCTACTGTATAATCACCTTTTAAATCAAATAAATAACCAGATAACACAGGACTCAATACTGTACCTATATTTATTACTATACCCGATATACCAAATAAAGTTGCAAAATTAGCCCTGTCAAAATAATCACCTCTAATTGAAGTCAACAATGGATTTCTTCCTCCAAAACCAATACCATAGCAAATAGAGAATATAATAATTCCGTATATGTTTTTTATAAAAGATAAAATAAACAAAGACAAACTTTGAAAGACCAAAAATATTGATAAAACATATTTCTTAGTGTACTTATCTCCAAAATAACCTCCTATTATTTGTGCAACAGCAGCAACTAATGAATAAATCATTATGACATAACCCGCTTGAACCGAAGAAAAGCCAAGATCAGTAATATGAGCAGGTAGATGAACACCCAAAGTAACAACTGATGCTGTTGAAAAACTATGTGCAATGGCAATCATCCAAAAGGGTCTATGAGTTAAAGCATTTTTGATGTCTTGATTAATATTCAACTTAAATTTAGATTTGTAGGTTTCTTTACTTTCTTTTTTTTTATGATTATTTGAGTTTATTTGTTTATCTCTAATCAGAACATAAGACAAAGGTGAATAAAATAAAAATATAACTGATATCACTAACGCAGTATTTCTAATTCCATAACTTTCAATACAAAATGCCAACAATGCAGTACTAGCTCCAGCAATATGAACTCCAGTTGATGATAAAGCCATGGCTAAAGTTTTTTTATTTTCAAACCAAGAATTCATTAAAGTAATTATTGGCAACCAACCAGATATTGCCACCCCCAAAGTCATAAACATGTATGAAATATATAGAGAAAAAAGCGTAGTTGTAGATGATAAAAAATAGAATCCTAATGAAGTAACTACAAATCCTATAGTCATAACTCTTCGAGCCCCAAATCTGTCAAGAATATATCCTTCCACAGGGCCAAACAAGCCTGATTGAGCTCTTGTAAATGAACTAGCGCCAGATATAGAAGCTCGGCTCCAATTATATTTAGTTTCAAAAGCTTTTAAAAAGAATCCTGTTCCATGCATTCCTACTAAAGTACTAATAGCAATTATAAAATTTCCATATATTGCAATTATCCAACCATAGTAAGCTATTGAAGATTCTTCTGATGTTTTATACTTGAATTTCAAAATATTTGTTATAGTTATGAAATATAAATTTCAATGTTTAAAATGTCAAAATAAATTTGACCCAAACCCTCTTCTAATAACATGTAATGAAACAAGTTGTTATAACGAGGTATTCGAAATAGTTTACACAACTAACAGTAACAATACAGCACTCGAACCCTTGATTCCATTGTTAGATTCAGTCAATTTAATAAACATGGGACAAGGCAATACTCCTATTATTAAATTGAATTCGTTATCTAAAGAATTCGATCTAAACATTTATGCAAAATTAGAATACATGAATCCTACTGGATCATTTAAAGACAGAGGTTCTTCTATGATGATTTCAGCATTAAAAGAATTTGGGATTAAAGAAATAGTTGAAGACTCCTCTGGTAATGCGGGAGCTTCAATCTCGGCTTATTCAGCATTTTCCAAATTAAAGTCACATATTTTTGTACCTGAAAATGCTCCGAAAAATAAAGTTGCCCAAATAGAATTATATGGAAGTAAAATTTATAAAATACCCGGACCAAGAGATAATGCTACTGAATCGGCAATCAAGTTTAGTAAGCAAAATTCACTTCCCTACTCATCTCATAACTTAAGCCCCTATTTCATAGAAGGAACAAAAAGTTTTGGATACGAAGTAATAAATTTTTTCAAAAATGAACAACCCAATCATATTATATTTCCAGTCGGTAACGGATCTCTATTAATTGGATCTTACAAAGCATATAAAGAAACAAATCAGAATATCAACATACCAAAACATCATGCTATTCAATCAGCAAATCTAAGTCCAATAGTTTTTGAGTATGAAAAATTAAAATGGACTCCTGAAAATTGGACTCCTACAATTGCCAATGGAATTGCAATATTAAATCCTCCAAGAGTGAAACAATCTGCGCTTGTAGTTTCAAATACTAAAGGGAGTGCAATAAGCGTAAGGGACGAAGAAATAATTGATTGGCAAATTCAATTGGCACAAAAAGAAGGAATTTTTGCTGAAATAACAGCTTCGGCTACATTTGCAGCAATTAAAAAAATGCAAAAAAACAATATAATTAAAAACAAAGAATCTGTTCTTATTCCAATAACCGGTTTTGGATTAAAAGATCCACCGAAAAATTTTAACTAATAGAATTAATTGATCTTTCAAATCCAGATATTGATCCTTTTATACTATCCCAATCTACGCAGAATGAAATTCTAAAATATCCTTTCTTGCCAAAACCTGACCCCGGTACTACCAAAACTTTATTTTCTTTTAATATTTTGGTAAATAAAATATCATCTTCTATAGGGCTTTTTGGAAATAGGTAAAACGCACCTTTGGGTTTTACAAAATCATATCCTAATTTTAACAACTCTTCGCATAAATAATTTCGTCGTGTTAAATACTCATCCACATCTACAGTATGAAATAAAATATTTGAAATTGCTCTTTGCATAAAAGCAGGTGCATTTACAAAACCCAAAACTCTATTTGAAAATACTAATCCATCCATCAAAAGTGATTTATTTTTTATTTTTGGACTCAAACCAATATACCCTATTCTTTCACCAGGTATTGCTAAATCTTTTGAAAAAGAACTTGCAACAATAGTATTATCATGGAAATCTAAAATATTTGGGCATTCTAATTCATCAAATAGTATTCTTCTATAAGGTTCATCACTTATTACAAAAATTTCTCTTCCTAATATCATTTCATGTTTTTGTAAAATTTTAGAAAATTTTTGGTAAAAGTTTTTATCATATACTACACCCGATGGATTGTTAGGGGAATTTATAATCACTGCTTTTGTTTTGTTATTTATACTATTATCAAAAGATTCTAAATCAGGTATAAATTCATCATTAGAATCAATTATTTTTGAAATACCCGCGTGATTATCTGTATAAAAATAATATTCTGGGAAAAAAGGTGTAAAATAAATAACTTCATCTCCAGGATCTAGAATAGATTTAAGTGCTACATTTAGTGCTCCTCCTGCGCCTCCTGTCATTAAAATATTTTCTGTAATAAAATTATGATTTGTGGTAGCTGTTAAAAATTCAGCCACTTTTTCTCTTGTTGAATCTAATCCAGCATTGGGCATATAGCGATGTGCCGATTTATCTGGGTTTTCTATTAACTTTTTCATTTCTTCATATAAAACATCAGGAGGAGAAAAAATAGGATTTCCTAATGAAAGATCAAAGACATTTTCAGGGCCGAATTTTTTTTTCAGTTCTATCCCGTCCTCAAACATTCTTCTAATCCAAGATCCTTGTTCAAGAAACTCAGACATTTTTTTTGAAATAGTCATTTTTGCCACTAAAATATAAAAAATTAATTCCTATTATACCAATACCAATATTATATTTATCAATTAAACAAACTTTCTATTGCTATCTTAATATAATTTAATTACAATCTTTACTCAGGGCCCGTAGCTCAGTGGTAGAGCGGTCGGCTCATAACCGATTGGTCGTAGGTTCGATCCCTGCCGGGCCCATTATATATATATACCATCTAATAAAAATTTGTTAAAATAATTCAACCGCCGAGGTAGCTCAGTGGTAGAGCACAGCACTGAAAATGCTGGTGTCGGCAGTTCGATCCTGCCCCTCGGCATAATAATTAAATTAGCGGAAGTGGCTCAGTGGTAGAGCATCTCCTTGCCAAGGAGAAGGTCGCGAGTTCGAATCTCGTCTTCCGCTCCACAATCTTTCCTCTTAGTAGCGACTAGTATTGGCTATGGTAATAGGGTACTTAAAAGTATAGAAGTAGCCCAAATAGTAGCCCAACCCACCTCAAATACTGCCGCCGATTGCCCTTTACCCTATTAATTTATTTATGTATGACAGCTTAAAAAACTTTTAAGATTATTGACATTGTAGTTATAATTTTATTAATTAATGTAAATACAATAATTAAATCAAAGGAAGATAATATGAAAGAAGCAGTGATAATAGTCGACATGGTTTATGATTTTGTCTATGGAACTCTTAAAACTGATCGTGCTCAAAAGATAATTCCTCCTATTAAATCATTAATTAAAAGTGCAAGAGAATCAGGAAATGAAGTAGTATTTGTAGGTGATGCTCACTTACCTTCAGATCCTGAATTAGAAGTGTTTGGGGAACACTCTATGAAAGGAACTCCTGGATCAGAAACAATAAGAGAGCTACAGCCTCAGCAAGGCGATCATGTACTTGAAAAAAGAACTTATTCTGCATTCTTTGAAACAGGGCTTGATCTTCTGTTGAGAAGATTGAATGTTGATTCTGTTGTAATAGCCGGGCTTCATACGCATATTTGTTGTAGACATACTGCAGCAGATGCTTTCCACAGAGGTTATGGAGTAACTCTTGCTACAGATTGTGTAGAAGCTTTAACTGATGAAGATCATAATTCAGGATTAGAGTACATTAAAACGATATACAATTCTAAATCATTAACTTCTGGTGAAATCATAGAATCATGGGCCACAGGAGCAAAATTTAAAATTTAATATTTATTTTAATGCGTTGAAAATACTCCCTGCTATACATTCACCAATTGTTATGAAAGTATAACCACGATGACCACAGCCACCAGGATTATGTAGCATTTGTGAATTAGCTAGCAACGATATAGAAACATCCAACTCAGGTGAATAATAAAGCCACGAAGTTCGACCACCACCACCGCCAGGATGTGTATAAATTTTAATTAGCGTCCCATCTGGAAGAGCTACTTCACCTTTACCCATGTAATACCCATAAGTATGCATTCCCAAACTGGTAAGTCCTTCGCTAGTTTTAATTGTCATGCCTTCAATTAATTTATTACGAACAGAATTTGATACTGCTGATCCTGAAGAACTATAAAGTTCGTAGCCCCATTGAGCTATGTTTTCTGGGGTAGATACAATACCTGCACCCGCCCAGCTAATTTTGGGATCCAAACCATAGAATTGTCCCATTAATCCAGTATTGAGTGGGCCAAAACCACTTCCTCCCATATATAGAGACAAATCATCATATGAAATTGCAGTTTGTTTTGGAGTTAATATTTCAGGAAGTAATCCTGCTGTAATCCCTAATGGTTTAAAAAATTGTTCTTGGTATATATCATTCAAATGTTTACCTTCGACATGTGATGCTATAATTCCCAGAATTATACTATTAGCGTATGAATAATTGTATGATCCTGGAGCCACGAATTTTTTTGTAATATATTGAAGATTATTTGCTGGTTTCCAATTTTGATCAGCCATTATTTTCATACGGTTAGTTAAATCCTCTGGCTTAGACCAATCACTTATACCTGAAGTCATTGTTAAAAGTTGTTCAACTGTTACTTCTGTATTTACATTTGGTATGTTAATTAGATTATAATCTGGATGATCTGAAAGCAACGATTCTATTGTGTCATCTAATTCATATAATCCTTTTTCAATTTGTGAAATCATTAGTGCGCCTAACATTGTTTTAGAAGTACTACGTATAATCATTGGTGTCGATGAAGTCATTTTTTCTTCCGAGGAAGCAATCCCTTCTGCTCCTGTCCATAATCTTGTGCCATCAAAAACAGCTGCGCTTACTCCAGATTTTTGAATAGCACTTAAATAGTTTGAATTTAAAGTGTTTTTAAAAATATCTTCAATTGGCTTTGAAAACTTTTTATATTTTTCTGATGGACTAAAATCCAAGTTAAAAGTAGTGTTTACGGGAAATTTTTTAGGTTCATAAATTGGTACTGGCAGAATCTGTTTCTGATCATTAGCTTTAGCTTTGGCTTCAGCTTCTGCTTTGGTTTTGGCTTCAGCTTCTGCTTTGGCTTTGGCATCAGCTTCTGCTTTGGCTTTGGCTTCAGCTTCTGCTTTGGTTTTAGTTTCAGCTTCTGCTTTGGCTTTGGCTTCAGCTTCTGCTTTGGATTTAGTTTCAGCTTCTGCTTTGGCTTTGGTTTCAGATTCTGCTTTGGCTTTGGCGTCAGCTTCTGCTTTGGCTTTGGCGTCAG
>CETM01166231.1_pt1 | contig 19380 bp, 19 predicted proteins | sample 361451 | NCBI WGS metagenome assembly CETM01 (sample SAMEA2622690, study PRJEB7988) | marine metagenome | isolation source: saline water (ENVO:00002010), including
GGAAAGAAGATAGTACAGTGTTCTGGCGTACAACAGTGTGGAAGCAAGCTATGAATACCGATAAGATTTAGTAGATTAATCAAATTTCTGATTGAAGGTGAATAGGTGGCTGGCAATTCAGGATCACAGCCGAGCAAGCGTAAGATTGCGCGGCCCATCATACGGAAGAAGGGTAGTGAAGAACCTACTCGGCCGATTGATTCTGCGCCGGTAGCAAAGCCCATAGCTGCAACACCGCCTTCCCTGAATGAAAATCAGTCCCCGGTTGCTTCTGCACCCATAGCCCAAAGCCCCGGGCAACTTCGTGCCGAGTATGTCGGCGGCAACCAGGTTGCACGTCCCATAATGTCGGCAACACGTCGTGAACGCCTCGTCGTTGCGGCGGAGGAGTTTGAAGATGAACGGGATGAAATGGTCATTGCTGCCAAAGAGTCCGCTCCGGCATGGTTAATTAGTCTTGGATTACACACTTGCATTCTCCTTGTTCCCGGACTGTTAATGCTTCCGGAATTGTCAGATGGACCCTTACAAATCGAAGTAATATACACCGAGAAAAGTGGCGAGCAAGTCGACGATGAAATATTTCAATCCCCGACCGAAGAGATGCCGGTATTGGAAGATCCAGTGCTCTCCGAAGATCTCGAAGAGGTGGATGATCCTTTGGCCGCACCGCCAGAGGTAGAACCGATTGAATTTCAGGCAACCAATCAAACCAGTGATATCAAGGCTCCGTCCATTGGAATGGCATTAGATGGTCGTGAGAAGGGGATGAAAAAGGCGTTGTTGGCTGCCTACGGTGGAACGGCTACTACGGAAGGCGCGGTGGTGAAAGGGCTTGAATGGTTAAAACGAAATCAACAACGCGATGGGTTGTGGAGCCTTTTGGGGAATTATGCGGATGGTGCTCCCACGGAAAACCGTGTTGCCGCAACAGCCATGGCATTGTTGGCATTTCAAGGGCATGGTTCAACGCACCAATATGGCCCGTATAAAGATGTGGTGGCCCGTGGATGGAATGCATTGATTAAAAAGCAAGACGATGAAGGCAATTTCTTTTTGACCGGCGGACACCATCACCGCCTTTATACTCACGCGCAGGCAACAATCGCTTTATGCGAGCTTTACGGTATGACGAAAGACGCCTCGTTAAAGGCAGTCGCTCAAAAAGCTCTTGACTATTGTTATAAATCGCAATCTCCGCAGGGTGGTTGGCGATACGCTCCCGGAGGGGCATCAGATACGTCGGTTACAGGGTGGTTTGTGATGGCGTTGCAGAGTGGACGGATGGCCGGTCTGAATGTTCCGGCTGTAAATCTGGATAAGATATCAGCCTTCTTAGATACAGCGACGACCGACGGTGGCAGTAAGTATGCCTATATTCCGGGGCAATTAGACACACTTAGTATGACCGCTGAGGGTTTGTTGTGTCGCCAATATCTGGGCTGGAGTCATGATGACCCGCGGCTTAATCAAGGAATCCAGTATGTAAGCGGGAATCCGTTGCGGTTTTCGGAGATGGACGTTTATTACTGGTATTATGCAACTCAGGCTCTGCATCACATGGGGGGAAAACCCTGGACGCAATGGAACCAGGTGATGCGACAGGACGTTCCTGAAAATCAGCTGCAAACCGGTAAGGAAGCGGGCAGCTGGGATCCGCATAATGATACTCACGGCCACCTTGGTGGTCGGTTATATACGACATGTCTCTGCATTTACATGCTTGAAGTCTATTACCGTCACTTACCACTGTATAAACATAGCGTGAATTAATTCTTACTGACTTGCTTTCGTCTCTTTGAGAATTTTCGCATACGTCTGTCGAGCATGATCCCATGCTTCTTTGGCAGCCCCGATCTCTTCAGGACGGATTCGTCCTTTCTTGGCATTCCAGCAAACTTCAACCGCCTCGAGACACCATTCGGCACTTCGTTGGCTGGCCCTGATTGGTTTTTTATCCACAATGACGAAAATGGGATTGGTATGGCATGCCCCTAAAATGCGTAGTGCGATCCAGCTGGATTGGGTTGGAGTGTAGTCGAACTTTAGAGCGTTGATGTCGCCGTTGCCGGTGATAGTGCGAGTTTCAACCACTTCACCATTTACGATTAGCTCGACAGGTACGGTATCCGTGTCAGGAATCCGAGCACGCTCAATATGCCAGTAAGGCTTCTGCCCATAGGGACGCCGTCGTATTTCGTCATTTGCGGTAGCATCAAGTAACGCGGAGGCTTGTACTTGAATGTTAAGGGTATCGCCTTGATTAACATACTGATAGCTGGGATCCTGCGATTTGATGACTTCGCCGACACCTGTTCCGTTAATCTGAAAATCGAAGAGATGCGAACGTCCGTCCCCCACGTAACTACGCCCGTCGCGGATTCCATGAATCCAATCATCAAAATCAACTCGTTTTCTTGTAGGCAGTTTTACATAGGAACGTCCCAGGCCTACGCGATCTCCGTAAATGCAGGGGAAATCAGTTTCACCACTGATTCGTGAATCAAAACCACAATTGAGAGTGTGATACCAGATGGATAATTCCCAATTCAATGGCGTGTCAACCGCCGAGATAAAATCGACGACGTCATGGGTCACGTCGACGATAAATTCGTTGGCACCGATACCATCGAATTTCGGCATGGAAAAGCTGGGGACGTCCTGGTCGTCTACAGCCAATCCCCAACCACTATGCGAAAATCCAACCACTCCGCCCTGGTCCTTACCCCATTGCAAAACAGGTAAATCCCACGAAGGCCATTCTTCAACACGGGTTGTTCCAGGATAGTCGTCTTCCTTTAGTCGGAGTAGGCAGAGATGCCCAGCGTGAGAACTTGGAAAACCGGAGACCTCTATGTCATAACGCATTAAATAATTGCGTTGCGAAAGTGTATTGTCTTTTCCCTCGAAAAAGCCCTTTTGAAAATACCAGCAAGGCCCCCACGTCAAAACACAGCCCACGTTAAGATCTTCCCCCAGGATGTGCCGCATCATTGCTTCAGGCAGTACGCCCTGACGAGGTGCTTCATAGTGAGCACAACCGGCTGCGTGAATATGATGATCTCCGGAAACCCAGCCATGATCAGTCATTTTGATCCAACGCTCGAGGTTGAATTCCAGGGTTGTTGGTTTTTGGTCCGGGACGCGCACATTATGTGTATGCACTCGATATTCAGGCCCGCGGGATACCGTGAATTGATATTTTCCGGGTGGCAGATGAAGTGTTTCCTGATCATAGCGATATATTTGGTCGTGAAAATAGAAATCAGGTTCGAGCCGGCGGAATCTGGATGGGTACACTCGTTGTTGCTCATCCCGAATGATCAACTGCCCGACGGTTGGACGACCGTCGTTGTCAAAAATGCGAAGCGTAACTGGAGTAGATGCCTTGGTGTCAAATAAGACAGGTAGTTCACTACGAAAACCGAGGTCTTGAGTGCCTTGACCTACGTCAAAGCTCAATGTTGCTTCACGCTTTCCGGTGGCGGCCGAATAGATTGCTAAGATTCGATATTCAAGGGCGAGTCCGGATAATTTGGGTGCGAGAGGTTGTTTGTCAAACGTGCCGAGTTCAAGCCAGCGATCTTCGATGTCCTGCTCGGTAATGCGTGAAGGGTCTGGATCCTTGGCGCCGGAACTGCGAATGAAGATAGGTTCATTGGATGGACTGTCAACGTTTAACGCAGCGGTTATTCCAGCTTCGTTATGTACTTTGATAAGAAAGACAGACCAGCCATTCTGTTGAAGTTGCGGGCGAGCCTTTCCCATTGCCACTTTAACGCGACTCTCGGGATTGATATGCACTTCGGCCAGTGCCAAACGATCTAATACTGACTGAACGCCCGTTACGTACTCGTCATCGGCTGAATCCTGAAGCTGATCAAGTTCCGCCTTTTGTTTAGAAGTGAGAGGATTACCAACGTAGGTCAATGCTTCTGCTACGCGTTGAACCTGCGCACGTAACGGTTGTGCCTCCACATCATAGACGGGATCGTCCGCATATATCGATGATGAAAGTAATAGCAGGACGCAGCTAACAGCAATTGTTGATCGTAACATGGAAATCTCCTCTAACAATCATGAACGGTAAGGCAGACTTTCATATTCTGATACATTCTGAGATGAATGCAAGCAAACTAAAATTGCTGAGGTGGATCTACGCCGAGATCGTTGGCTAACTGTAGCAGTTTGTCCCAATTGCCCTGATCGAAAGCGATTCCTTCGGCCATCATCTTGGCCGTATTCTTCTTTTCCGGATCTCCAGGTAAAAGAATTTCATCGACACCTTCTTTGGTTGGACAGCTCCGCACAAAATCTACAATTTGAGTAACCTCTCGTGCAAATGCTTCGCCGCCACCGAGATGATTCGGATCAATGAGCATTAAAAACACGCAATTGCCTTTCGGGGTTATGGGGGTTTCCCTGGCACATAATCCGCCGCTCAACGCTCCGGTGAAAATATCGATCATCAAAGCGAGTCCGAAACCCTTGTAAGCTTGAGGACCACCCATTGGTAAGATCGTTCCTGGAGGATCTCCATAGAGTGTGGCGGCATCATTAGTTGGATTGCCATCTTTGTCAATCAACCAACCGTCCGGGACGGATTCGCCGGCGATATTCTTTACCCGTACTTTGCCTTCGGCTGTAGCGCTGGTACTAAAGTCGAGAATAACGGGCCCATCACTTGTGGGAACACCCATCGCTAGAGGATTCGTACCCAAACGAGGGCGGATGCCTCCGGGAGGAGCAACTCGGCGGGCAGCACCGTGGGTGTTCACCATGGCCATAGATACAAGACCGTGTTCATTGGCAGCGATTTCGCAGTATTCACCTAAACGGCCCGCATGGGAACAGTTTCGTATCGTTCCGACGGATACTCCATGGTTTTTGGCTTTTGTGACTAGTTGATCGAGTAATTTTCCGGATTGAAGTCTTCCAAAACCCCAGTTGGCATCTGTCGCTAAAGAGGAGTCAGTTTCTGAGATGACGTCGAGTTCCACGTTGGATTTAATATCACCCTGTTGAAGCATTTCTAGATAGAACGGTATTCGCATGACGCCATGGGAACTGTAGCCGCGGAGATTTGCGGTAGCGAGACTCGGGCCAACAGTGGATGCTTCAATTTCTGTGGCTCCACCAGCCTGAAGTAGTGCAGTGGCGAAATTGGATAAGGATTCAAATGAGATATTAGGCACGAGACTAAATGCTTTCTTAGGGAAGATGGAATGTCGGTATGGTAATGTTCTACCAAAAATATTGTCAGATGGAGACTAGAGGTATTTGTCGGTTGAATTCGTACATTGCGATTCCTGCGGCGGTGGCGAGGTTAATCGACCTTACCAAAGGACTCATTGGGATACGTAAATGGCGGTTTGCGTGAGCGTCTCGGATGAAATTAGGAAGCCCGGAGCTTTCACTGCCAAAAACTAAAGTGTCGCCGAGTTGATATTCAACATCCGTGTGGATGCAATTTCCTGTCTTGGTAAATAGCCAAGGGTTAAAATGGCCAATATTTGCCAGCAAGGCATCCCAGTTCGGTACAACTTCCAGGTCGAGATGTTGCCAGTAATCCAATCCGGAACGGCGAATCGCTTTTTCCCCGATATCAAAGCTCAGTGGCTCCACCAGCCACAATTTGGCTCCCAGGGCGACACAACTTCGTCCGATATTTCCAGTATTTGGAGGTATTTCTGGATTGTAGAGGACGATATTTAATTTGGTGTCATTCATAAAGGGACAGGATCTAAAAAACGTAACGAAACTAATTTGGTTGTCTTATTGCGAAAACGCACGATGCGACTGAAAATAGTATAGCGTTTACTAGAGGAGAAATGGTTTGACGATAGAGCGTAATCCAACACGCACAGTCAAAATAGGTACGGTGTCGATCGGTGGCGGTAATCCGATCGCCGTACAAAGTATGACTGCGACACACACATCGGATGTGGATGCGACCGTTGCGCAAATCGAAGCTTTAACTGAGGCAGGAGCTGATGTCGTTCGTATTGCCGTGGACAGTCCCCGGGATGCAAAAGCATTGGAGGAAATTCGTCAACGTACGTCAGTAAATCTGGCAGTCGATCTGCAGGAAAATTACCGTCTGGCTGAGGTTGTCGCTCCCTTTGTTGACAAGATTCGTTATAACCCCGGGCACCTCTATCATCATGAAAAAACGAAGCCCTGGCAGGAGAAGGTTGAATTCATTGCGAGTGTTGCCAGCCAACAGGATTGTGCTATTCGGGTAGGAGTAAATTGCGGAAGTGTAGATCCCGCACAAAAAGAAGCGTTCGATCAGGATGATTCGATTAGCCCCATGTTGGCTAGTGCCTGGGAACATTGCGAATTATTAGACGGATTAGGGTTCACAAATTACTGTGTTTCGCTGAAAGACTCCGACCCTCTCAAGGTGATTGAGGTTAACAGACGCTTTGCTGAAAAGCGACCGGATGTTCCCTTGCATCTAGGAGTTACAGAAGCTGGAATTCCTCCAGACGGAGTGATTAAGACGCGTGTTGCTTTCGAACAATTAATTAGTCGAGGGATTGGAGATACGATTAGAGTCTCACTAACCGTTCCCAACGATCGGAAAGGTGAAGAGATCGACGCGGGTAGAGGGATTCTTGAGGATATCGCCAATGGACGAGTTCGTAGTGTTGTTAATTTCAATACGGATGGTCTCAATATCATTTCCTGCCCAAGTTGTTCGCGAGTTGAAAATGAAGCGTTTGTCCAATTAGCGGAAGACGTAAAAGCGATGACAAATTATGCAAAAGAGCATTCTGTCACGATTGCAGTCATGGGATGTCGGGTAAACGGACCCGGAGAGACGGACGATGCAGATCTTGGATTATGGTGTGGACCCAAATATGTGAATCTCAAAAAGGGGCCAGTCGAATTAGGACGTTATGAATATGACGTGATCCTTGATCACCTCAAAACAGAGTTGGACATCGTCATCGCTGAAAAGCAAGAAAGCTAAGATGCGGATCGTTTCCTGGAAACTAGGGGTGCGGTCCTCTAATACTCGAATCCCTTTTCGGTACGGCAGGGCCTGTCTCACCGAATGTCCGCAGGCGTTACTGCAGGTTCAATTCGAGACAGATGGACAGTCGGTTGAAGGTTATGCCGCGGATTGTCTCCCGCCGTTATGGTTTGATAAAGACGCGACTCGTGATTATGAACAACAAATTGGCGATATGGTTGCCGTCATTTCAACTGCTTCTGAGGCCGTTCGCGGCGAAGGCGAATTTGGAAATGTGTTACAAGCTTTAGCTATTGCTGAGAAAGCTGATTTTGACATGCAACGTCCCGCACTTCTACACGCGTTTGGCGTAAGCATGATTGAGCGGGCAATTGTCGACGCTTACTGCCGAGTGGTTGGCCGGCCATTTCGCGAGCTATTGAGTAGTGGATTTCTCTATGAAGGTCAGTCTGTCCGGTTGGAAGGAGTTTCCACTATGGTGGATGTCGTTCCTTGGGAAAAAGACCTGACTTCGTCGGAAATGTTTGTGCGGCATACAGTTGGCATGGGGGATCCATTGTCGACGGCGGACATACAAGTGGATGATTGTCTAAATGACGGTCGTCCGCAGTCTCTTGAACAATATATTGTGGAATCCGGCATCCGCTATTTCAAAATAAAGATTGGCAATCGGGGTCGGGAGGATTTGGATAGAATTAGAGCCGTCCAGGAGATTCTGCAGGCCAATAACGTTGAGTCGTATCAACTCACGATCGATGGGAATGAACAGTACTCATCGTTTGAGGAGTTCGGAGAGTTTTGGTACGCATTTGAAAGGGACGAATCTTTACAACCGATCTACAACGCGGTGATTGGAATTGAGCAACCCATTAATCGTTCTCAGGCGTTTGAATCAGCGGCACTGCAAGGGCTTGAGCAGATTGCGAAACAGACTCCTGTAATCATTGACGAATCTGATGCGACCCGCGAGACCTGTTTGAGAGCTCTAGAGTGTGGATATTCTGGAACAAGTTCTAAAGCCTGTAAGGGAATCACCAAAGCACTGCTCAATCGCCAGTTGATTCAAGAGTATCGACGTAAAGGGGATAGGCCCTATTTGATGACAGCCGAAGATCTTTGTTGTGTTGGAGTTGTGGCTTTGCAGACGGATTTGGCTTTGGTGTCGGCGATGGGATTGAGGCATGTCGAACGAAATGGTCACCATTACCACCCCGGCCTTGCGTATCTCGAAGAAGATTCCTACCAGGCGGTCCTTGCTGCGCATGGGGACCTTTATGAGGTAGTAAAGGGCGTACCCAGCGTTAAGGTGGTTGACGGGATTATCAGCCTTCGGACAGTCAATGAAAACGGATTTGGATGGAAGGTTGATCCTCGTTTTGAGTCCTATCAGGTAGTCAATGCGAGTAGTTAACTCTGTTGTGCAAGTTGGAATTCTACGTGTACGGAAGTGATTGCCGGTTGGAAACCGACGTCTAATGCTGTATTCAAGGCAAGGATATCCGCGGTGTCGATGTGAATTCGAAGAGGAGATAGTCCCGACGAGGGGAGTTGCCTAAGCGTTTCGCATAATAAAAATTCATAGTGTTCCGGACTAAAACTGCTGTTAGATACATAACGCAGCAAATCGATCCCGCCATTTGGCCAGTCTGGATAACTTTGAGCCAAACAGGCGTATACAAGCTGAGCGTCAATGGCGCCGGTCGAACGATTCGTTAATGAGATTTGACTGGTGGCAAGATGCGAATAAATGGAATTCAGCTTTATGGAATCAAAATCCGGATCCGCATCCTGAGTTAAAGTGTGTGATCGTCTCAACTCCATTTGTTCTCGTGAAAAGGGGACCTGTCTGTCGTTGGGATCGAATTGCAGACACTGCCAGGATGCAACCTGCTGAAAACCAAGTTCGTATAAAATGGGAAGAATGGGTTGTGTTGATGGAATGCCGACATTTAGAAAGTGGGTCGAGATGCCATTGTAATATTCGGCGTTGTCTGGTGTTGAGCCAATCCGCAGTTTAGAAAATCCCAAATCCTGTGCGAAGGCCCTGGCATGATCGAGTAAGGCAGATGCGATGGAGTGGTCGCAATCTTTAACGAGAAAATTAGAAATTGTGAGAGTGTTAGTTTCGTGGCAATCCGTGGCAGGCGAGCCCAGGTGGACGAATCCCACCGGTTGTTCAGCTAAGGTAGCAACAAAAAACCGGTCACTGGAAAAATAGGTTTTAGCAAAGACAGCAAACTCCAGCAGATTCGTCGAGACATTAGCCTCAATTTCACAGCAGTCATTAATTAACTGTGCTATGGCAGGTGGGTCGAAATTAAGAAACCGGCGAACGTTCGTCATGAAAGTGCTACCTCAATCGCATTTTCGGTAACACGCACGCGATAAGTAGTTATCTTCACGGCGGGGATGGATTGATGTTGTCCGTCCCGGACGTCGTATTCCCAGCCATGCCAGGGGCAGCGCGCAATGCAGCCGTGCAGGCTACCTTTACCTAATGATCCACCTTGATGTGGACAGATCCCGTCGACGGCGTGATAACCATCATCCGTTTTGAAAAGAGCGACAATTTGTCCGTCAACAACACATTCCAAAACACCCGAGTCGGGCATTTCCGAAAGGAGAGCGGCGTGGATCCAATTTAGGCTCATGCAGAAACTTTAGAGGGCTTGGGTTTACGTGGATCCTTCCAGCGGCGGTGTAACCACCAGTATTGGCCGGGAGCTTTTCGGATTGCATATTCCAGTTGCTGATTGTACCACGCGGTGACTCCCTTAACGCTAGCGTTAGCGCGATCCATCTTCTCTGTCTGAAGAAGATTTTGACAGGCAAGCGTGAGATTGAACATTCGTCGATTATGCCTAGCGACAACAACTACGACCTCGGCGTTAGTTGTTAAGGCGTAAAGGGCCAGGGCTTTATGACAAGAGGCTGGACGGCCCATGAAATCCATCCACACGCCTTTTTTGCCAGCGGATTGGTCTGCCAGGACAGTGAGAGTTTGCCCCAGATGTAACAATTTTTCGACCGATTTGGCTACGCCCTTTTTGGGAAGGATATACTGTCCATAGCGACTTCTAAACGAGTTGATATAGTCGTTCATGAGGGTATTATCCAAAGGTCTGGCGATAGTAAAACTTGGAAACCCGAACAATCCGGCAATAAACCCGGCCAATTCAAAGTTCCCGTAATGACCGGATAGTAACATAGTCGGGTTGCGGGAAAGCAAACCGGTTAAGAGCGTTTCGACATTGCCGATTTGCACGTGCTCTCGCCAGTTGTAACGATTGATGCGCCGGGGAGCCTGAGCGACTTCAAACAACATGAGAAATAACGTAAACCACATCTCTCGAATAATTAACTTTAATTGGGCGTCATTCGAAAATGGGTAGACATGCCGGAGGTTGTCGAGCGTGACCCTTCGTCGAATCTTAATGACATGGGTCATCGTCCAGGATAATACTTGGGCAGTCGTATAGAGGACGCCTGCAGGCATTGCCTGAATCAGACAGAAAAAACTGCGCAGGACTAAATATCCAATACGATCCACGATGACACGACGTAGGCAAAAGGAACTTCGCAAAACGGTAAGTGTGCCAAAATGATCCTGTTTTACCAATAGCAAACAGTGTTTAACCTAACTAACGCCGTTTGCGTTTGACTCCGTGTTTGCGATATGACAGCACAGGGTCTTTCGGTAGAGGAAGCGTAACAGCCTTTCCAGTCGAGGCCGCTTTGTAAATTGCTAAAATCACCTCGACACTTCGACGTCCTTCTTTGCCATCGATTGAATTAGACGCTCTTCCCTGGATCGTTTTAATGGCGTCACGGAATAGGGAAGCATGAGCCTGGTGGCCGATGGCAGATGGATCAGCGGCGCCGCCGCCAGTTTGGGTCGTCCCAGCCATTTTGTCTACCAGAGCTTTATCTGCTTTGCTCATCTTAGCGAAGTCCCAGGTAATGATATCTTCCTCTTCAATCGCTGCGGAACCCTGCGTCCCATGAATTTCAAGCTTTTTCAATGCTCCTGGGTAAGCAGCCGTAGTCGCTTCGATAACCCCCAATGCACCGTTTGCAAAACGTAAAGTCGCCACAACCACATCTTCGACTTCAATTCGTTTATGAGCTAACATGTCAGCCTGAGCTGTAATTTCGATAACCGGGCCCATGAGCCAGGTTAATAAATCTACGTTATGAATTGCCTGATTCATTAGTGCACCGCCACCGTCGAGGTCCCACGTCCCACGCCAGGCACCGCTGTCGTAATACTCTTGCGTCCGATACCATTTCACATAAGCGTCACCGATGGTCAATCGGCCAAATTTTCCCTGATCGATGGCTTTCTTCATCAGTTGCGATGAGCGATGGAATCGTGATGGGAAAATCGTAAATAACTTGACCCGGTTCTTTTTGCAGGCTTCGATGATGGCATCACATCGTTTGAGTGTGATCTCAAGCGGTTTTTCGACAATCACATGTTTCTTTGCGCGAGCGGCAGCTACGGCCGGTTCCATGTGGGCTCCGCTGGGAGTACAAATAGTTATCACATCGATCTCGGGGTTATCGAGCATTTCGTCGAGTGAATCATAAGCCGTCCCGCCGTGTTCCGTGACAAAAGCGTCTGCGCTTTCAATACGCCGACTGAATGCTCCAATAAGTTTCGCTCCGCGGATATCCGCAATAGCGCGTGCATGAAAGTTTGCGATCATTCCGCAGCCAACAATTCCGAATCCAATGGCCATGCTATTTGCCCTATCTAATAAGTTGATTATTACGTTTGATTTAATACGAGAAAGATAAGCGGTATTGAACTAATACCGTTGAGTGTCATGTGGATCAGAATACAGGGTAGGATTGAGCCGGTCTTGTTGGCTACGTACCCGATTCCGAGCGACAAAAAGAATAAAGGGATGTACGCTGCACCCTGACCGAAATGGAGTCCCGCAAAGAGTAAGCTTGTCAATAAATTGGCGCCATGTAATTGAAAGTTATCTTGAGCGACTGGGGAGACGTCCGGTTGAGCGTCGGCAGGGCAGTAGAATATGGTTTGAGTCGACCAGCGGCCACTAAAAGCTCGCTGTAAAAAGGTGAGGATCACTCCCCGGAACACAAATTCCTCGACCAGTGGAGCAGCGATCACAACGGTTATGGCTGTATAAACAAGGGTAGTTACAGAGGCTTCGGCTAATAACGTCTCGATCACCGGATGGCTATACGGTGTTACCAATAGCGAGACCAAAGCATTGAGTGTCATTGTGGCGGGCACCAGGAGGAACGCGGCTATCAAACCGATCACGCAGAGTTCAGTGTATCGATCCGTCCGCAAGCGGAAATCCCGTAAGTCTCCTCGTCGAAAAAAGAGGATCGGGATAACAATAGCCAGTGTTAAGAGTGTCGTGAGACCAGCGGCCGAATTGAACGGCGACAAATGCAGAAATTGAGACGGACTATCGTCGGGATCAGGGTTTTCAACGATAAAGACGACAGCTATGACCTGGATTCCGAAGTAGACGAAAAATGTGAGTAGAACATCCAGTACGTCAAGTCGGGAAGTTTTTATCGACCATTGCTCAAGTAATGGCTTGCCCTGCCTGATCCGCTTTTGATAAACGGCATTCCATGGAAGGATCACAAAGGTTGTGAACAGTACCAAAGCGAAGATGAGCATGCAGGCTAATTGTGCGGGAGGCATGGAGAATTCTACTGGGCGTTGGTGTCTTCGTTGACTGTGAGTTGTGGAATGATATTGATGGACGCCTTGATGTAGATGAGTCCGGAGTAAACTGTGGTAATGACCGCTAGCCAGACAAATGCAGATGTGGTGTAGTTGAGCAGTGGCGACACCTCATGTGAATTGTGTAACTTGTCGATAATCAAAATCGTCCCAATTACTGCTCCGCATTGGAAAACCATTTTTAACTTGCCAGGCATGTTCGCTGAAAAATCACCGCCATGCTGTTCGATAAAACCTCTTAGTGCGGTCACAAGAATTTCCCGACCCACGACCACGACGGCCATCCAGCCGTGGATAATAAAGAATGAATTCTGAGGCATTGAAATATCAGTGCTTGCCTGTAATTTCGCCATTTCTACGGCGATAAGAGTGAAGGTTCCACAAATAATGATCTTGTCACAAAACGGATCAAGAATACGACCTAATTGTGTGACTTGATCGTATTTGCGAGCGAGATAGCCGTCTACCCAGTCCGTGCCGGCGGCAACGATAAAGAGGATGAGTGCCACAAAGTATTGCTCCATTGGCAGCAACGCAAAGATGACAAGCGATAGCACAAAGCGAATCGATGTAATGATATTTGGCGCGTTGAGCACCTTGCTTTGGTTCGCGGCGGACACCCTGCATTCCTTATCTATTTGTCAGACATATGTTCGTCTAGTTTACACATTTCCACGGAGATTACCATCGACGAGGGCGCCCACCAAAAATTAGCAAGGGATTGCGGATAGATCGTATCCGGCAGAGGCGGCCACTTCGACTTCCAGAATGTCACCATTGCGTAGTTTACGTTCGACAGAGGTAACAAACACCAGGCAGTCGATATCCGGAGCGTCTGCCTGAGTTCGGCCAATCCAAACACCCTCCTGTTCAGGGTGAGCACGGTCGATGATAACAGGTAACGCCGTTCCAACTAACGAGTCATTGCGATCAAAAACGACCTGGCGCTGGGCCTCCATAAGTAATTGCTGGCGTTCAAGCTTCACTTCCTCGGGAATGTGATCCTTGAACCTGGAAGACGGTGTGTGCTCTTCGTAACTATATGTAAAGACGCCTACGCGTTCAAACCTGGTTTGCTTGATGAAGTCAAGCAGTTCTTCGAATTGGTCATCCGTTTCGCCGGGGAACCCGGTTATAAACGTGGTACGCAATGCCAGTCCCGGGATGCCCCCTCGCAAACGGGAAATCATGTCTTCTGTTTTAGCTCGAGTGACTCGCCGCGACATCTTTTTGAGCATACGGTCATTGATGTGTTGCAGAGGCATATCAATGTAAGGGACGACTTTTCCTGATTCTGCAATTGCAGATATTAATTCATCGCTAATGTACATCGGATAGAAGTACAGTAACCGAACCCAGTCTATTCCAACGAGTGAATCTAGTTCCGTGATGAGTTCGGCTAATCGGGGTTCGCCATAAAGATCCATCCCGTAGTAGGTCGTGTCCTGTGCCACGATATTCAATTCACGGACGCCGTCATTGGCAAGTTGGTTGGCCTCGATGAGAACCTGTTCCATGGGCTTGGTGGCATGCTTGCCACGCATCCGTGGTATATCACAGAAGGTACAGAGCCGATCGCACCCTTCAGAGATCTTGAGATAAGCAAAATGGTTGGGGGTGATACGGAGTCGATCAGTATCAGGCAGCGCGCGTACCGGAGCCGGCTGAAAAACAGTGCGTTGCTCTTCGAGGTCGCCCAGCAGTCGGTCTGCGATCTTAGTGACCTCTTCGCGGCCAAAGACACCTACGAGAGAATCGATTTCGGGGCGTTCTTCAAGTAATTCTTCTTTTTGTCGCTCTGCCAAGCATCCGGAGACCACAACACCCTTGATAACACCATCGTTTTTAAGTGCGATCATCTCATCGATGGCACCATAGGATTCTTTGCGGGCTTCTTCGATAAATCCACATGTGTTAACAACAACGAAGTCAGCGTTTTTAGGGTCGCCGACGAGTTGATAACCGTCTAACTGTAATAATCCCAACATCCGTTCGCTATCGACGGTGTTTTTGGGGCAACCGAGGCTGACAAAGGCATAGTTGCCTTTAGCAGGGGCTTCGTGTTCTTTTTCAATTTGCGCCATTTTGCAAAGCCTGGTTATCGATTCAGAACCAACGTGACTTGTTCGTTACATTTAATAATGACTCGTCATTTGTAAAACGAGTGATATTTTCAAGTAAAACTTCGAGATGACGTTCAGGAACCTTTGGAGTACAGGCCGCCACGTGAGGTGTAATGATTACGTTTGGCATTGCCCATAAAGGGTGCTCAGGGGGTAATGGTTCGGTTTCAAAGACGTCAAGTGCGGCACCGGCAATGACCTCTTCCTCCAAGCAAGCAACCAAATCGTTTAAGGGTAAAATGACGCCTCGCCCGATGTTAATCAGAAATGCACTGCTTTTCATCTGGCGAATTAAGGCTTCATTGAAAAAACCCTCTGTTTCAGGTGTATGCGGTGCGGCGATGACAACAAAGTCACTGTTTGCCAATAAATTGGGAAGAAATGCCATGTCTCCCAATTGATCTACATTTGGATGCTTGTCCTGATATGGATCTACTCCCAATACATTCATTCCCAATAGTTTTCCGTAACGAGCAATTTCGCCGCCGATACTTCCCAGGCCGATAATACCTAACGTGGAATCCGCCAACTGCTGGTGATTCCGATCCATCGAGGTTTCGTTACCCGGGCCTACAGCATAGTCAGCTCTTGCGTCTTCACCACCTATTGGAGCCCACTGGCTTACCGACTGTCTAGCAAGATAGAGGTGCATCCTACGGGCAAACATAAGAATATAGGCGAAAACATGATCGGCTATGACGTCGTAAAATAGTCCACGCATGTTCGTCAAAATGCTTGGGTGGGAAATCAATTCAGGAAAAAGGTAATGCTCAAGACTGGCAGTTGGGCTTTGGATCCACTTGAGTTGTTCAGATGCTGATAATAACTCGGGCGTCATTTTCCCATAGAACCCGTCAGCTGTGACGATGCCAGACAGAGCATCAGGTAGGGTTTCGCAGTTGATCACTTCGAGTGTTTCGGAGAGATCAAGAATGAGTGACAGCCGGCGTTGATCGATGGCCGGATAGATTACTAGTCGTTTCATGTTACCTCCATTGTGGGTAGGAGACCTGGCCAGGAGTGTTAACGCGTGTGGTGTAAATTGTTTTGCCAGCCGTAATGTAAATGGTTCGTCCGTCATCACCACCAAAGGCCAAATTGGTGAGAGTATCTTCCGGCACTGGAATTCGCCCTAGCATGTCGCCGTCTGGTGTGACGATGTAAATGCCGGCAGGTACCGTAGGTGCTTCATGAGGACCGCGCGGTGTCGTGAGTCCGGCTGCGATATACAGATTGCCGTTGATATCCAACCGCATGCCGTCTCCTCCACGTCCTTCGCCAAAATCCCAAACCAGGGTTTGGTTGGATGGCTGCCCGGCATCGTCGAGATCAAAATGCCAAATTTTTCGGTTGCCGCCGAGCACTGGACAGCTATCGACCAGGTAGAGATGTTTTGAGTCCTGCGTAACGGCTATCCCGTTGGGCCGCTGGATGTCGGGTTGTGTTAAAATTCTTTTCACGCTGCCGTCACGATCGATTCGATAGACGGCATCACAATCCATTTCCATAATACTTCGATCATCGTAGCATGGATCCGTGAAATAGATTCGCCCATTTCCATCAACGCAGATGTCATTCGGAGAATTGTATTTTTGACCTTCGTAGGCATCGGTCAGAACTTCGTTGATGCCCGTTTCCATATTGGTGCGAGTAATTCGTCGACCGCCAAGCTCGTAGCCGAATTCCGCACCTTCACAATGCAACAATCGTCCCTGTTGGTCAAAGGTCTGGCCATTGGTGCGATTGCTGGTTTCTCGCCAAACCGAACTTGTGCCGTCGGTGGATAGACTCATGATCCGATTGTTCGGGATGTCAGAGTAATAAAGCGTGCCGTCAGCAGCAACGGCAGGTCCTTCGGTAAAAACCAGAAAGGTAGCCGTCGTGACAGCTGCTACGCCTGGTGGTAATCCAATTTCGGAATAGTCCATGGTTAATCCTGTATAAGCGTGTTTTGAATTGTCTCAAGAATCGCATTGGCGATGTTTTGTTTGGTGTCGTGTTGCTGCAGCAGCACTTCCCCGGAGGCGTCTAAAATCTCGATCGCATTAGTGGAAGAGTTCATCGCTGTCGGGCCGTTTAGCACGATTAAATCGCAACATTTTGTTTCGAGTTTACGTAATGCCCGAAACCGCTGGTCGTCAGTTTCTAGTGCAAATCCAACGACCCATTGGTCCTTTCGCTTTCGAGCACCTAACGTGGCGATGACGTCCGGTGTTTCTCGTAAATGGAGTGTCAGGCCATCGCCGGTTTTTTGGAGTTTGGTATCAGACACAATTTCAGGAGAATAATCGCACGGTGCAGCGACTCCAATGACTCCATCGACCTCAGCAAAAAGTGTGGTCGCTGCCTGCAGCATTTCGTTTGTCGTAATCACTGGTACGACGGTCGCGGCGGCTGGATAGTCGAGATGGACCGGGCCGGAAACGATCGTCACCTTATGGCCCTGTGTCAGGCAGGCATTGGCGAGGCAGGCACCCATGTAACCGCTGGAGGCATTGGTCAGATAGCGAACCGGATCGATGAACTGCCGAGTTGGGCCGGAAGTGATGAGGACGTGCGCCATTGTTTTATGAAGTTGCCTGCCGAATCAGGAAATCAAGGATCTGATCAATATCCTGTAGTCGTCCCTGGCCATGTTGTCGGCAGCTAAGCCAACCTTCTTCCGGATGTAGAATGGTTGTTCCGTCGGCTTGGAGTTGTTGGAGATTGCGTTGGGTCGCAGGCTTTTTCCACATCGTCGCATTCATTGCCGGTGCTACGAATACCGGGCCGTCAAAAGCGAGATAGGTAGCTGATGCTATGCAATCGGATTGTCCCTGTGCGGCCTTCGCTAAGAAGTTAGCGGTTGCCGGGACAACGGCGAGAATGTCACACTCCGAGGCAAGCCTGATGTGGCCACCATAGGGTGCCTGTTCGCCTGCGAATACGGATTCGATTACCGGGTTGCCGGTTAGAGCCAAAAAGGTTGCTGGCCCTATGAAGTGTTTCGCTGCGGGAGAAAGTGCAACGTGCACAGAGATACCGGCCTGCGTGAGTCGTGACGCGAGGTGTGCCGACTTATAGGCGGCAACGCCTCCGGTAACACAAAGGCAAATACTTGAGGACGTTGGCGGTTCGGACATTAGAGATCCAATGGATTAATATCCGGCACGTCAGTGACTGGTTCGGCATCAGGAGAAACCTGAATCTCATCGTTTTCATCAAGAAAAATCTTATCCTGTAGAATTTCCTGAAGGACAAGCTTCATTTGGTCATCACTGCCACGCGCATCCACAAGGACTCGTGAACCCTGTTTGAGCTGTACGATTCGCTTTTGAATCAGAGTAGAAAGCTTAAAACGACCACCGACTTTGTTGATGATCTCTTCTTCTTTTAATTCTTCAAGCATTATATGTTCTCCGCAGCTTGTAAAATTGTACTGACTTCATTGGCAGCACGTTTAACATCGTCGTTAATGACCTGATGTTGGTATTTGTCTCGATTGGCCATCTCATGATGAGCGACTTCGAGTCTCTTGGTTATGGCTTCTTCGCTATCCGTTTTCCGATTGCGCAGCCTGTTTTCCAGTTCTTGCATAGAACCGGGATGTATAAATATTGTAATCGCATCTGGAATACGGTCTATAACCGTCATGGCTCCAGCGACATCTATTTCCAGAATAACCCATTGGCCGGCTTCCAGGCCGTCCGTGATACTTTGCTCTAACGTACCGTACCAAAGACCTTGCCCGAATACCTCTTCGTATTCCAAAAAATGACCTGCCTTACGTCGACGTTCAAATTCTTCAGGTGTTAGGAAATGGTAGGCCGTGCCATCAACCTCGTCGGGGCGGGGGGCTCTGGTCGTGGCGGATATGCTCAACGCCAAAGGCAGGGGACAGATACGTAGCACCTCCTGAACCAATGTGGATTTCCCAGCGCCAGAAGGCCCGGAAATGATGACCACTCTTCCCTGAATTGCTGACATGGAGTGAATTCCGTCTAGGTGTGTATCTATTCGATATTCTGAACTTGTTCTCTAATCCGTTCGATTATCGTTTTGCATTCGACGACAGTGTTTGCAATCTCAGTGTCATTTGCCTTCGAGCCAATGGTGTTGATCTCTCGAAATAATTCCTGGGTGATAAAGTCCAACTTTCTTCCCTGGCTGGTATGACCTTGAACGACGCTACGGAACTGTGAAATATGGCTATCAAGCCGGACGACCTCTTCGGTGATGTCACAGCGATCGGCAAAGATCCCAATCTCACGCGTCACGTCGGAGTCAGAGATGGTGAGGTTATGTTTTTCTAATAGTCCATTGAGCTTGTCAGTAAGGCGTTGTGAGTATTTGTTGATTACGCCAGGTGCCAGTTCCCGGATGGTTTGCACACGGGAATTTAGTTCTTCTAACTGGACGAGCAAATCTTCGGCCATGCTAGCCCCTTCTACTTCACGCATTTGGTTAAACTGCTGAAGAGCCTGCTGAAGGGTTTCGCAAACCAGTATGACAGTCGCATCGTCAACCTTATTTGATTGTGACCGGCTGATAACTACGCCGGG
>CETM01022227.1_pt1 | contig 19371 bp, 11 predicted proteins | sample 361451 | NCBI WGS metagenome assembly CETM01 (sample SAMEA2622690, study PRJEB7988) | marine metagenome | isolation source: saline water (ENVO:00002010), including
TGTGTGCTCGCAAGTGCTCACAACCACCGCATCGAACTGCTTGACCGAATCATAAAGTTTCCGGAAATCCTGGAAAGACTGTGCATTGGGGTGTCGATCCTGAGCAAATTTAAGATTCGTTTGATTCACGTCACAAACGGCGACAATGTTTTCCGATTCAACGCTACGTAGATTGGATCCACCTCGGCCGCCTGTCCCGATCACGGCGATATCCAGTTTTTCATTGAGATTGCGTCCCCGTAAAAATGCCGGAGCGGTAAATAGTGTAGATGCGGCGATAGCCGTTTTATTGAAAGTTCGACGAGTTAATTTCTTGTTGGGCATGATTTCAAGCTCCGTTATTGCAAGGTTCCTATTGCAAATGATTTTCGTCTATTGGGGAGCCGATGGCAACAATGATGGCGGCAGAGCTTTATAATGCGACTATGAAAAATATATCCGCACTATGTATCGTTCTTTACGTGTCGTCCTTCTGTTCTGCACAGGATGTCGAACCGCTCAAATACAATAACCCGGGTCTGGTAGTAGACCTGGGTGTGGGGCTATGGGCCTGGCCCGTACCGGCTGATGCTGACGGTGACGGTGATTTAGATTTGATCGTTTCGTGTCCTGACAAACCGCACAATGGTGTGTGGTTTTTTGAGAATAAGCAAGGCAAGACTTCCAAGCACAAGTTACCGGTCTTTGAGCCTGCGAAGAAGTTGAGCTCAACAGTGCATTATGTAATGCCGAGCTATACAGACAACGGGATGAAAGTTCTGAGTCCGGGTAAGGAGTATCTGGAGTTTGTCAGCAAGGGAACCTCAGAATCTAAGACGTTACCCATACCAGCACGGTGGTATAAACATCGGGGCCCGGAATCCAAGGGGCCAAAGGTTCGGCATAACCAGTGGCGTTATGCAGACTACAACGGCGATGGAGTCCTGGACTTAATCTGTGGCATTGAAGACTGGAGCTTTTATGGTTGGGATGATGCCTGGGATAAAAGTGGAAATTGGACGAACGGGAAACTGCACGGATTCGTGTTTGTGTTTCTTAATGAAGGATCCAGCGAAAAGCCGGTTTATCCGGCTAGTCCGATGCAGGTGTTAGCTGACGGAAAACCAGTGGATACGTACGGGTGTCCATCACCAAACTTTGAAGACTTTGACGGAGATGGTGATCTGGATCTGTTGTGTGGTGAGTTTGTTGACGGATTTACCTATTTTCAAAACGTCGGCACTCGGGCCGAGCCCGAGTATGCAGAAGGAGTGTCACTCAAGGCGGCCGGAGGAAGTCGTTTGGAAATGGAGTTGCAAATGATTGTGCCGGTTGCGATCGATTGGGATACAGACGGCGATATCGATCTGGTGGTGGGAGATGAAGACGGTCGGGTGGCCCTGGTTGAAAATACAGGGCTTGTAGAAGAACAGTTGCCGGTATTTAAGTCGCCGGTTTATTTCCAGCAGAAAGCGGACACTCTTAAGAGTGGTGCCCTGGCAACTCCTGTTGGTTACGACTGGGATGACGATGGTGATTACGACATTGTGTCAGGTAACACGGCGGGTTACATCGAGCTGTTTGAAAACTTGAGTGGTCCGGGTGTGGAGTCACCTCGTTGGGCGGCTCCGGTTCGTATTCAAGCAGGTGGTGAAGTTTATCGTCCAATGGCGGGTCCTAACGGCAGTATTCAGGGGCCGGCTGAAGCGAAATGGGGTTATACAACACTCAGTATCGCCGATTGGGATGCTGATGGCCTGCCGGATATCTTAGTCAATGGTATCTGGGGTCGGATTGAACTATTGAAGAACACGGGTTCGTTAAAGAAGCCGGAATTTGCCAAAGCTGCGTCTATCGACGTCCAATGGAAGAAGGAGTCACTAAAGCCTCGTTGGATGTGGTGGGAGCCTAAAGCGAATGAATTGGTGACTCAATGGAGGACAACACCGGTTGCGACGGATTGGGATGGAGATGGTTTAGTTGATCTGGTGATGCTGGATCATGAAGGGTATCTTGCCTGGTTCCGAAGAGTCAAAGAGGGAAATGTGTTGAAACTACTGGGGCCAGAGCGTGTATTTCATTCGCTCAATAACAGCGTGACCAGTAGTGGGCATGGTGTGATTGAGAAAGGGCCTGGTCTGTTGAGACTGAATAACCGTGACGCTGGTGGTAGTGGACGCAGAAAGATTTGGCTGGCGGACTGGAACGGTGACGGTCGGCAGGATTTATTAGTCAACTCGACGAACGCCAATCTCTATTTGCAGCGGGAGAATTCCTCGGGTAAATGGACGTTTGAAGATGTCGGTGCCCTGGTGGAAAGGAATATTCGTGGTCATACCACAAGTCCCACCGTGGTTGATTTTAATGCAGACGGTAAACCGGATTACCTGGGCGGGGCTGAGGACGGCCGCATGTACTATGTTCGCCAGTGAAGGCCGAGCAGGTAGCCTAAGAGCGTTTGGCCTGCTTCGCTCGAATGTATTCCTGAATATTAGGTATCGTTTTCTCTTCAGTGCTCGGGCCTGAAGACCGTCCGGTTCGTTGACGATCGTGAGGCGATTGTTCCCGCCAGCCGTGATAGGTTAAATACTCGTCAGTCACATCCGTTTCTACTAACAGTCGTTCTTTCTCACGGTCTTCGGGAGTACGGTATGTGGGATCCTCTTGAGGCATCGACTTGATGACAATATCGTACCCCTCAACCTCCGGTCCCGCCCAGCTGTAAATGCTTTCGAAATCGTCGGGGTTCAGTCGAACCTCTTCTTTCATGACTTCGTTGTAATTGTCATTCGTCGTGGGGTCGGTCATGTTCCGATCGATATCAACCGAAGTCTCTTCGATTACCATCATTTTGAGGTATTCCTCGGTTTCACCAACCATCGCCCCAGGCTGTATCGGAATGTCCTCTTTGGACAGCCCCTCTCGCTTACTTTAGGGTTTCGTCGATTCAAGGAACGCCAGAGCGTGTGACTGGTCTCGATCCGATCCGGATTCGGTGTTCGAATCAACCAGAGTTCCCTCAGGTATATCTGACAGAAATACGACGGGCTCAGCATCAAGAGTCCTGAACGCTGTTGTTTCAGACCTGTCATCGCAACCGCTGAGGACGGCTAAGCACTCCAACAATGCGAGCACGCACTTTAGAAGTCGTTTTTTCATGATCCGTCTGGTCCGTAAAATTGTTCGCTTCATTCCCCTGATGCAAACAACACTGCTGAATTATATGACTCGTACCGTTCGGAAGCATGGATTTATTTAATGGAATGCTTGTCCTTTAGCCTTTGCCAGAAGTCTTTCCAGTAATTGTCGTAGTAATCATATGCAGCTGCTTCGATATGAGGCAGTAGCGAGACTTTGGGAGCCTTGTCAGGATCGTATCCCTTTAAGTGCTTCTTTCCCGCACGTTCTCGTGGTGAAACAAACCGCCATTTACCGTTGCCCAGTACCTCCTCACACAAAGCAGCGGCTGCCGGGTCGTACGCTCGCAACTGCTCACGAGTGTGTATGTGATTGTGATCATGATCCATCGTACGATTGGTGTTGTACCAGCATTGCAGTACTTCAGCCCAGTACTCCGCTTTGTTTCTCTGGGCATAACAAATTTTCGGACCGCCAAACATAATCAACACTTTATCCTCTCGCGTAACTTGGACGTCCGCAGTGGTCGCCTTCCCGTTTACCAGGATGTCTCCACTATCGAGACATTTTCGGATTAACTCTGTTGGTTGCTCGGGAAACGACTCGACCAGGGCATCATACAAACTAACTGGAGTGTCGCTCTTGATTCTGCGATATCGCTGGGCTGCCCGGCCATCATTCCAAATGCCAGCCGCCTTCGCGCGGGCATGCGCATCTTCCAGCGACTTAACCTGCTCTTCACTCATTCCCGCAAATTGCACGACATGGCCAAATTCATGAATCAATATGCTCTCAAGCCGCATTCCTCCTTCGTATTCCAGAACGTCTTCCTCGGCAAACAGGACGACACTACGATCTCCAACCTTGGTTAAGAATCCGCGACTACGCCAGTTATAGAAATCCAATTCCTTACCGGTTTTGTCGGATTTGAATTGAGGGATTTGAGATGTGAGCTCATCGTGCCCAACAAGAATGCAAAGGACACGACGATCCCGGATACGTTGTGCTACCTCCCCGTCAATCGAAGCCATAATCTTGTCGTACAGATATGCCGCTTCCAAATGAGCGTAATCCGAAACCTTGTCTGACGTTGCAATCAGGATGTCTTGAACATACGTGGCTTTCTTATAGAAGGAGGTATCTAATTCGTACTCTTTTGCTAATTCAGCAGTGAGTGGGCCGATGGTATAGGCCGGCTTAGCCTGTACCGTTGAGCAGAGAAACAATAAAAGTACAGGAGTGAGTTTCGTCAGCGTTGAATACATGGTGTTTACGATCGAGTTAGATTCGTTGGGCTTACACCTCCTATGGTAACGCTGCCAATCTCTGCTCTCAATTACCCGCTGAACTTGGTAAAATCCGGACATGAGAATCTACACCCTATTTGCCGTATTATTTGTAGCCTGTCCGTCTGTTTCGATCTTCGGAGCTGAAACCGACTTGCCCGATGGGGTGGAAAACTCTCAAAATCCAGACGACATCTCATTAACCCCGGCAGAATCACTAAAACGAATCACAGTACCTGAGGGGTTTCAGGTGTCCTTGTTTGCCGGTGAACCGGATGTTCGTCGTCCAATCGCATTTGATTTTGATGATCGAGGCCGTTTGTGGGTTGTTGAAAACTACTCGCATCCAAAATTTGACCCGCTAAACCGAACTGATCGTGTGCTGATCCTGGAGGACATTGACCACGATGGTCAATTTGATAAACGGACCGTGTTTTGGGACGAGGGACGATATGTTACTGCTATCGCTGTGGGACATGGAGGAGTTTGGCTTGGTAACACTCCGGAACTGACTTTTATTGCCGACCGCAATCGTGATGATGTCCCGGATGGCGAACCTCAGACAATCCTCGACGGATTTCAAGTCTCCAGCAACAACGTATTAAATAACTTCCATTGGGGCCCGGACGGATGGCTCTATGGAGCGATTGGGCTGAATCCTACCTCAATGATTGGCAAACCGGGCACTCCGGAAAACCAACGCGTCGCAATTTCACGAGGGATGTGGCGAATGCATCCGGTAACGCATCAGTTTGAAAGAATAGCGGACGGAATGGTGAATCCCTGGGGAGCTGACTTCAATGCAGTAGGTGACCTGTTCACCGTCAACACGGTAATCGCGCACCTATGGCATATCGTCCCCGGAATGTATTGTCAGCGACGTGCAAACGAGGGTGATGATCCGTATGTTTATCAGCGAATTCAGTCGCACGCCGACCATCTTCATTGGGGCGGCGGAACCTGGCAGAGTTCCAGACAGACGACAGAAACACACAGTGTTGCCGGCGGAGGACATGCCCATTGTGGAGCGATGATTTATCTCGGCGATAACTGGCCGGATCATTATCGTGGCCAGTTATTTACACTCAATCTACATGGAGCCCGTGTAAACCAGGAATCGCTCCACCCTCATGATTCATCTTATGTCGCTAAACATGGTGAAGATATCTTTATGGCTAATGATGACTGGTTTCGAGGGCTGAGTATTAAATACGGACCTGACGGCGGCGTCTACATAACGGACTGGCACGACTTTGGGGAATGTCATGACAATGATGGGAGCCATCGGACAAGTGGCCGAATCTACAAAATGACCTATGGAAAGCCCCCGGAAGTCCGAATCGATATACAAACACTAGGTGAAGAGAAGTTAGTGCAACTTCTGACACATAAAAATGAATGGTTTGTAAGGCATGCCCGACGGATACTTCAGGAGCGTTCCAGCCAGCAGGCTCAACAAGGACAGGCCGGTAAGCTAATACGCGAGCGTTTGGAAAACGGACGTCTAACCGAAGTGCAAACACTACGCTATATCTGGACACTTTATGGGATGGGCCAACTTTCCGAAGAGGATCTCATACGATGGTCTCATCACCCTTTGGAAACTGTTCGGATGTGGGCGGTTAAACTACTGTTTGATCAGGGCCAACCGAATGGTTTTGGCGAGAACGGTCTGGAAAGCGTAGTACGTCTGGGACTCAGCGGGCGAATGATTGAAATGGCTTATGGTGACCCGTCGCCACGTGTGCGTTTGGCTATTGCCAGTGTCATGCAGAAAATGTCTCTTCCCAACCGCTGGATGCTGGCCGAAACCTTAGTGAAACACCCGTCGCTGCTCGAAGATGAATTCTTAACGCTGATGGTATGGTATGCCATCGAACCACTTGTAGAAGACGATCGAGAGCGTTTTCTCCAGTTGGCGTCAGCGACAGAAAATCCACTGCTTCAGCAGTTTGTCATGCGGCGAGCGTCCGAAGGTAATAAGCCGACTCTCGCCGATGTTATCACTACAATTCACGACTACGAAGGAGAACGGACGTATATGCTGACGGGAGTGTTGCAGGCTCTCGAAAATGACGGTCTGCAGCCGGAACCAAATTCCTGGAAGGCACTGTACCGCGATTTCACCAAAACAAATGATAGCGAGTTGAAATCCCAGATCGTTCGACTCGCCGGAATTTTTGGAGATGCTGACGCCCTGAATAGTCTCAGAGGAATTGTCGGTGACGAGTTGTCTGAATTGGCGGATCGTCAACAGGCGATGCAGGCCCTGGCGAATATCCCTAATGGGCTGACCGTCGATTTGTTACACAGTATGGTACTCAGTGACAGTGAACTGCGAGCAGAGGCACTCCGACAGTTAGTAAAAATCAGTAATGAGAATACCTCGGATTTATTGCTGCAGGTGTTCAAGCAGCTCGACACGAATCAAAAATCAGATGCAGTGACCGTGTTAGTGACCCGCCGCGAGTCTTCGTTGAAACTTCTCAAAGCAATTCAGGATGGAGAAATAAATAAAACGTCGGTGAATGCGTTTTCTCTGGAGCAACTCAGAGCGTTTGCTGACACAGAGATAGATCGTCAGGTGGAAGCCATCTGGCCTGCCGGAACGCAGCAAGCGATTAAAGCAGAGGAAGTAAGCCGATTGCGTGAATTGCTTTCGGAGCAATACTTGGCCGAAGGCGATATTTCGCAGGGACGTCTCCTTTTCTATCAAACCTGCTTTAAGTGCCATCGGTTATTTGGCGAAGGCGGGCGAGTGGGTCCCGATCTGACGGGCTCGGGGCGTAAACAGGTTGATTATCTGTTGAGTAATCTCTTAGACCCTAGTGCAGAAATTGATGCGGCCTATAAACTCACTACGGTAATCTCGACGGCGGGAAGATTATACAGCGGGTTTGTAACGTATCAGGATGATCGTGTTGTTAGGATTCGTACTCAGAATGACGAAGTCCAGATTCAAATGAACGACGTTGACGAAATCATCCCGACGGATAAATCAATGATGCCTGAAGGTATGTTGCGTGAACTCAGTGATCAACAAATACGCGACTTGTTTTTGTATCTGGCGAGCCCCGGACAGGTGCCGCTGCCTGACGCGAAGAACCGTTAAACGGTCTGAGTATTTACGGATTCTGTTCAAAGAGTGTTCTGGAAACGAGAATTTTCCCACCGTGTTTTTCCCGGATCTGATTTCAAGCATGAAACGCCCTTTGTCCCACTCCGGCCTTCCGACGACATAGCCAGTGGGTTCGTGCCAGAGTTGGAATTCCCATGTTCCAACAGGAAGAATCCGAATTTGTCAACAATGGCGTGCATGTTGATAGCGTGCATGTTGATAGGTAGATCAGAGTCGATCGAGTAGTTCAGTTACTTTGGCTTCGAAGATTTCCTGCCATTGAGGATCCAGAATGCAGTCACTGTCTTCCTGAGCACCGCCGACATTCTTAAGTTGCTCGGCCGTTGGGCAATAATAGATATACCCGTTTGTATACCCGGCTACAAAAGTATTCGGGTGAGGCGAGCGTTCTTTGATCCCCAGTCCAATGGGGACCGTTAATTCACCAGGGAATGTCACCATCACGAAATTCCCCATACGGATGGCCATCACTTCGACGTCGATGGTTCGTTTTCCCGCATCGACGTTTTGCTGCTGATGCATCTTTAGAAGTCGCAGGTTTGCATTCACTCGAGTGAGTTCTTCCATGCGATAGATGTTTTGCATGTAGGCATTCATGTTTTGAAGGTTGTTGGTATCCATGATCTCCAAATTGCGATGGCCCAGTTTCTTGTCATGCAAGTAACGGCTGATGTGATAGGACGGTGCATCCGGAGCAAGATTATGCTTGTTAGTTAAGTGAATGAACTGCCGCAGATTCAGAGTGGTTCCCCGGAAACTATTCACTAACGAATCGCGGTATTGTTCCAGTTCGATAATGCGAGGTGCGAGGTCTGATCGTGGCAGCGAAAGTGTTTCATTGATCACGATCAATCGCTGGTCGTCATTTGGTTTGGCTTTGCGGATTCCTTTGAGTGTGCTCAAGCCCAACAAATTCCCAAGTGTTTCCGCATTGCGAGGGTGGTCTACCGACTTATATGCAATCGGGTTAATGTCGCCACCACAGCCTTGTACGAAGAGAGCGATCGTGCCGGGAGTCAGGTTATCTTCAATTACCTGAGCAGCATAGCCGGACATGTCGGCTGTATCGCCCGAACTGACGGGCGTCCCCTGAATAGGATGGCAGGCAAAATTAAATAGTACGGCCAGGGAATCACCATTAGGTTTGTCAACACGCAGGATTCCTACCTCAGGATCAATCGGGCCGGTCGAATGGATTTCTTTATTTGGAGGAAGAGAGTAGGCGTGACGGACGTCAATTTCGCCACCTCCCTTTAACTGCATACGGCGGTTTTCCTGCACCCGGTCTTCCTCGGCACGGCTACTACGTAAGACTGCAGGTTCAAGCCTTTTGTAGGCTGCCTGTATTACCTCCACGGTCAGATCTTCTGACTTCGGGCTGGGGTTTCCATGGCAATGACTGGCGTTGAACATGATATTCTGCGGCGGAATCCCCAACGCCTTTTCGATCCGTGCTCTTACATTGGCCTGGAAGTCATCCGGAATGGAGCCGATTTCGCCGATAGAAACGACATCCATTGTGACGATGACCAGCGTTTCACCCTCTGTCTTGAGGACTAACGCTCGTGACAATAATGGGATTTCAACAATCTTTTTGTTGGGATGAGTGATGTCGATTTTGGCAGCGCCTGCAAGTAAATCCTGAGCTCGTGCCTGAAGAGGTGTGCTGATCAGGGTTAAAGCCAGAAGGGCGAGTGTAAGCTTACGCATGGAAGTGCATCCTGGTTGAGGCTGGTTGAATTTGACTAATCGTATTTTAGACGACTCGAGCACCGGATGCACACGCTGCTAGTTACCGATTACTTTCACCAGAATACGTTTGCGACGACGTCCGTCGAATTCATAGTAGAAGATGTGTTCCCAGGGCCCTAAATGGAGTTTTCCGTCTGTGATGGCGACGACAACCTCGCGTCCCATGATTTGACGTTTGTGATGAGCGTCGGCATTATCTTCGCCGGTTCGGTTATGCAGATACCCGCCCTGTGCTGGATCAGTTCCTGCATTGAAGGGAACAAGGTCTTCCAGCCAGCGTTCATAATCAGCGTGTAGGCCGGATTCATAATCGTTAATAAACACGCTGGCGGTAATGTGCATGGCATTCACCAAAACCATCCCATCTGTTACACCGCTTTCGGTAACAATACGTTCGATGTCATTGTGAATCGAAACGATCGCTCGTCGCTCGGGCACATTGACCCATAGTTCTTCAGTTTGCGTTTTCATTATCTGTCGTCCTAAGCAAAAAGCCTCTCACTCGAAAAGAATGAGAGGCTCGGAATGCATGGTTCATTAATTGGCTCGATTAGGTGCTGAAAATGTCACCGGTCAGTGCACCGTCGCTATCCGAGAATCGTTCGGTTTTTACATCGACAGCGTTGAGCATACTGACAAACAGGTTATTCATTGGTACCGAATCGTCATAACGAGTGTACGTTCCATGATTAACGCCAAAGTTCTTACCGCCTGCCAGCAGCAGTGGGTAGTTACGGGCATTGTGGGTGGTACTACAGGCACTTCCAAATAACATCAGCGTGTTATCCAGCAGTCGACCATGTTCATCGTTGATGTTCTTCATTTTGTCGATCATGTAACTGTAGTGGCTTGCTAACCAGGCATCATAAGTGCTCCAGTTTTCCCACTGGGAAGAGTGGCTTAACCCATGGTGTCCGGTGTTGATTCCACATGCCAGGCGAGGGAAGTGGTCACCAAAACCAATTCCGTCTTCACGGGCCATCATATAGGTCATGACGCGTGTGACATCGGTTTGGAAACCGAGCACCATGATGTCGATCATGCTGCGGATATAATTCGTTGGATTCTTGGTTGCGTCGACTTCGAAGTCGATATGATCGGACGTGAATGGCTTCATCGGAGTGTCGAGCCAGGATTCGTTCCGGTTGATTTGATCTTCAACGCTGCTGAGTGAAGAAAGAAACTCATCAAGTTTTGCCTGGTCCCGGCTTCCGAGTTTGCGATTTAGTCGTTTGCTGTCTTCCAGAATCAGATCGACAATCTTCTTGCCGCGTGCGATCTCTTTACGGCGTTCAGCTGTGGCCGTTCCGCCATCAGGAGAAAAGTAGCGTTCAAAGATTTCACGATGACGATGCTCGGATGGAATCGGCTTTCCGGCATCATCAAAGGACAGAGTCGAAACCCGGGATTGATAGCCGACACCGCCGTCCGCTGATAGCACGAAGGACTTATAGCGTGTGTTTTTACCAATTTGTTGAGCGGCAACCTGATCGACGGAGATGTTGTTAGCGTAGTTGCTGGCTCCAACATCACCACCGGTTAGCCATGAGTCGCCGGCAAGGTGCCCAAGCAGTTGACGTGATCGGGGGTGACTTAGGCCACCAATGACCGTGATGTCTTCACGATGCTGTTCCATACATGAAAGTGTTTTGGTGAAGGTGTAGTCTTTACCTTCTCCCATCGGAAACCAACTCCACTGTTGATGTTCATCCGGCGTCTTATCCTTGTTGGGGATCCCGCAACCATTCGGGAAATACAGGTAGCACAGGCGTTTCGGAATGTCCGTGACCGATGGAACAGCAGAATCTGCCATGGCTTCCAGATAAGGTAATGTCAGGCTGACACCCACTCCGGTTAGAAAGGAACGTCGATCTAAATGCCAGGATTTACGACTCATAGTGGTTCTTTCGTTGTAAGGTACTTTGAAGTGCCTAAAATTCAGTACTTATATATATTTTACCCGCTAGTTTCTAAGAAACATCGGGCTTGTGACGATTTCCTGCAAAGTGGTTTGGAAACTTCCACCCTTCTGCATCGTCCTGGTAACAATTTCATGGATTTCTTCTTCGTCGACATACGACATATCTCTGCCGAGTGCAAAAGTCATGAGATGTTCCACCAGGGAAGTGGCAAACTTCTCACGCTCGAATTCTAAAACGTATTTCTTCATTCCGGCAACACCAGTCACTTCAGAGCCGGATGGCAACTGAACGACCGTGTTTTTATTGGTACCAGGCTGGGATCCCAAAAGTCCGGCTCCATTATAGTCTTCGAACACCAGACCGTAGGGGTCCAGTTTTTTATGGCAATTTCGACAGGAGACGTTATCTCGATGTAAAGCCAGTTGTTCGGCAATTGGTAGCTTATTTGTATTGGGATCTTTAGGATCCAGGTCAGGTACATTGGGAGGAGGTGGCGGAGGGGACTCGCCCAGAATTCGCTCCATCATCCAGACGGCTCGTTTAATTGGATGAGCCTGTTTGCCATCGGAATGGCCACTCAAAAATGACCCTTGAGTTAGCAAGCCACCACGGTTTAAGTCAGCCGACACCGGGACCGCACGGAAATCCGTGCCAATGACATCCGGGATTCCATAGAACTCGGCCAAATTCTGATTCACAATGACAAAGTCACTGTCGATCATCTGAAAGATACTCAGATCTTTCTTCAGTAAGTGGCTCATAAAGTGATACGTCTCAAGCTCTAAGTCAGACTTGATATAACGCGTATACTGAGGATAACGGCCGATATCCACCGCCTGCTCATTGTGTCGATATAGTTTGAGCCACTGGTTCGAGAAGGACGTGATGAAATTCCAGGAGCGATCGTCCTGAATCATACGCGAGACTTCACCGCTGAGTTGTTTTTGCAGTTGTCCCTGCGAAGCAAGTTCGTAAAGCCGCTCATCAGGTGGACCATTCCAGAGAAAGTAAGACATTTTGGATGCAAGTTCGTACTCTTTCTGAATTCGTGATTTTCGTTCTCTGTCACCTTCGGCAAGATAAATGAAGTTTGGTGAGCAAAGAACAGCCACGAGCGTTTCCCGAATACCATCTTCAAAGGTTGAGTAATCGCTTCGTACAGCACTCCAGAAGTTGTAGTACAGACCAAGTTCATCTTTGTCTGCCGGTCGCCTAAATGCTCGGGTAATAAACCGTTCGAGGATTTCCCGAGCATAGAGTTCAGGATTATCTTTGTTTGATGAGTCAAAGAAGATTTGAGTGTGACTTTGAGGTGGCCATTGTGGGAAATACGGCGCCTCGAATTCGACTTCCTGAACGATGATGGATGAGCCTGTGTCGGCTTTGTTTTTGATGAAGTCCCCATTCCAGACAGTAAGTACCAGAATGTTCGACAGTGAAGTCATTTCGTTGAGATCGAGTTGTGGAGTGGGGAGATTCTCGAGTCGTCCGACGAATTGATATTTTTTGAATTCTCCAACGGGAGTAGTAATCTTCTCGATTCGATCGAAGGTTCGGGAGTCCTGTCCATCGTCGGTGCGATTACCGAGCGAGACCTGAAGAACTGCCTGCCGTTGATTGTTTTCCAATGCGGCGGCTTTCACTCGGGCAATTTGATCCGCCTGTTCCTTTCGGATTTTGTGGTCCGCTGCCAGCGGAGTGAACACTATTTCTTCGATGTTGACTAAGCCATTCCAGCGAAAATAAAGTTCATTTTCGCTGTCGTCGAGCGAAACGATTCCGAGCGGCGTGCACATGCGTACGGCATCGCGTGGTTCTCGTTCCAGCTTAAACTTGGTATTCATTCGGTTGTCCCGACTTCCGAATTCAAGATAGAGCTCTGTTTCGGTGTTCTCTTTTAGAGCACTACGAATGATTTCGACGTGATAAAGATCTGCTTTGGCCGGAGTAAAGCGAAATCTTGCAGTGCGATTGTTCCCCGGCTTCTCTCCTTCCTTGTTGCTCAGGATGCCATTTTCGATCACCGCACGTTCAAGCTTGTAGGCATTTTCACCGACGAGCGAAAATGCGCCGTCGCCACGTTCCGTTTTCGTGTCGGTAACTTGCGTGACGAGTTCCTTGTTGCCGTAGACCTTTTTGAATTGTGCGTTGCGTCCGGTTGTGCGAGCAGCGGTTACCCTGAAAGCAAAATTGCCCTGGACCGGAAAGTCCCGTCGAATGAGCAGTTTTAGATTGGGCGAAGGAGCATGCCATGAGCCAGGTGCTCTTTCAACATGCTGGAAGGCTGAATCAAGGTGCATGCCGTCTGCTACCACTTCATATCTTGTACGGTCGGAGCCTCGCATTCCAATCCCCAGATTATGAAGAATATTGTTGAAGGGAGAGGGACGTGTGGCCGGGTCAATAAAGATCGGCTCGCCGGACTCGTTCAACACGTGTGGGATGATGTGACTGTTGCTTACCGGTTGTGAGACGTAACCGCCGAACTGTCCGGATTTTTGTTCGTTGGGTAATTCTTTGCCAATATCTAAGCCTACTTTCACGCGGTAACGCGAGATAGCAGGTTTTTCAGTGAAGATAGCCTGAGCTAATGCTTCCCGTGCAACCTTTTGATAATAGTCCAGGTGAAGAGGACTAATCTGCTGAACGTTGCCGTTATTGGTAAACCCGGACTTTGACTTGGCATCTTCCGGCAAAGCATTACCAAAGTTGACATCGACGCCTAAGAGTTCCTGCAGGGTGTTGGTGTATTGTTCGCGGGTCATCCGCCTCATGATGACGCGGTTGGAATTGCGATGAGCCTTGATGGATTTAACTAATTCAACCTGGATCCAATCCGTGAGTTTGTCGAGTGTGGCGGCATCGGGGTGTTCTGCATCTTCCGGCGGCATATCTCCTTGATTAATCATGTCCAGTGCGTGATGCCAGCGTTGTGCATCAGGCCCTCCGATTAAGTCCGGATTGAGATTGTCCAGACGTACTTTACCTTCCTGAACGTCTGAATTGTGGCAGTCGTAACAGTAAGTACGGATAATTGGTTGGATATCTTTTTGGTAAACCTGCTGTGGTGATTGTCCCTCAACGCGTGTGCTGAGTGCAGTAAAGGCGAGAACGGCTACAGCGAGAGATAGGATTCGGTTCATCAATCGTTTCGTAGGTGGGGGAGTGAGATGGGAAAACGGGCGTGAAATAAGCTTCATCCAGCTATTTATTATAATGAGAAGCTCGATTCATGGAAATGTTGACCTGACTGTGTAAATCGCTTGCTATGGTGGAATTCTGATAGTTATCAAGGTAAATTCACATAAAGTTGGGTCGGCCGGAACGGTTCGGATACGTCCGGTCAGATAAACCAATGTAAAGGCGCGTTACGTGTGATGCGTTGGGAAGTTCTCTAGTTATTGTTAGGTGTTTTACAAGTGAAGTTCATAATTCGTGTAGTTGCGTGTTTGTGTTTATTCATATCGCTTTTTTCCACAGATGTTTTGGCGCAAAAGTCGAGTGATCAGCGAACACCCGGAGTTCGCTTTGACCCGGTCAGAAAAAATATAGAAGGCTGGACCGTCCATATCGACCCGTCACTGCTTAAAGGCGAGCATTCGCAACTCGGGGAAGATGCGATCAAGATGCTGGCGAATCATCTGCAGCGAATTAAGATTTTCGTCCCGGAGAAGCAGTTGAAGACACTTCAGACATTAGAGATTTGGCTCGAACGACACCATCCCACCCTTGGGGCGATGCAATACCATCCGGGAGCTGGCTGGCTGAAAGACAATGGCCATGACCCTCGCTTGCACAAAAAAGTCCATTTGCCACGAGCCGCTTCCTTACTATCACGTCAACAGATCTTAAAGCATCCGGCGGTTATTTTGCATGAGTTGGCGCATTCGTATCACGACCAGATCCTGAGTTTTGGCCACGAAGAGGTAAAACAGGCATATGATCGGGCTATGGCGGCCGGGAAGTATCAGGAAGTACTCCTTTATACCGGTCAGACGGTGAAGCATTACGGCACGACGAACGAGAAAGAGTTTTTTGCGGAAGCTACGGAAGCCTACTTTTATCGCAATGATTTTTACCCGTTTGTGGCAGCCGAATTGGAAATCTACGATCCCTTCACGTTTGAAGTTCTGGAGAAGATCTGGGGCAAGTTGCGTTAGTGCGTTGGATATCCAGTCTGAGAACTTTACACGTGAATTCTGCGTGGATAGAATCACATTTTTACCAATCTCATTCCAAATGTGTCTAGCGATCAAAGGTGATTGAAATGGCGGAATCCGAGTCGACTACAGACGTGTATAATGAAGCATCGTCTGCTGCTGAATCTGGTCAAACAGCAATGATTGAAGCTGTGGGCTTGAGCAAGTTCTACGGTCAATTTGCAGCAACTCGTGACGTATCGTTCAGTGTCCCGCGTGGACAGGTCTGTGCATTTCTTGGTCCCAACGGTGCCGGAAAATCCACGACGATGAAAATGCTAACCGGCTTTTTGGCTCCCAGCGAAGGGACGTCGCGGATCGGTGGATACGATGTTGGGACACAACGATTGGAAGCAGCAGAGATTCTTGGGTACCTTCCGGAAAACGGTCCTCTGTACGCAGAGATGACACCTCGTTCCTTCCTGAAGTATGTCGGACGCACTCGACAGCTTTCAAACGACAATCTGGAAGAACGTCTGGAATACGTTCTTACGACCTGTATGCTTGGTGACGTTTGGGAAAAAGCGATTGGTAAGCTGTCTCGCGGTTACCGCCAACGAGTTGGAATGGCTCAGGCATTGATCCACGACCCAGATGTCCTGATTTTGGATGAGCCTACAAGTGGCTTAGATCCGAATCAGGTTCAGGGAGTGCGAGAGTTAATCACAACGCTCGGGGAAACCAAGACCGTCCTGCTGTCTACACATATTTTGCAGGAAGTGCATGCTGTCTGTGATCGCGTCATCCTGATTAGTGACGGAGAGATCGTGTTTGACGGCGAGACCGCTGAACTCGGAACTGACGGAGCAGCCATGGAAGATCGCTTCCGTGAATTAACATCTTTCAAAAACGAAATGGCATCATAGCTTTAAGGCTCAAAGGTAATACCATGAAAATTAGACCTAGTGTCATCCTACCGATTCTGATGCGTAACTTATCGAGTTACTTTTCCGGAGTTTTGGGATACCTCTTTATTGTCGTCTTTGTAGTCGCCGGCGGTGCGTTGGCGTTTGATGCAGAGTTTTTTACGGCGAATGAACCAAGTCTGGATCAGCTTACCGAATGGTTCCCCATGCTGCTGCTGTTCTTTGTTCCGGCATTGACTATGGGCGTCTGGGCTGAGGAACGAAAAAGCGGAACTGATGAATTGCTCTATACTTTGCCAGCGACAAACCTGGAGATCCTCTTAGGTAAGTATCTCAGCGTGGTGGCCGTGTATACCATGTCACTTCTGTCTTCCTTAACCTATGTCGTGATTTTAGAGATCCTGGGTGATCCGGATTGGGGACTGCTCACCTCCACCTACTTTGGGTATTGGTTGGCTGGCGTGGCGTTGTTAGCTGCAGGTATGTTGGCCTCGATGTTGACGACAAGTATGACCGTTGCCTTTGTGCTGGGTATCGCTCTTTGTGGTATCCCGGTCTTTTTGGAATACGCTGCTGCCTTTTTGGGAGCGCGTGAACTCTTCGAATCACTGAGTCTTTCTCGTAAATTCCAGGACTTCGGAATGGGAATCGTTCCCCTGGATGGATTGCTATATTTCGTTAGCCTCACCGTAGTGATGCTGTACCTGAATCTGGTGGTTATGTCCAAGCGGTTATGGCCGTCGGATAAAAAAACCGAGGTTGGCCTGCAGTTCAGTATTCGCACGGTTTCGTTGGCAGTGACGGCGATCTGTCTGACAAGTTGGGCCGGCGTTGCCGCGATGCGAGTCGATTTGACATCCGAACGATTGTTCAGTTTGTCGCCCGCAAGTTTTCAAATTCTGGATTCGGTGGAATCTGAACGTCATATCGAGATTCAGGCGTATATCAGTCCGGAAGTGCCACGTGAATACGTGGAAACCCGAAAGCGACTCGTGGGGCTGTTGCGACAGTTCGAAGAGCTTAGCGGAGGCAACCTCAGTGTCAGGATTGTTGATGTGGAACCATTCAGCGAAGCTGCGAATGAAGCTCGGCATTTCGGTATCACACCGGTGCAGCTCATGACAGAAGTAGATGGCCGGCGACAGGAGGCGGAAGTCTTTCTGGGAGCGGTTGTCATTAGTAGTTACGACAAAGTCGTCGTGCCTTTCTTTGGAAAAGGTATCCCGGTGGAATATGAACTAACTCGTTCGATCCAAACCGTGGCACAGGAAGAACGTAAAACAGTTGGTATTCTTGGTACGGATGCCAACGTGATGAGTGGTAATAATGAGTGGCAAATCGTCACGGAATTAAAAAAACAATACGAGGTAGTTCCAGTTTCGGCTGACTTACCGATTAGCACTGAAGACTTTGACGTATTAATCGCAGTCATGCCTTCATCGCTCACAGACCCTCAAATGGATAACCTGGTTGCCTATGTCAGTGCTGGTAATCCCGCACTTATATTTGACGACCCATTTCCTCTTTCTATGGGTACTCAGTTTGGTGTGACCGGTGCACCCAGACAGCCCAAACCATCGCCCGGTGGGCAGATGGGAATGATGGGGGGAGGTGGTGCGCCTCCTCAGCCTAAAGCGGATGGAGGTCAGGCCACTCGGCTATTGAAAACACTGGGAATCCAATGGCAATATGACCGGGTCGCGTTCGATGTCAGTAATCCCCACCCGGAAATTACACCAGTACCTGCTGACGAATTTCTGTTTCTCACGACCGAAGGTGGCAATGAAGATGCCTTTAATTTAGTGGATGAAGTCAGTGCCGGTATGCAGGAAATGCTTGCGATCTATGCCGGATCTGTCAGCAAAGATTCATCAGTCAGCGGAGCGGAAGTGACTGCACTTGTCAGCACAGGTCCGAATTCCGGATTGCTTGAATGGCAGGAATTTGTCGATGATAGTCCCTCGATGGCCATGATGATGGGAGGCGGTGCAGCAGCACGTCCTCAAAGAGATCCTATTAGAACGACAGATACGAACAATCACGTCATCGCAGCCAAAATCAAACGTAAAAGTGACGAGGCAAATGCGAACGCAATATTCGTGGCGGACGTTGATATGATCTCGGACTGGTTCTTCCAGGAACGTACGTTCGGGAATCTGGAATTCGAGCTTGATAACGTCACGTTTGTGTTAAACGCTGTTGATTCACTGGCCGAAGTCAACGGGTTTATTTCACTGCGGTCACGTCGTGCGAGTCATCGCAGTTTGAAACGCGTTGAAGACGAAAAAAGTGAATTCCTCAAGACTTCGATGGCCCAACGTAAAATTGCAGATGAAAAGGCGGAGGAGGAATTGGATAAAGCTCAGGAACGTCTTTCCAAACGCGTTAAGGAAATTGAGGAAGATGATTCCCTCGATCCGCTCGCGAAACAGCAAATGCTCCAACAGGCTCAGCAGGATGAACAACAAAAGTTGTCATTGCTACAGGCTCAAATTGAGCAGGATAAGAACGACACGATCAGACAAATTGACATGGAAACCAACCGGGAAGTAGCAGCTATCGAAGCGAAATATCGCCGTCGAGGAATCTGGTTGCCACCCTTGCCGGCACTAATAGCCGGTGTCCTGGTTCTACTGTCTCGAATTAAAACAGAACGAAACAATGTTGTTGCCACTCGGCGACGCTAATAGGCAAGAGAGGAGTCTTAATAATGAGTAATTCAAATCTTGCACAATCCGGATGGCAAACGACTGGTATTTTTGGTGGAGTTGCCATTGTCGCAATTTTACTCACCGTGTTTGGAGGGCTGGGCGGCGCTCCGGATGTGATTGAAGATATTGGGAAACGTGGTGAGCTGTATTTTCAGGACTTTGATTCCACCAAAGCCGTTTCGCTGACCGTGACAGCGGTTAATTCCGAAACAGCAAACCTCATGGAATTTGAGGTGCGGCGTAATTCAGAACAGCAATGGGTTATCCCGTCCCATCACAATTATCCTGCCGACGCGCAAGACCGACTTGGTCGTACAGCGGCATCGGTTATGGGGATGAAACGTGGGGCGTTGGTGACACGCTGGCCTGAAGATCATGC
>CETM01032918.1_pt1 | contig 19370 bp, 18 predicted proteins | sample 361451 | NCBI WGS metagenome assembly CETM01 (sample SAMEA2622690, study PRJEB7988) | marine metagenome | isolation source: saline water (ENVO:00002010), including
TCTTCAAGTCATCTCAAGGTTAATGAAAGAATCTGTCAACAAATTGTCTGTAGATGGAGCTATGGTTATTGAAATCACTCCAGAATTGTCTGGAAAAACTGTTTTGTTAGCAAGAGAACATTTTCCAGAAGCTAATATATTGATTCTGAAAGATCTAATGGAAAATGACCGTGCTATTTTGATAAATAGGTCTTCAGATCATTCTGATTTAGATTACTCTAATCCTAATTGGTAGTGTTTGCCTTCCGTTTTTATGGATGGGGCTACAACTATTTCTGCTTTGTGCATTTCTTTAATATTGAGAGCTCCAACCATACCCATACAAGCTTTTAGTGCTCCAATTAGGTTTTGAGTACCATTCGATACTGAAGATGGGCCATAAAAGAGTTGTTCTAACGTTCCTTTGATTCCTACTTGGACTCTGGTTCCTCTAGGTAAAGCAGGATGAGGGCTTGCCATGCCCCAGTTAAATCCTTGAGCAGGTGCTTCTTTTGACTGAGCTAAGGGAGTCCCTATCATTACGGCGTCAGCCCCACTTGCGATAGCTTTGCATAGTTCTCCACCTGTTCTAATCCCGCCGTCGGTTATGATTGGTATATATTTTCCCGTCTTTTTATAAAATTCATCTCTTGCTTGAGCGCAATCCATCGTTGCAGTTACTTGTGGTACCCCTACACCGGTAACCTCTCTTGTTGTGCATGCTGCTCCTGGCCCTACACCAACTAAAATCCCGTGGATTCCTGTTTCCATTATTTCTAAAGCAACATCATAGCCAACGCAGTTTCCTACTAATATGGGAACATTAACTAATTTTAATAATTCGGGAAATTTTAGACCTTGAAGGCTACGAGAGGAATGACGAGCGGTTGTAACAGTAGATTGAACCACAAGCATATCAGCACCAGCCTCTACAGCTATAGGACCTAATTTTTTTGTCAAAGCAGGTGTAACTGAAACAGCACAATATGCTCCGGTAGCTTTTATTTCTTGAACCCTCTTAATGATCAACTCTTCATTAATAGGTTTAGAGTATATTTTTTGCATTGCTTTTGTAACGTTTTCTGCAGAAGATTCTGCTATTTCTTGAATGGCTTTTTGAGGATTATCATATCTAGTTTGTACCCCTTCGAGATTCATTACGCTAATGGCGCCTTGTTTATGCATTTCACCAGCAAACGAAGGACTTGCAACGGCATCCATTGCAGAACCAAGTATGGGAATATCTATTGTGACGTCTCCTAAAGAAAATGAAGTATCTGTCATGTCGGGATTTACTGTCATAGCTCCAGGGGTTATGGCGACTTCATCAAACCCGTAAACTCTTCTTAATTCTTTAAAGTTAGCCATATACGAACCTCCGAATGTGAAGCCATTGTAGTATTTATTTGATTCAATTACATCCATATCATCAAATATATTAGGTATTTGATGATATGGATGTGAGTTTACGGTGTCAACAGTATTAACCAGTTATATGAAAATTACATTAGAATATAACTATTATTATGAATACTAAAATTGTAAAAAAAATAGGAATGGATATAGGATTTGATATTGTTAAGATAACAAATGCGGATTCATTTTTTGAAGATGAAAAGGCCGCATTAAAAAGATTTAATGATGGTTATATCAATGATTATCCTTGGTACGATAAAGATAGGATAAAACTTATGAATAGGCCTACTTTGTTGCTCGAAGGTGCTAAGTCAGTAATATCTCTTGGGGCAAGCTACTTAAATCCAGGCACACCTGATTATGATCCAAATAAATTGCACGGTAAAATTGCAAAATATGCTTTAGGAGATGATTATCATAAAGTTTTAAAAGAACGTCTTAAGTCGTTTTGTACTCAAATATCAGAGTGTCTAGGACAAGATGTTAAAACAAGAATATTCGTTGATGACGGCCCAATGAACGATAGAGCTGCAGCTCGGAGGTCAGGGCTAGGTTGGGTAGGTAAAAATACAAATATAATTACAGAAAATTATGGTTCTTGGGTATTGTTAGGTCAGGTTATTACAGATTTAGAGTTAGACGTAGATGAACCATTAAAAAAGAATTGCGGGAATTGTGTTCGCTGCATAGATGATTGTCCTACAGGAGCCATTGTAGCTCCATACGTCATAGATAATTCAAAATGTATTTCCTACTTAACAATTGAACTTAAAGGGATAATCCCTAGAGATATGAGGCCGTTATTAGGAGATTGGATTTTTGGATGTGATATATGCCAAGATGTTTGCCCTGTAAACAGAAAGGCAAAAATTGGGACTATTAAAGAATTTGAAAAGCGTAAAGGATTTGAACTCACAGAATTATTACCTGTTTTGGATATGGACCAAGATACATTTAGCAAAGTTTATAAAAATAGTCCTATAAAGAGGACTAAATTGAGTGGTCTCAAAAGAAATGTATGTGTGGCATTAGGTAATATTGGTGATGTACGTGCTGTTGAGCCTTTATCTAAAATATTGAAAAAATCTGATCCAGTTTTAAAAATACACGCAGCTTGGGCCCTAGGTAGAATAGGAGGTATGTCAGCATATAAGATACTTTTAGAAGAATTAGATAAAGACAACCCAATGGAAGTTAAAGATGAGATTAAATATTCTTTAGCTGATTTACAGGCGGTAAATGGTAAACGTAATTAAGGGATTATCATGTCAGGTAAAGTTTTTCTAATAAATGTTGGTAGTAATGCTAATCATTCTTTTTGTAGCCCTGTATTTGATGACCGTACATTTGAGTTTATTCCAATACCTGAAGATATAGAAGTTTCATATCCTCATGGGATTAAATATAAGGATTTGAGATCTTATTATGATCCGTCGAGTGATTTAGATTTATATATTCCGGAAAATTTACGAGAAGTAGCCATGCATAATGATCCAGAGTTCGATACTTTTACTTATGGAGACAATTGTGATGTGAATCCACGCGCTTCAGCATTGAGAAAAGTTTCAAGAGGTGATTTTCTAATATTTATTTCAAGGCTACAGAATTGGACCAAAGGTGCCCCTACTAGCATTTTTGGGTTTTATTTAATAGGTTATATACATGTAGATCAGGTTGTCGGATCTGTAGTTAATCCTCTAGAAAAAGGTCTTATGAGTAGATTTTCTGTTAATGCCCATGTGAGGGCAGCTATGTTCGATAAGAGTATGTGGAATTCATTTTGGCTTTTTTCAGGTTCTTCTTGGTCAAAAAGATTTTTAAAAGCTGTTCCTGTGACAAAAAAATTCTGTGATGATGTTTTTAGAAAATCAAATGGTCAGAAGTGGGATTGGGGAAAAAATAGAACAGATCTTCAAGTTATTGGTTCTTATACTAGGACTTGTAGGCCTATTCTGAATCCTAATACTGAATCTGATCATAAAAGAATTGATATTTTGTGGAAGTGGATATCAAAGTATTCAGAATGATAATGTTTTATAAACGTGATAAACTTCCTCCTAGCCGGGGGAGCTTAGTTATCTAGGCTGAGAGGGTAAAAGTACCGACTCCTTATCTGGTACCTATTTAGATAATGCTATATAGGGAGTGCTATTCTTCTCCGGTATTCATTAGATATAAGGTGGAATTATTATTTGAATACCAATATTCCTGATAACTCATTGGGCAGAGTGTCTCTTAAAGGTGTTAACTATTCTTTGGATTCTTTAGAAATTCTTAGAAATATTGATCTTTCGGTTAATTCTAGAGAAATAGTATCTATTATTGGGCCTAGTGGCTGTGGGAAAAGCTCGGTTTTGAATTTAATTTCAGGCCTTCAAAGTCCAGATTCTGGTCAGATTAAGATTGAAGGTAAAAGTGATCAGTCCGATCGACTTAATATGATTTCGTATATGCAGCAAAAAGATTTGTTGTTACCCTGGCGAACGGTCTTAGATAATGTGATTTTAGGCCTTGAAATCCAAGGCATACCTAAGAAAGAATCTAGAAAAATAGCAATGGCACAAATGGAAAAATTTGGACTTTTAGGATTTGAAAATAAATATCCTTTTACATTATCTGGTGGCATGAAGCAAAGAGCTGCTTTTTTGAGAACTATTTTAATGAATAGGCCTATTTTGCTATTAGACGAGCCTTTTAGTGCGTTAGATGCTTTAAACCGGATGCAAATGCAAGAGTGGGTAATTAAATTGTTTGATGGGTTAGATAAGACTGTTATTTTTGTTACCCATGATATAGATGAAGCTATTTTTTTGTCAGACAGAATTTATGTTATGTCTTCTTCTCCGGGTGAGTTCATTGCTATTGAAAACATTAAATTGACTCGACCAAGATCTAGAGAAATAATGTTTAGTTCAGATGTTTTAAGTATTAAAAATCGTTTATTAAATCAACTTTTGAAACCAGCATTGTAGGATACTTATGAAAAGAAAATTAACATGGATTCCATCAATATTTTTTGTCATAGTAGTCTTAATAATATGGGATGTATTAGTAAAAATTAACGATGTTCCTTCATGGCTTTTGCCTAGTCCTTCTGAAATATTTAAAGCTATGTTAGATAATGCTCGTATACTTACTTCACATACTATTACAACCTTGATTGAAGTGATATTAGGCTTTGTTATTGCTTTGTTTGTGGGGTTATTTTTATCTTCTGCGATTACATTGTCTAGTACGATAGAAAAATCTTTCTATCCATTTATTATTGCTTCACAAACCATTCCTATAATTGTTATCGCTCCAATGCTATTAGTTTGGGTTGGATATGGATTAATGCCAAAAATAATTGTTGTTGCTCTTATTAGTTTTTTCCCTATTGTGGTCAATACAGTTGATGGTATGAAATCTATAGATATAGATTTAGAGAAATTATTTAGAACAATGGGTGCTAGTAATTGGGATATATTTAGAAAAATTAGAATACCGAATTCATTACCTTATATGTTTTCAGGTTTGAGGGTTGCTATATCTATTAGTGTTATCGGTGCTGTAATTGGAGAATGGGTAGGGTCTAGTGAAGGTTTAGGATACTTAATGATCAGATCAAAACCACAATTCCAGACAGAACTTGTATTTGCAGCAATATTTATTTTGTCTATCATGGGAATCATTTTATTTTTTGGAATTGGATTAGTAGAAAAATTATGTATCCCTTGGAATAATTTTAGAAAAGGAGATAACCTTGGCAAATAATTTTCGTATGAAAAATGTAGTTTTTTTAACCGCTTTTATTTTTTTAGGTATTTTTGCTAGTGCTTGTGAACAACAAAATGAAGGTAAAGATGTAACATTAGCACTAGACTGGTTTCCTAATGCCAACCATATAGGATTGTATATAGCAGAAGATAAAGGGTATTTTGAAGAAGAAGGTTTGAATGTAGAAATACGTACTCCTTCCGACCCGTCTACTATATTGCAAACTGTTGCATCTGGAACTGATGATTTTGGTATTAATTATCAACCTGACTTATTAATTGCTAGAGATGCGGGAATCCCTGTAGTCTCTGTCTTGGGAATGGTACAGCACCCACTCAATTCTATTATGGCACTTAAATCTTCAGGATATGAATCACTCAGTGACTTAAAGAATAAGAAGATAGGGTATCCGGGTATTCCGTGGAATGAAGATGCTCTTGATACGATGTTAAAGTCAGATGGCCTTACGGGAATTGAGGATATTGAGTTAGTAAATGTTGGCTGGGAATTAGGCACATCATTAATGTCAGGAAATGTTGATGCTGTTATTGGTGCATATTTTACTCATGAGAGTATTAGTTTAGAAAATGAAGGATACCCTGTTGATATTTTTAGAATGGAAAATTGGGGTGTACCTGATTATTATGAACTCATTTTAGTTACTAGTGAGGCTTATTTGGAGGATAACGATGAAACAGTTCGAAGTCTTGCAAGGGCTATTATGAAAGGATATAAAGATGCTGTTCAGGATCCTCAATCCGGTGTAGATATTTTGAAGAAATATTCTCCAGATATTGATGAGTCGATAGATAGGCCAGGTGCAGATTTGTTGCAAAACCTTTGGGTAGACGTAGGGGTGGATTTTGGAGATCAGACACCAGAAAAATGGAATAATTTCGCTAATTGGATGAAAGATAACGATATTATTTCTAATGACTTGAACATTGATGATGCTTATACTGAAGAATATTTTTATGATTAAACATATTCGACTTATTGATAGAGGAGTATGAATATTTGTGATTTCTTTACCTAAAGCTATGACTATTGCAGGATCTGACTCTGGTGGTGGTGCCGGAATTCAGGCAGATTTAAAATCTTTTTCTGCTAATGGAGTATATGGATCGTCTGTGATAACGGCTATTACAGCTCAAAACACTTTAGGGGTTCATGACGTTCTAGAGTTGCCTATTTCATTAATTGAGTCTCAAATAAGAGCAGTGATGTCTGACATAGGATGTGATGTTATAAAAACAGGCATGCTCTCAAGTTCTGTTATTGTTGAGACGGTGGCTCAGACGTTGGGTGACTTTGATTTAAAGAATATTAATATAGTTGTAGATCCGGTTATGAAAGCTAAGGGTGGAGCAAGTTTAATAAATGACGATGCGATAGAGACAGTAAAAAATATATTAATACCAATGGCATCTGTTGTTACGCCTAATGTTCCGGAAGCGATTGAACTAACAAATATAGATATTACGAATGTGGATTCTGCAAAAAAAGCAGCTTCAAAAATTATGAACATGGGAGCTGGCTCTGTTGTTGTAAAAGGAGGACATCTGGAAGGACAAGAATCTCAAGACCTTTACTATGACGGCAAGTCTTTTGAGGTTTTTTCTTCAGAAAGAATTGATACACACAATACGCATGGAACTGGTTGCACATTTGCTTCAGCAATTGCTGCGGGACTAGCGAAAGGATTCTCAATGTTAGATGCAGTCTCTGCGGCAAAAGAATATGTGACAATGGCAATAAAGAATAATCATGATATAGGTAGTGGGCATGGACCAGTGAATCATTTTTATCAATATTGGAGAAACAACTAGAATGGATACGATTGTATCTGAAGAACAAAAATTAGGTCGCAATCGGTTAGCATTTGCTGTTACATTAGGCCATACCGTAAAACATGTATTCATGTCATCTCTACCTTTACTGCTTTCTATGTTGAAAGTAGACCCAAGGTTTAATTTAAACGCTACACAATACGGAGTTATAGCAGCTGCTGACAAAGGGGCTGCAGGGGCCACGACAATGGTGGCCGGATACTTAGGGGAGAGATTTGCCCACAAATCGAGTGAATTGTTATTTTTGTCCTTATCACTCATGGGAGTTGCATATTTTTTTCTTGGAAATGCCTCAAGTTTTTTATGGATAGTTTTCATAATGCTATTAGCTGGTATAGGCCCTGCTCTTTATCATCCTCCTGCAATAGCATCATTATCAAGAAAATTTCCTGATCGTAGAGGGTTTGCCATTTCATTACATGGTACAGGTGGTGCAATTGGAGGGATGTTAGGTCCGGTTATTATAGGTTTCTTAACCATAGAGTCTTTTGATTCTAATATTATTTCTATAGGTAATTTGCTTAATTTAAGTTGGGATCAAATATTAAGGATCAGCATTATCCCTGCTGTTATTTTTGCTGTATTAGTATATTCCTTAATGAAAAATGTTCCGGTAATCCAAACACAAACAGCATCAGTTAGAGATTATTTTGGAGATTTAGGGGGATTACTAAAAGATAGGCAAATGTTAGGACTTATTTCTGTAACAGGATTACGGTCATTTGCCCAGTCATCTATTATGTATTTTTTGCCTTTATATCTTATTTCTGACCCTTTGGACGGAGGTCTTGGGAAAGATACTCTTATAGCAGGAATATTTTTGTCAGGGGCTCAGGTTGTTGGGGTGTTCACTCAACCGATTCTTGGCTGGGCATCAGATAAATATTCTAGAAAACAGGTATTACTTCCTTCCATGGCTATTTTGTCAGTATGTTTCTTTACTCTTACGTATGCTTCCGATGGATATCAGCTTATCTTGAATATTATTGTTATGGGAGCTTTTATATATTCATTACATGCTATTTTTATAGCTGCAGCCATGGATGTTGCTAAAGGCCAATCTCAGTCTACAGTTGTATCATTAATTTATGGGGCTACATTTGTAGGCACATTTTCTCCAATATTCGCCGGTATAATTGTTGATGAATTTGGGTTAAAATACGCTTTTTCATATTGTGGAACTATAGCTTTAATATCCACAGCAATATTTGGGTTTTTAAAACTTCCTTCTAGAGATTAAATAGAAATTAAATAAGGATTAGTTTGCCTTTCAGTAGTAACTTTTGGCCCATCCTCATGGTAGAAAATGTTTATTTCAGACCTAACTCCAAATTCACCTGGCAAATAAATACCGGGTTCAATTGTTACACCTATGTTAGGAAGAAAATGACGAGTATCATATGTTTCCCAGCCATCCAAGTTAACTGCGTTACTATGGACTTCACGTCCCAAGCTGTGACCTAAACGATGACTATAATATTTCCCGTATCCTTTTGATGTAATAAAGTCGCGAGATACTTTATCTATTTCCCAGCCTTGAAGCTGTTTTCCTTTAGAGTGTGATTCCTCTATTAAAGATACTGCGGCATCTCTTCCGCCTATAACGGTTTCGAAGACTTCTTTGTGTTTATAGGGCACATTATCTCCTACAAATGCCGTCCATGTTATATCACTGTAGATTGTTTCTTTTGAGTCTTTAGGTATGTTTCTAGCCCAAAGATCTATTAAAATCCAATCACCTTTTTGAATAGGAACAGATAAATCATATGTCGGGTCAAAGTGAGGATCTGCTGCATGTTCGTTTGCTGCAACAACTGGTCCGTCTGGGGATTCTAAACCTTCTTCTTTGAATCTATTTCTAATGAATTCAGCTATTTCAAATTCTGTGGGATTCGAATTTATATTTACTCCAACATAATCAAAAGCCTGTTTGACAATTTTTGTTAATTTATCTGCAGCGTTTAGGTGAGAATTTAAAGCATAGTCATTCCACCTTTGAGTAGCATATTGGAGTAAATCCCCAGAAGACACAATATTAACACCAAGGCTTTTAACTAATTCTACCGTCCCTGCATCTATTTTAGATACCCTCGGCAGTTCCCCCATGGGAGAATATTCCATTGCAACAGATGAATGTGCCGACAAAATTTTTGATAGTGTTTCAACCATATCTGATCTAGATACCCAAAATGATGTTTTTATTCCAAGGTGTTCAAATCTGTTTTGGTCAACGTAACTTACGATTAATTCTGATATTCCTTCCTTGGGGATCCATAACCAACAAGGTCTGGTTACATTTGGTATCTGACCAACTGTTTCCCAGAATATTGGATTCATTCCGTGGTAGTCATAAAGTAGCCATCCGTCTATTTTTTTTGATGACATAAATTTTTGTGCGCTAGTTATTATTTTTTTAATGTTGTCTTCCATTGTTAAAATCCGATAAACCCTCAATTATTCTTTTTAAGGTAAATCTTTCTTTATTTCTTCTCATATAGTTAAGATCGATTCATCTATACTATTTCTCTGAAGCAAGCAAATTCTTTATTTTTAGTATATCTTCATTTTGTAATTCTAATTGAGAATCTTTAGAATTAAGAAATTTTATCGTAATTGAGTTGTTATTAATTTCATTTTCACCAAGAATTACAGCAAGTTTTGCATTCATATTATTTGCGAATCTTAATTGTCCCTTTAAGGACCTTCTAGGAGCAATTATTGTACTTATTTTATTTCTTCTAAATAAATCAGAGGTTGATTCAGCATTGGTTCTGAACTCATCTTTTAATACAACTATTACTACATCTAAATTATTGTCTTCTATAGAACCTTGTTTTCTAACCTCATTCACGATTCTTTCAACTCCCATAGCAAAACCAACAGCAGGGGTGTCTGGTCCGCCTAGAATCTTTATAAGAGGATCATATCTTCCTCCTCCTAATAAGACTCCCTGGGGTCCAGATGAGTCGCTTAGGTACTCAAAAACAGTTCTATTGTAGTAATCTAATCCTCTTACTAATTTATCATTTATCTTATATTTGAAGTTTCCTTCTGATTTTCTTAAGTTTTCTAGATTTTCAACAATTTTATCGTGATGATTTTTACTGTCGTTAGAAATAAAATCTAAAGTTTTTGGAGCATCCTTGGAAATGTTTATAGTTACCTTTTCTTTTGAGTCTAATAATCTTAATGGGGCCCTTTCAAATCTTAGTTTGTCAACTTTCGGTAAATCATTTATGTACTTACTAAAATAATCTATAAGCTTTGAAATATAAATTTCCCTATCCTCTTTATCACCTAAAGAATTTATATTTAGTTCAGTATTCTTGATTTTTAAATCATCTAAAATATTCCAAGCAAGTTTAATTACTTCAAAATCATTATCATGTGAACTGTCACCAATACATTCAACACCAAACTGATGAAATTGTCTGAATCTACCTGATTGAGGTCTCTCGTACCTAAACATAGGACCATAATAGAATAGGCGAGCAGGTAAAGTATTATTGTAAAGACCATTCTCTATGAAAGCTCGGCAAACCCCAGCAGTATTTTCGGGTCTAAGGCTAATATTTTCTCCACCTTTATCAACAAAGGAATACATCTCTTTTTCGACTATGTCTGTATCTTCCCCAACTGTCCTTTCGAATATTCTTGAATCTTCAAATATAGGTGTTTCAATATATCTATAACCAAATTTTTTTGCAGTTAAAAATGCCTTTTCAGTAACAGTTTTCCAGTAATCTTGACTTTCAGGCAATATGTCACTTGTGCCTTTGGGGGCCTGAAATTGCATATTTCACCTCATTTGGTATTATTTCTGATGCTATTTTAACCCAGACTATTGCTGAGCGGATCATTAGATTTTCATATTTTCTATAATTTTAATGAATAAGCTATAATATTCCTATCGGTAGTTATTGATGATAATGGATGTCTAGATGGTTAATGTCACTAAAACAGAAATTCAAGATATTTCTGATGACTTTTTGTTTAAAATCCGTTCTTATTTGCCTTCTGATAAGGTAGATGACGTGTCTAAAGCATATTTGTATGCTCAAAAAGCCCATAAAGGTCAAAGGAGACTTTCGGGAGAGCCTTTTTTTGAACATCCTAAGCAAACTGCAATATTTCTTGCTGATTTAAGATTAGATGCCAATACTTTATCAGCTGCACTTTTACATGATGTTATAGAAGATTGTGATATTTCATATTCTGAATTAGTGAAAGATTTTGGCAATGACGTTGCGACTTTAGTTGAAAGTGTTACCAAGCTTACCCAAGCTGAAATGATTGCAGAACACAGAGATTTAAGTAAGATATCTTCTTCTGAAGAGATAAAATCTTTTGATGATCTTGCTAGGGCGGAAACTCTTAGAAAAATGCTTATGGCTATGGCGGAAGACATAAGAGTTGTACTTATTAAACTTGCTGATAGGTTGCATAATATGAGGACAATATCTTATTTATCGGAATCACGTAGGGTTGCAATATCTCGTGAAACATTAGACATTTTCGCGCCTTTGGCTCACAGGTTAGGTATATGGGAAATCAAATGGTTACTTGAAGATCTTTCTTTTCAGCAATTAGATCCTGATTCATATAAGAAAATTTCAAAAAGATTAAATTCAAAAAGAACGGAAAGGGAATCTTACGTAGAAAACATAGTTAATATAACTCAAAAAGAATTGAAATTATCAGGCATAGATGCAGAAGTATACGGAAGGCCAAAACACATTTATAGCATTCATAGAAAACTAGAACGTTACAGGACTCAGGATAAAGAATTAGGTGAAATATATGATTTGTTTGCTATAAGGGTTGTGTTGAGTCAGGTTCAAGATTGTTATGCTGCTCTTGGTGTTATTCATAGTAAATGGAGACCATTGCCAGGGCAATTCGATGACTATATTGCAAATCCTAAAGATAACTTATATCAATCTTTACATACTGCAGTAATTTGTGAGGACTCAGCTCCTGTAGAAATACAAATACGTACATCTGATATGCACCAAGTTGCTGAATACGGAATTGCCGCCCATTGGTTATATAAAGAAGGTGGAGATCAAGACGAACAATTTGAAAGTAAAATGACATGGATCAGGAAGCTGTTAGATTGGCAAAGAGATGCAGACGGAGCTGTTGAGTTTGTTGAGTCTTTTAAAACAGATATATTTCAAAATCAGGTTTATGTATACACCCCCCAGGAAGACGTAGTGGAATTACCTGTAGGGGCAACTCCACTTGATTTTGCTTATAGGATTCATACTGATGTAGGCCATAGTTGTGTTGGTGCTAAAGTTAACGGGAAGCTTGTTTCGTTAAAATATCAATTGAAAAATGGTGACAAAATTACCATTATGAATAGTAAGACTACTAGTGGGCCAAGTCTAGATTGGCTTAATGAATCTTCTGGATATGTGAAAACAACCTCAGCCAGATCCAAAATAAGACAATTTTTTAATAAACAAGAAAGACAAAGTAACTTAGAAAGAGGGAAAGAAATTTTCCAGCGTCAATTTAAAAGATTAGACATGGAAATAACGGCACAAGAATCTTCAGAATTATTAAAATATAACAGTGAAGAAGATATGTTTGTAGCTTTAGGAGATGGCAGTCTCACATGGGCAAAACTTATTGCTAGAACAAATATTAGGGATGTTGATCGGATTAAGACTTCTAGTGTAGAAACTATCGGACATCATTCTGGAGTTGAAGTCTTAGGTGTAGGAGATCTTCTCACTAACATCGCAAAGTGTTGTAATCCTATAATGGGAGACGAGATATTAGGTTTTATTACTAGGGGAAGGGGTGTAACAATACATAGGCAGAATTGTTTAAATATTGTTAATGAAGATGAGCCAGACAGAATCGTTAATGTTGATTGGGGAGAAACGACAACCTTATACCCTGTGAGAATAGAAGTTAGAGGTTGGGATCGTGTGGGATTATTGTTTGATGTTTCCTCAGCTGTGTCTGACGAAAGAATAAATATTAACAATATTTCTTCAGAAAGTGAGCAAGATGAGAGTGTGATATCTATGACAGTATACGTTACCGGGACATCGCAACTTAATTCTTTGTATACACGGTTAGAATCAATTACTGGTATAATTAGTGTTTCTAGGTTGCGTAACCTTGAAATGAATGAATCGAAATTATATAAAAAAAAATAGAAATATGGAGGTACTTTTAAGTGCCAAGTGCAAAGTCAGCTCGGGTTAGCTTGAGAAAAAAAATTAGAAACCAGCCATTGAAAACTAAAGCTAAGTCACTTATATCTAAGACAAGAAACCTTATTGAACAGGGTGATTTAGAAGGTGCTGAAAATATGTCTAAATTAGCTGTTACAGCGTTAGATAAGGCTGCTCAAAAAGGTTCTTTACATAAGAATAATGTGTCTAGACGAAAGTCTAGACTTCACAGTGCCCTTAATAAGGCTAAGAATTAGTAGGGAGATTTAACGAATACATGTTAAGGATTAGATTGAAAAGAGTTGGTGCGCGTAATCAGCCTAGTTACAGGATTGTTGTTGCAGATTCAAGAAAACCAAGAGACGGTGCGTTTGTTGATCATATAGGACATTACAACCCACGTATTGACCCGCCTGAAATAGTTATTGATAGCGAAAAAGCTCAAAAGTGGATTAATAATGGAGCTCAACCTAGTGATGCAGTACGACGTATGCTTGAAACCGTGGACGTATTAGAAAAAACTGTTACAGAATAAACTAACTTGTGGGATTAGAAATTGAAAGAATTAGTAGAATATATAGCTAAAGCGATAACAACCAATCCAGATGACGTCGTTGTTGAACAAGAATCAGACGAAGAAGGTCGCATTGTTCTCACTCTAAAGGTTCACCCTGACGATAAAGGGAGAGTGATAGGTAAGCAAGGGCGTATTGCTCAATCGATGCGTTCTCTTCTTCGAGTAGCTGCCGTTAAAGAAGGCGTTCACATTACTTTAGATATCGAATAGAGTTTAGATTAAGGTTTTCTAAATTATGTCGCACAAATCCCAGCTTGATGAGCCTGGAATTGTGATCGGTGTTGTAAAAGGTGTCAGAGGTTTACATGGCGAGCTGCGAATAGAGAAAATGACAGATGTGCCTAATAGGTTTGATGTTGGGAATAAAGTTTTTTTAGACCAAAAAGAATATACGATCTCTTCTTATCGCTATGACCGCAATAAGCTTTTCATCAAACTTAGCGGTATTGACACAAGAAATAAATCAGAAGCATTGAAAGGTATGGCCTTGTGTATTCGGAATTCTGATTTGATTGAATTGCCTAGAGGAGACTATTTTCATTATCAGCTGATTGGTATTGAAGTGTTTGATGAAAATAAATTATACCTAGGTACAATAAAGGAAATATTGCAAACTGGTGCTAATGATGTGTACGTTATAGCAAATGATGAATTGAAAGATTTGTTGATTCCTGCAATTTCAAGTGTTATTAAAGATGTTGACATCTCCGCAGGAAAAATGTTTGTAGTAGTTCCTAAGGGCTTATAAATCTTTGATTGGGTGATTGGTAGCGTGAAATTCAGCTTGACTTAATTTTTCAATTCATGAACAATTAATGTGTTCAGAAATCGAACTCATTAGTATATATAATTATTGTTTAGGACTTGAATTATGAGCAATCTTATTACTCCTTATGGGGGTTCTTTGGTCGACCTTTTAGTTAAAGGAAAGGATCGAGAAGATTTACTTCAAAAAGCTGTAGACTTACCTTCATTTCAGATATCTGAAAGGGCTATTTGCGACTTGGAACTTTTAGCAACAGGTGCATTTTCGCCTTTGGATAGATTTATGAATGAATCTGATTATTTAGGTGTGTTAAATGACATGAAATTGTCTGATGGAACAATATTTCCTATGCCTGTGACCTTGTCTTTGAACGAGGAAGAACTTGAAAAGGAAAAAGTTCAGATAGGTAGTTCCATAGTTTTGAGAAGCCTAACGAATGATATTCTTGCAATATTGGAAGTTGATGATATTTATGCTTGGGATCTAGAAGAAGTTAGTTTAAAGGTTTTTGGCACTACTGACGATAAACATCCCATTGTTAAAGAGATGTTAAATTGGGGTAATCGAAATTTATCTGGGGTTTTAAAAGTAGTTAATCTTCCTGCTCATTATGATTTCTATGATTATAGAATGACTCCTGCTCAAACAAGAGAGAGGCTTGAAGGTTTTGGATATTCTAACGTGGTAGCATTCCAAACTCGAAACCCTATGCATAGAGTGCATGAAGAACTGACTAAAAGAGCATCAAATGATTTAAATGCAGTGTTATTATTACAGCCAGTTGTCGGAATGACGAAACCGGGAGATGTTGATCACTATACTAGGGTTCGCACATATATCTCGTTAACAGAAAAATATTATGAGAAAGATAGGATTTTATTGTCTCTTCTTCCTTTAGCAATGAGGATGGGTGGCCCCAGAGAAGCTTTGTGGCATTCAATAATTAGGCGTAATTATGGTGCAACACACTTGATTGTAGGCAGAGATCATGCAGGACCGGGAAATGACTCGACAGGGACACCTTTTTATGGGCCTTATGATGCTCAAGATGCCTGTAAGGAATATGCTAATGAAATTGGAGTTTCTCCTGTTGAATTTAAAGAAATTGTTTATGTAACAGAAATGGATAAATTTGAGGAGGTTACCAAAATTCCTGAAGGGTCAGAAATTAAATCTATTTCTGGTACTCAAGTTAGGGAAGATTATTTGGAATTGGGCATTAGCTTGCCAGAATGGTTTACAAGGCCTGAAGTTGCCTCTATTTTATCTGATTCATATCCTCCTAAAAATAGGCAAGGTGCTTGTATTTGGCTTACGGGACTTAGTGGAGCTGGCAAATCTACGATCGCTAACATTTTGACAGTTTTGTTGATGGAACAAGGTAGACGGGTCTCGGTTCTTGATGGAGATGTTGTAAGGACTAACTTGTCTAAAGGATTAGGGTTTAGTAAAGAAGATAGAGATACTAATATACTGAGAGTTGGTTATGTTGCTTCTGAAATTGTTTCCCATGGAGGACTAGTGATATGTGCCGCTATTAGTCCGTACCAATCAACGAGAGACTCTGTCAGAAACATGATGCCCGGAGAACATTTTATAGAAACTTATGTTGATGCACCTTTAGATGTTTGCGAAAGAAGAGATGTCAAAGGGATGTACGCTAAAGCTAGAGCCGGAATAATCAAAGATTTTACAGGAATAGATGACCCTTATGAGAGCCCTGTGAACCCTGAGATTGCTTTAGATACTGTTAAATATTCTGCTTATGATAGTGCGAAGCAAATATTGGAGTATATTTCGAAGAAAGGTTTGTTGCCTGAAATAGGGTAACAATTTTAGTCGATTTTAAATAGTCTCTAGTCGTTGACACTATGTGCCTTCATGTCTATAATTATTCCTTGTCGCTACTAAAATAGTGCCATTTTAATGTGGTGGAGTGACATAGTTAAGGAAGTTTATGCCTACTGTAAATCAATTGATAAGAAAGAAGCGTGCCAAAAAGGTTCGTAAAAATACTGCACCTGCTTTGGATTTAACGTGGAATACGTTGAAAAATAGAGGAAATAGAGGTGCTGGTTCTCCGCATAAAAGAGGAGTATGTGTTCAAGTTAGAACTCAAACTCCTAAAAAACCTAACTCAGCTTTACGTAAAGTGGCTAGGGTTCGATTAACTAATGGAATGGAAGTTACAGCTTATATTCCAGGAGAAGGACATAATTTACAAGAACACTCTGTAGTGTTGATACGTGGAGGTAGGGTAAGAGATTTGCCTGGAGTTCGATATCACGTTGTTAGAGGTGTTTTAGATACGGCAGGAGTTCAAGGAAGAAAAAGAGGGCGGAGCAAATATGGAACTCGAGCTGATGGTAGTTCGGAATAAGACTGATGATAGGTAATAGGCAGGCATAGTATGGCTCGAAGAAGAAGAGCAGAAGTAAGGAAAATTCTTCCTGATCCAAAACATGGCAGTATAGATGTTGCTAAGTTTATAAATGCTGTTATGCAAAATGGGAAGAAAACTGTTGCTCAAAAAATTGTTTATTCTGCTTTAGATCAAGCTGAAACCGAATCTGGCAGAGCTGGATTTGAAATTTTTGAACAAGCGATTCGAAATGCCACTCCTGCTATAGAGGTTAGGTCTAGGAGAGTGGGTGGCGCTAATTATCAAGTTCCTACAGAAATAAGGCCTTCTAGAAAATTAGCTCTTGCGATGAGGTGGATTGTAACAGGGGCTAGGCAACGTTCTGGAAGAGGAATGTCTCAGAAACTGTCAGCTGAATTGTTGGATGCTTCTAGAGGGCAAGGTGCTGCCGTACGTAGAAAAGAAGAAGTTTTTCGGATGGCGGAAGCTAATAGGGCTTTTGCTCATTACAGGTGGTAGATCCAAATTAGGGTGATTTAATATGCCAAGTAATAGTCTTAAACAAACGCGAAATATAGGATTCATTGCTCATATCGATGCAGGTAAAACTACTGTGTCTGAGAGAGTACTTTATTTTTCTGGAAGAATACACAAGCTAGGTAGTGTAGATGATGGAAATACAGCTACCGATTGGATGGAACAAGAAAAAGAAAGAGGTATAACCATTGTTTCAGCAGCTACTGCTACAACATGGAAAGAATGGGATCTGAATATTATTGATACTCCGGGGCACGTCGACTTTACTGCTGAAGTTGAAAGAAGTTTACGTGTTTTAGATGGAGGAATTGTTGTTTTTGATTCCGTAGCTGGTGTACAGCCTCAATCCGAGACTGTTTGGAGACAAGCAAATAAATATAAGGTTCCTAGAATTTGTTTTATTAACAAGATGGACAAAGTTGGTGGTGATTACTATAGAGCTACTCAAACTATTGTAGACAGATTAAGTGGAAACCCGGTTACTATTCAGATTCCTATGGGAAGAGAAGACCAATTTTATGGAGTTATTGACTTAATAGAAGGTAAATCGTTTACTTTTGATAGTGAAGGTAATATGACAGAGGGTGGGGTTCCGGAAGAATTTTCTGAGGAGTTTAAGACTCGGCGTGCCGAAATGGTCGAGAAATTTGCTGAATTAGATGATGATTTATTAGAAAAATTTTTAATGGAAGAAGAAATTTCAATTGATGAATTAAAAAACTCCATAAGAAAATCGACAATAGGTAATAAGGTTGTTCCAGTTTTATGTGGGACAGCTCTAAAGAATAAATGTGTTCAACCCTTGTTAGATGCGATTGGAGATTATCTCCCTTCTCCTTTAGATGTCCCTTCAGTTGAAGGAGTTAAACCGGGAACTGAAGAAGTCATCGCTAGGAATGCTGATAACAAAGCTCCATTTTCAGCTTTAGCATTTAAAACAGTAACAGATCCTTATATTGGAAGGTTGGTTTATTTCAGAGTTTATTCTGGTTCGGCCAAGTCAGGATCTAGTGTTCTGAATACAGTGACAGGAGATAGAGAAAGATTGGGTCGTATTGTTAAAATGCATGCTGATCAAAGAGAAGATATTGAAGAAGTTTTTGCGGGAGAAATAGCTGCGGCAATAGGTTTGAAAGATACTTCAACTGGAGAAACTATTTGTTCAATAGAAGAACCAATATTATTGGAAAAAATAGAGTTTCCGGACCCTGTGGTTTCCGTATCGGTTGAACCGAAGTCTAGGGCGGATCAAGATAAATTATCAGATGCATTGGTTAAGTTATCGGATGAAGACCCAACTTTTACTATTAAATATGACGATGAGACCGGACAAACCGTTATGTCAGGAATGGGTGAATTACATTTAGAGATTTTAACTGACAGAATGAAACGAGAATTTAGTGTTGAAGCCAATATTGGTAAACCTAGAGTGGCATTTCGAGAAACAATACGTAAAAATACTACTGCCGAAGGTAAATTTGTCAGACAATCTGGAGGCCACGGTCAATACGGTCACGTTATTATAGAAATGGAACCAAGGGAAAGGGGCGAAGGCGTTTTATTTGAGAATAAAATTAAAGGTGGAGCAATCCCAACTGAATATATATCCTCAGTTGAAGATGGTGTGAGGAAGGCTCTTAATAATGGTCCTAAATCTGGTTTTCCAGTAATAGATTTATTGGTTACTTTGATTGATGGAAGTTATCATGATGTTGATTCTTCTAAGGTTTCCTTTGAAGTTGCAGGATCCATGGCTGCAAAAACGGCTGTTACAAAATGTAGCCCTGTTGTTTTAGAGCCTGTTATGAAATTGGAAGTTGTTACTCCTGAAGATTATTTAGGAGATGTAGTTGGGGATCTTGGCAGAAGAAGAGCAGCAATTGAAACGATTGATGCTCAAGGGGATACTCAAATTGTTAAAGCTTCCTTACCT
>CETM01086286.1_pt1 | contig 19365 bp, 12 predicted proteins | sample 361451 | NCBI WGS metagenome assembly CETM01 (sample SAMEA2622690, study PRJEB7988) | marine metagenome | isolation source: saline water (ENVO:00002010), including
TTCGCTCTACTCGCTTCTTCTTCGTTGTAGAATTTGTTCCACCATGGTTGTGTCAGTAATTCCATCGACATGGATGCAACTTCTGCGAATTCAATAGGGTAATTCCTCTCATCTATCAGGTCTAGATGGCCGCAATACAGAGAGTGGAATGCATGGCCCGCCTCGTGAATCATTGTCTCCAAATCCCCCTGAAGGCCTGCAGCGTTCATGAAGATGAAAGGGACCCTACTCTTCTCGAGATAGTACTGATAGCCACCGGGTGCCTTACCTTTCCTGGTGTCTAAATCGAGTGTGTCCATGTCGACTAGTTTGTCGAATTTACTACCTAGATCATCTGAGATTTCGTGAAACATCTCAGAGAGTTTCTCCACCATCTCATCCACGGTCTGAAATGGCCTAAGAGGCTCTCTTCCATGAATATCGGGCCCTGCCCCAGTCTTTTCATTAACATCCCAGGGACTTAGTTCACCCAGTCCTAATGCCTCCGCCCTTTCCTTGTTTATATCTCTAAGTATAGGCATACAGGCTGATTCTACAGAGCTGTGGAACTCCAAACAATCTTCGATAGAGTAGTCAAAGCGATGCATGGCTTTGAACATATAATTGGTGAAACTTTCGAATCCAGCATTCAAAGCCATCTGATGCCTAAGTGATACCAATTCGTCGAAAATCTCAGACATTCTCTCATGGTCTTGCATTCTACGGTCCGACATTGCAGCCCATGCTGTTTGACGTACCAATCTATCATTCGATTCCAGATATGCACTCATTTGAGGAAATGTTCGTTCTTCTCCATCGAATTCAACTGTCATACTGCCTGTAATGCCTTGAGCTTCTGTAACAAGTTCAGTCTGCCTGACTTTCAGAGGAATGTTCTCTTTGCGGAAGATTTCGATATCCGTTCTCATTCCTCTGAGCATTAGAGAGTATCTCTCGGGAAGATCATTTACTGCAGGATGCCCAACAATCCTCCTATTCAGAGAATCGGAGAATTCAGAGAGCTTTGGCCTTACATTACTAGAGAAGTCTAGGAATGAATTACGCTTTTCCTCGCTCTCTGTATCGCATGTCATACCGATGTACAACAGGGCACCAGCCTCTGAAATATGTTCAGCAAGGGTTGAGGTATCTTTAATCAGGGACTCCAGACAACCGGAACAGGTCAATTTTCTTTCAAGTAAATCACTTGTGTAAGGTTCGATATTCTCCCATTTTGTGGCGTCAAAGTCGCCATCAATAAAAGAATTCAATCTACAACCTCTGACGGGAAGACTTCGGACCATTCGGAAGAGGCCCCTCTTCACGAGTCCACTTAGCACACTTCCATTCTTCTGCGGCATCACTCATCTTTTTTCTCGCATCTTCCAGTTCCGGATGATCTGGATTGTTGCTTTCTATCCAACAGGCTGTGCAATATCTCTTATTCTCAAAATCGACGAAGTTTCCCGGAGTACAGTTGACCTCACAGGTAACACATTGTCTGAAGCCGTGAAACTTCGCCATGATTCTCGGTACGCGCTCGAATAGCTCGCCTATGAGGTTGACTCCCAATGACTCACATGTCTGCCAATGCTGAATGTGTTAGGAAAGCATTCTCTCTAGATTGAGGTTCGATAGTCCTCCCATCCTCCAAAGCCCCAAGTCGAATTAGTCCCTCTTCTGTAGGAATCGGTCTTTTTGGAAGGAGTTTAGCTCCAAGATGCTCTATCAGCCTAGTCGCTTCTAGATCGTTGTCTGAATAGGTCGACCTGAGAACTTCAGTTTCTCCGAATTCTTCACCCAGTGTAAATTCTGGTAGGAACACTATCCATGCAAATCCATCTCCCTCACTCAAACCCGCTCGCTGAAAAGCGATACTTAGCTGCCTAGTGCCCGATACTAGTCGGAGAAACTCGGCATCAGGAGTTCTGGCAATCATTCTGTCCGACTCTTCTCTTCTTCTTAGGGCCGACCAGACAGTCCAGAGTCTTACTTCACTACAGGCGGCATGGTAAGATAGAAGCAACCAACGATTACTCGGTCTCCATTCATTGAACACTGACACAATCGAACTTGGATTCTCAATCGGCTTAGAGAATTCAATACCCCAAGCGGGAAACCAAGGCATACCAGATGACTCGTCCACGGATGCCGATGGCCTCGACTAGAAGAATTGTATCTATCGTGACTGACGTCTTACAGCGCGTGAAGCAGTATTGACAATACCGTCGACTAGTCGAGGACTCCATCCGCGCAAGTCAGAAAGCTTCTCCATATCTCTCTCAGTCAGCTCTGCTAAATCGGCCGCGTTAGATACTCCGAGCAAATCTACCATTTGCCTTGCTCTGGTTCTGCCGACTCCTTTCAAGGCCACTAGGCCAAGTAAATCAGTCTTACAACCGTATCTTATTCTTCGATGCATCTCGTCCACTGCCTCGACGAGAGTTCTATGCGAATCTTTTCCCATACTAGCCAACTCATCATCATCTGCGAGAATTCTTCTCGTAGCATATAGCAACCACTCTGCTATCTCGACCCTGCCCCTAAGATCTCCGGGCTGAACTCCCCATTCTTCCTCAATCTGGTCTATTCTGTATTCGTCTGCCCAGGATTGTAGTACCAAGACACCCTTCATTCTCCTTTCCTCATCTAAATCCACTGCTTCAGTCAGGAATTCTCTCTCATGGCCATGGATGGCTGCCTGAATAGCATCATAGTCTCCTTTCCTAGGCCACAGTGGTAGGAAATCAGGAGTACACGAAACTAGGTGAAGCAAACTCAGGGGCGAGACCTGATGATACTGATCTTCCCCGCTCAGAGTTGCCATTGCTCTACTCATTCCATCTCTCAACATCCGGCCTGAAATGGGGTTGAGATACAGTTGAGAAACTCTCTCTCCCAACGCAGTAGGTCGATATGTCATTGAGGCAGGCTCAGGCGGGTCTTGTTCGTAAGTCTCGTGCAAACTCGCTTTGCGGAATCCAAAGATTGGCGGACCACGCCTAGGCTTGAATTGAGATTCTTCACGTCCTCTGTGGATGTCAATTCCCAATACTTCAGATGCAGAATCTACCCAAGATGGCAACTCATCTTCCCATTCCTCATCCTGTTCAAGAGGAGACTCCTGAAGCATCCTCTGTTTCACCTCCTCTGACTCACCAGTTCGGTCAATCATCCCGTTAGTTGCGAGCCAACTAACCACATCGTCAAGCCGGGCAGCGAGATCTTCAGGATCAAGATGAGTGGCTAGGAATGTTTTGGAGAAGAAACGACCCAGCGCATCCCTGTCTGAAATCCCTCCTGTGGCCAACATTGAGAGTACATGAGTAAGTAGTGCTGGGTCCTCTTCTGCCCTCATTGCATTTGGATTTGCTAATTTCGAAGTAACTTCTTCTGGCTCACCGTGAAGATATAGGGAGACCAACTTCTCTTCTTCTTCTCTTCCTTTAGCTAGCAACCACGATTCCCCTACATTGTCGTATTTCGGCCTACCAGCACGCCCCATCATCTGCATTATTTCCATCACTGGGAGAGGCATTGACATCCCAGCCGCTGCGCTCCATCTCCGATAGTCTCTGACAACTACCGTCCTAGCTGGAAGGTTGACTCCTTGGGCTAGAGTAGGCGTTGCAACTATGCAGGTCAAATCACCTTCTCTGAAAGCATCCTCGACAACTCTCCTCTGCCTTCCAGTCAAGCCCGCATGATGGAAGGCCACGCCACCACGCAGAGTGTTGGATAATGTCTTGCCGAGATTCGAATCCTCTGAACGAGATACACTATTCGCAATTTGTTCCCACCTTTCAGCATTCTCGGGAATCAAATCAGTAGTGTCATCAACCAACAATTTTCTACAATGCTTGGACAATTCTCTAGCCTCCTTCTGAGCAGACGACCGCGAAGAGACGAAAACAAGTAATTGACCCCCTCTTGAGATAGTATCTGATAGGACTGCTTGCAATTGACGAGTGGGCTTCCCCTTGAGATTTCGCACTTCGGGCAACTCCTCTCTATCTTTCCCATCTATTCTGTGCACTTTACTATCCAGTCCGTTCACTGTACCATATCGCAAAGTGACAGGACGCCAATCAGAAACCACGAGTTCAGCATCCAGCCAGTTTGCCATTTCTGGTGCATTCCCGACAGTTGCAGATAGAGCGATTATCTGCGCATCGGGCCTCTTGTGTCTGATTCTCGAAAGCAGAACTTCGAGAGTTGGCCCACGACTCGGATCATGCAATAGATGAAACTCATCGCTGACGACGATTCCTACACCATCCATCAACTCTGAACGTGTGCGTAGAAGTGAGTCCAACTTCTCACTAGTGCATACTAGAATATCGGACTCATCGACCATTCCCGTCTCGCCATCTCTGTCGCCTATTGCGATGCCAACATTTAGTCCAACTTTCGAGGCGAGTTGCTTGAGCTCAGTAGCTTTCTCATTGGCCAGTGCCTTCAGGGGAACAACATAGATTCCACGACTTCCTTCGAGGTCGTTCTTCAAGCGATGGATTAGGGCCAGATAGGCCACTAGCGATTTACCACTTGCAGTAGGTATGGTTAGCATCAGGTTCTGACCTGAGAGGGCAGGAGGGAGTGCCTGAGATTGAGGAGGAAACAAGCTCTCAACACCCCATTCATCCCTCAGCATTGAGACAATGCGTGAATCGAGTCCTAGGTCCTCGAGTTCGTGCGAATCACATCCCTCTGACCGGGTCATGTTAGACCTTAACCTCGGCCGTTCTAAAGGATGCCGTGTAAACAGCCCTAATTCCATCTGTGAAAGGCCGGGTGACCTTCTTTAACCGCAACAAACAAACCTTCGCCAGTTGCACAAATTTTGTCCTCAGCAATCAGAGCCATGCTCACCTTGACCCGGTCCTCTCCAAGCTCTATTATCTCGGATGTGACTCGGAGAGCGACTCCATGTGGAGTCGGGCGTCTAAGACTAATCGAGTATGATGCAGTAACTGTGCATGGAGGCTCATCCAGTTCAGATTGATCCATCAGGGCTACCGCAGCAGTCCAGTTTCCATGACAGTCTAACAGAGTGCCGATGATGCCTCCGTTAACCATCCCAGGGAATGCCTGGTGCTCATCGTTAGGCATGAATTCCATCTCCAATCCTTTCTCTGAACGAAACGATTTGATTCGTAATCCATTTTCATTTGCGGGACCGCATCCGAAGCAGATACTGCTTGGTGCATGCTCTTCCTGAACAGACGGCCCCCTTCCTCTCATGGTTCCTCGAAGAATCACTAGGAATTGAAAATTCCTAGGAACTGCAAACGCATCCGCTTTATCGGTGAACCCTCTCCGCGCTAAAGTGCCAAGCACTTCTTCCAGTTCGGACGACGATGATACCGCGGCTAAATCCGGGGTCTCGCCTACTCGTCCAAAGCGTAGACGATCAAAACCTCTGAAGGTATCAAACCAAATTCCCCATAGTAGGAGAGAGGAGATTGAGAAAGCCCTCGAGAGCAATCAGGGAACTCCTGTAAGATGGTCTAGAAAGGACGGCCCTAAACTTCACAGATTCCTAAAAAAGAGAATCAGCCCGGGGACGATTAGACAGCTCGAATATGACTTGATTGATGTGGATATAGGAGAATCTTGGCCAATTCCAATTACAGTCATTCACGGGGCTAGGCCAGGCCCGGTGGTTACTCTACTAGGTGCAATCCACGGCAATGAATTGGTCGGCCCATTAGCACTGACTTATCTAAGCGGACCAAATTTCATCGGCGAGGATAAGGCAATCGATCCTGCAGCAATGGCAGGAACATTACGCATCATCCCAGTGGTCAATCTTCCCGGATATCGACGCCAGAGCAGGTACATGCCGGATGGAAGAGACCTGAATCGAGGGTTTCCCGGAAAGCCCGATAGTAATACGACTTCAAGAGTGGCGAATAGGCTTTGGAATGAAATTATCTCGACCAGTGACCATGTCATCGATTTGCATACTGCCGCTGTAGGTAGAACCAACATGCCACAGATTCGAGCTAATTTGGCACACCCTTCCAGTAATCGTATAGCAAGAGCATTTGGCATCGAGACAATTCTAGACAATCAGGGGCCAAAGGGCTCTCTGAGGAGGGTTTCTAATGATGCGGGCGTGGCAGCCATTACTTACGAAGGAGGAGGCTCAAATGAGGCAGATCCAGAATCTGTCCAGGTCGCAATCTACGGTATTCTGAATGTATTGCGAAGTCTGAGAGTTATTCCAGGTTACCCTAGCCGCCCTAGATTCAGAATTCTTGCTTCTGGCTCTGTTTGGGTCAGGTCCGATCAAGGAGGACTATTGGATGTGCTCACTCCTGCTGGGAGCTTCATCCAGGAAGGCGAGACAGTGGCGACGGTAACTGACCCTGAAAGGCCCGGAGAGAATTTTGATATTCTCTCACCAGCAAGAGGCCTGCTGATTTCTACCGCCACACACCCATTCGTGACTGCAGGAACTCCAATTGGACACCTATTACCAATGACCGGAGGAACGCAGACACTTCGGACCAGACTCGATGAAGAAGGCTGCCTAATCACCAGCGGCTCGGATGGAGAACCTCCTTGGAGAGAGGATGACGACATTGAGGACATTTCCGTAGAAGGGGAGTGGTCAGGAGGATCACCAGATGCAGAGTGGGGGCTCGATGAAGAGAGCGCAGCCGAGGAAGAGGCCGACGAGGCAGATCCGAATTGGCTCTAATCCAAATCAGGCATCTCAGGAATAGACTCTTCATTGACTGGTGAAGCAGGTACCGAAGGCAGTTGCACTGGAGCTGCCTGCTGTCCAACCATCGCTCCGAGATCAGGTGCAGAAGGCAAATCATATTCTTGGAATTCAGGAGAGAGCGTGAATTCTCCGGGTTTCATGTCGTAGGCACTGTAAGCGTCCTCGAGCCTTCTGTTGTATGCCATTCTACGCAATCCTAGTACAACTGCACCGACAAGAGCGACCACAATGAGCAGAGTTGCGGCCAAACCAGTCGGAGAAATGACAAACTCAAACAACATTTCAGAGAAAGTCAGAGGCGGAATCCAAACCACCATGTCGATATCCCAAATCAATTCAGTTGTCTCTCCTGGCTCAGATATTGTGAGTGAAACCTGTTGTGGACTCTCACCTTGGCCACACAGATAAATCTCTAGAGAAGTATCTCCCGAATCGCAGTCTATAGGGAGTATAGTTACTCTCTTACCATCTTCACTCATGTTCGCAGTGAGAGTGTAGTCTCCCATTCTCCAACTCAATGTTGCACCAACTGAGTCTGGGACATTTTCAACAATAAGAATTAGAGATTCATTGACCGCATCCCAATCTATTATTTCTCTAAAATCGGGTGTAGTGGAGACCAAAGTCTTCCTATCTAAACCATCATCGATTTGCTCGTTACAGTCATCATCTCTACCATTCCATGTCTCAATCTCTGACGGATTGATTGTGTCCACGGTATCATCGCAATCTTCGAAGTCATAGAACCCGTCTTCATCGGTATCAAAATTGAATGATTTGGGGTCTGAGCCAGTGACAGTGATTTCTTGTCCGTCGGACATACCATCACTGTCAGAATCGGCTAAACTCGGGTCGGTAGTGTAGTTGTGATATTCGTCATAATCAGTAAGGCCGTCTCCGTCACTATCAATGTCAAAGAAGTCCTCATCGATTACATCGTCGCAATCGTTGTCTTTACCATCCAATACTTCTGACTTTAGTGGAGCTCTGTCGAAGTCCTCATCATCACAGTCTTGGAACCAGTACCACCCATCTGCATCTGCATCATCATCATGCACTAGAGGATCTGCCCCCAATTCGGAATATTCGTAGTATTCGAGACCGTCAGGTAACCCGTCTCCATCCGTGTCGCCATCTAGGTGGTCTGTAGTTACATTGTGATACTCATCATAGTCTGTGAGACCATCATTGTCTGAATCTAACTCCCAATAATCCTCGTCAATTAAGAAATCACAGTCATTATCGAAGTCATCCAATAATTCGGTTTCTCCCGGCGATCTATCTGGATTATCATCATCGCAATCCTCGAACCAATACCAGTTATCTGCATCATTGTCCGGGTCGTAGACCAGTGGATTGGAACCCATCGCCGAATAGATGTTGACTTCCTCTCCGTCATCCAATCCATCATCATCCGTATCTGAGTCCATATGATCTGTGCCATGGATGTGATACTCTGGCCAATCCTTGAGTCCATCATTGTCCCTATCTGTGAAGTTGAATCCCTCATCGATATATTCGTCACAATTGTCGTCTATTCCGTTCAGTAATTCAGGACGACCTGGATTGACCAGTGGGTTGGTGTCATCACAGTCATTGAAGTGGTAGAACAGGTCAGAATCGTCATCCGGATCGTAGACTAATGGATCAGTGAACCAGAAGTTGACTTCGGCACCATCAGACAGACCGTCGTCGTCACTGTCAGAATCTAGAGGATTTGTTCCAGTATTAGTAATCTCGACAGAGTCACTCAAACCGTCCAAATCAGAATCAATTTGAAGAGGGTCTGTACCGTATACCATGACTTCGTCATAGTCACTCAATCCATCATCATCCGTATCCGCGTCATAAGGATCAGTGCCATAGACAAGTGTCTCATTCTCATCACTCAATCCATCGTCATCATGGTCGTAGTCGATATCGACTCCATGCAAAATCATCTCCCAAGAGTTCAATGTTCCATTCGTACCAGATTCAGTATCTCTGACCTTCAGAGTCCATGTTCCCAAGGACGACTCGTCCCAATGTTGTACAGTGCTAAACATCCAGTCAGAGTAGTGATTGCCGTTGTCATTGCGCGATTCAGCTAACCAAGACTCTGTGCCCGAGGGAGAGACAAGAACGATATCCAAATCTCCCCTAGTTGTGTGGCTTATATCGACCATCACATCGACACTCTCCAGCGAGTATTCATCAGTCACTACTGTGGTGAATTCTGTCCAAGCAGTTGAATCGTCAGGGATGTCGGTACTTGGCGAATAGGGTCCATAGGTCGCGTTCAATTCTTCTCCTACATTGGTCCAGTTCTCAGCTACAGATACGGCCGCTCCGGCATCAACCACTCCAAATCCATACTTGTGGGAAACATCATGCCCGCCGCCGTTCACTGTCCATGAACTGTCGGTAGCATCGTTCATGCGAGCACTGTTAACCAGAACATGTTGAACATCCCTCCATGTCAAATTCGAATTAGCTTCGAGAACTAGGGCAATTACCCCGGCAGCAAGTGGTGTGGCGCTAGAAGTGCCTCCGAAGGTATGGGTGATGTTGCCGCTACTATTGTAACCGCCAGAGTTAGTTATGTCTGTAGTGGTAATTCCCTCTCCTGCGCCATTCGAATGAGCGGCGACTAGAATGTTGGCCCCCGGCTCTGCATAGTATGATTGTTCACCATTGTGACTAATCGCAGTCACAGCGATTGTGAAACGGCTGTTAGCATACCCGTCGTAGTTTGAGTTATCATTCGAACCAAGTCCATTCCCGGCAGCCCATGTAATCAGATTACCCAATCCATCTCTACCAGAGTACGCATCGCTCTCAAAGGCAGCTAGGGTTAGTGGACCAGGGGCCTCTAGAGTTTGACCATCATCAGCGGGACCCCATGAATTGGTGTAGATATCTATGTCATCGCTCTCATAGCTTAACGCGTCTGCTTCTGTGGCATCTCCTGCCCAGCAAGCGATAAGCGTCGAGCCCGCAATTGTAGCATCGAAGGCGGCACCCGTGACATCAAGACCGTTGTCTCCTACAGCCGCTGCAACTCCTGCGACGGCGGTTCCGTGACCATTCCAAGGTGAAGGACTCGGGTCTGTGTCATCATCACACCAGTCATAAGAGTAGAGTGCCGAATAGTGTGGACTGATGTCACTATGGTTGTGATCTAGGCCATCATCAATGACGCTAATGATAACTCCTCTACCAGTGTAGGTGTCCCAAGTTGATGTGACATTGATATCTTCTCCAACGACTCCTCCGCTGGTCTGCCCAGTGTTGCTAAGATGCCATTGCTCATCGAATTCAGTATCGCTTGGTACTAGTCTGGGCTGATGTTTCTTCTCTATCATCGGCGAGAATGATTCAATTTCATTCAATTCAAGTGAAAACTTGAGCCTCTTTATTGCCTCCTCAGGATTATCGAAATTCCATATGAATGCACCTGGTAGAATGGGAGCTTCCTCGCTAGTATCGGGGCTTGCCTTGGTTAGATGGTGTAATTCCATCGGGACCCTAGTCACGACCAACCACTCTGAGGTCTGAGATAGAACCTCGTCAGTGTAGGAATCCAGGTCAGATACTCTATCGAAGGCCAGTTGTACTGCTCTGGAGTAACTTGGCATTATCTCGTCTCCCTCGATACGAAGTTCTTCAGGCAGTTCAGATGAATCTGCAACAACCCCTCCAAATGGAGTCAGAATAAGCATGACTAGTACAATGACGACGCTTCTCACGCCCGAACTCGAACGCTTACCGCATTTAGCCGTTCGTCTATGTCGTGAGCCAGTTGAATCACTAATTCTGAAACTCTGAAATGGCTGCATGAACTTCTTCATCACTCATCAGACGACGCTGTGATTTAGCCACCTCGAACATGTGAGAGACCAATTCATCGGACACCTCGTAGCCATTATTCTGCAGCCACCAGACGATATTCGATCTACCACTCATATGTCCAATTCTGATGATTTGCTCAAGCCCGTAATCGGCGGCCGGTACCCCTGAATAGACACGATCAGCGAGCCAATGGTCACCTTTCTTCATGGCCTTAATTACAGCGCTTGCATGAACTCCTGTGCCAGTCTCGAAAGCATCTTCTCCAAACACGGGATAGTTCCTAGGAAGCGCTACTTCGACATATTCGTGAGCCTTTTTCATGTACTCATTCAGCATAGTTAGATCATTGCTGATGACTCCCATCAGACTCAGATTCACTAGAGTCTGATCCAGAGGGGCGTTTCCGGCACGCTCACCCACTCCCAGTGCGGTGCCGTGAATAACATCGGCACCAGCTTCGTAAGCGGCTAGATTGTTGGCCACACCAAGGCCCCTATCCTGATGACCATGCCAGTTTACTTCGATGTCTCTTCGCTTGAAACCTGAGTCAACAATCACTTCATCTTGAATGAAGGATAGCAACTTGTGAACTCCATTTGGGGTGACATGACCACAGGTGTCACAGATGCATATTCTGTCTGCACCCAACTCCAAGGCACGGGTGTAGACTTCCTTAATCTCATCCGGCTTGCTGCGCGTGGTATCTTCGGTTACGAACATCACAGGAATATCGTTATCAACTGCAAAAGTGACTGCCTTCTCAGCTGTTGACAGTATTTTTTCCATCGTCCAGCCCTCCGCATATTGGCGAATCGGACTCGTGCCGAGAAACGCACTAGCCTGTATTTGTCTCTCGTGCTTGGCTTGCAACTCAACCAACGGCTCAATATCGCTGACAACAGTGCGGACCGCGCACCCAGGTCTCAACTCGTATTCATTTTCTCCCATGTGAGAAAGCATCGCATCGATGTGGCCGACATGGAAAGGACCAGCTCCAGGAAGCCCTAGGTCTACCTTCTGTATACCAAGAGCTTCCATGTAGTCAATTAACTCCAACTTCTGCTCAATCTCCGGGTTTCTAGCGCTTGGACTCTGCAGGCCATCTCTCAGGGTTTCATCATCGAACCATAACTCGTGTGGATGATTTACAGAGGTGCGTTCAATCTCATAATCGACTGTGTTCCAGTCGTATATCAGGCCATGCTCGTCCATTACCGCACCCCTCTAACCGCTCCGCCATGGTGCGGTAGGCGTTTGAAGCCATCGGGGTCTTAGATTACCTACGGGACTCGATACGTAAGATTGCGAACAGGCTAACTCCTGCCCCTATAATAGCCCCAGTAAATCCAAAACTGGCTGTCACCAGAACCACGAACATTAGGGCAAGGTAAAGCATTGAGATGAAGAACGAACGAGCCGCTGTAGGCATCCTGCCAGTTTCATCTCTATCTTCGGATAGATCAATCCGCCAAACTGAACTAGCATACCAGATACTGAGTCCGACTACATTCAATCCTAAGATCAAATACAGAGTATCGCCGACTTCCAACACACCATAACTCGATGGTACTGCGAGTGACATCAGGATGAGAACAATAGCGTATATTTTCATCTCAATCAAGGTTCTCTCTGGACCCTTAACATTGGGCAACATAGGGACGCCTACTCTTCCGTACTCCTCAGAGCGATACAGAGCTAGTGCCCAGAAGTGTGGAGGAGTCCACAGGAAGATTAGCAGGAACATCAACCATGGAAGCGGACTGCCAATGTCTACAAGAGACTGCATTACCTCAGTCACGGATTCAGTAGAAACTGCAAGATTATCTTCTGCAGAGGCCCATCCAATAACCGGAGGTGTGGAACCAGCTATGCCTCCGATTACTATGTTCTGGGGTGTAGAACGCTTGAGCCAGATACTGTAAATGAATACATAGAACAGGATACTGAATGCAGACCAGAAAGCAGCTACCTCATTCGATAGCTCCCAGAACCACATCACCCCTGCTATTGAGAGTAACACTCCTAGATACAGAGCCGATTTCGCAGAGACCTCACCACTCGGAATCGGCCTACTCTCAGTGCGAATCATCTTTGGATCAATATCTCTATCATACCACATGTTGATTGCATTAGCACCCCCGGCACTAAGGTATCCTCCGACAAAAACAATCAACATTGTTTGCGCAGTTTCAATGCTCAACTGTTCATACATTCTGTCATGCACCAAAACAGCGCACAGCGCAGTTATCTGTAGTAAGACTACTACTCTAGGCTTAGTCAATGAAACATAACTTCGCCAACTCACACCGATTCCTCCTTAGTCGTTATCGAGCCTACATACGCAGTTGAGAGAATTAAGAATGATAGAGAGGCGAGTAGTAGATGGACAAGTGAGAGCCACTCCTCAAATCCTTCACTCATATCCCAAGATAGAATGTATAGAGCACCTATCAGCATGTTTACGATGTAAAGTACCGTTGAAGCCTCAATCCAGCGATACAGAGTACTGTCTAAGCCCAACTCCTTCCTAGCAAATAGAGATGCAGCGAGCAAACCTATCCCGACTGTAGTAACCAGAAATCTATGGATTGCCTGAGACTGCAACACCCAGTCATGGATTTCTGGCAATAACTCTCCCTGACAAAGTGGCCATGAGTCGTATAATCCATCTACCCCGCATCCAGTGTTTGCACCAACAGTAGTGGATACAAATGCCCCTGAGAATAGACTGATTAGAGCGAAAAGAGAGAGCCAGAGCAATCTGGGCCCCCATACCGAGACAGTTTCCGATTCGAAATCAATCCAATCGGGAAGTGCATCGACATCACGCGTCTGCGCGAGCCAGAGCCAAACCAAGCTGAGCATGAAGGCAAGAGCCGAGCCTAGGTGTAATGCCACACTCCAATGTTCGTTATCCATCCTCACAGTCAGCCAGCCAATTGCACCTTGCCAGATGATGAGAGCAACGGAAACCGTAGAAGCCAGCCCCACTTCTGAGCTAAATTCCTCCACCCGCCTCACTAGAAACCAACCAACAAGTACCAATGGGCCCAAAACAGCCCCCGCTAGAACCCGATGAGCCCACTCGGTGAAAATCTGGAAAGTTGTGTAACGATGCCCCGCTCCTCGAGAATCTATCTCACCGGGATTGTCCTCATACCAAGTCTCTTGATCAGCCTCAGAGACATCAAACCCCCATGTACCAAAACAGGTGGGCCAGTCTGGACAGGACTCGCCAGCATCGTAGATTCTAATTAGGCCACCTAGGGCAATCACAAGGAATGTGATGACAACGAGGCCGGCCGTCAGCCGCCTACAGTCATTAGCAGACAAACTAGTCATCCCGAAGCAGCCTCCGGGCCGACACAAATAGACTTGACCAATCTACAACATCACTCGTTGTGGGGATCCACATCGATTGGTATACGATTTTGCTCATACTCAAGCATTGCAATCTTGTTTGGGTCTAGTACTACTCTCCACTGCGCCTCTTCGACACCGTAGAGTTGAATCAGTTCGTCACTGAAATGGTCACGCAACTCATCCTCTGAAACAAAGAGAGGCGCACCCATGCTGATTTGAAGTGCCCTAGCACCGATTATCCGAGCCTTCTCGAAGCGTGTGTGGGTTCTTGCGGGCTTTACCATGGGCCCGGCGACCGGAGACCCCCAAATAAGGCCTATGACCACCATTAGAAGCGACAATTGGCCTGACTAATCTCTTTCGACCATCATTGCGACAGCATTGCCTCCGCCTAGACAGATGGTTACAATGCCACATTTACCACCAGTTCGTCCTAATGCATTGACTAGAGTCATCAGACAACGAGTGCCTGTTGCACCAAGTGGATGCCCAATAGCTACGGCGCCGCCGTGGGGATTGAATCGATCTTCAGAGACGCCCAGGGAAGTTTGAATTGCACACGAGGCCGCAGCAAATGCCTCGTTGTGCTCTAAGATGTCAACTTCATCCATCTTCCTACCGGTCTGTTCAAGCAATTTTTGAACGGTAGGAATTGGTGCAGACATCACTCTGTACGACTCGACCCCAGAGGTAGCATAGCCAACAATCCTAGCTAGAATTGGTAGGCCTAGTTCAGTCGCCGCTTCTTCGGATGCGATTAATACTGCAGAGGCACCGTCGGAGACTTGACTTGAGTTTCCAGCCGTGACCTGACCACCACTCTTGAAAACCGTCCTGAGTGAGCCTAAAGTCTCCAAATCAGAGCCTGGACGAATTCCTTCATCACGAGTAAGCCGGTCTACGGGAAATACCTCTTCATCAAGCCAGCCTTCTTCCCAGGCTTTGTTTGACAGAGCATGTGAGCGAATAGCAAACGCATCCGATTGCTCGCGACTAATATCATACTCAATCGCCACCGTCTCACCAGTATTGCCCATAGACTCTCCAGAAAATGCATCTTGCAGACCATCATGCATCAATACAGACTCAAGATCTGAGTAGGGAACTCCCTCTCCTTTCTTGACATTACGAGCAAGGTGAGGGGCATTGGTCATCGACTCCATTCCACCCGCGACAACGATTCTAGATACTCCAGCCTTGATTTCGGTCGCTGCAATCATTGCTGCCTTGAGGCTAGATCCACAGACTTTGTTGATAGTAGTGCAAGGAGTTGTGACTGGCATGCCTACTTTCATTGCAACTTGCCTTGCAGGCGCTTGTCCTTCTCCTGCCTGTAGAACTTGGCCCATGTATACCTGGTCGATTAATCCACTAGATGGATCAATCCTAGCCCTCTTCAGGAGTTCCTCAACAGCCATTGCACCCAGTTCCGAGGCACTGTACTCAGATAGGGAGCCTCTGTACTTCCCTATCGGGGTACGAGCATATGCACAAATCACCGGCTCGGGCACGCACCTACGAAAGGCCAACCAACCTTCAATGGTCCTATCCAAGAAGCAGGATAAGTCTCACGAATCAGAGGAGTATCCGTAGAATTCCGCGTTTTGCAAAACTGGTCTCCTCTGTGGTTTGACAAGCACAGTCCTAATCCCCCAGAGATCTTTGAAAATACGATATTGAGAGGTCATATCTAGATAATCTACGCCACTTGTTCCACCAGTGCCAATTCTTCTACCCATGATTCTCTCGACCATACGAGCGTGAGCATGTCTCCACTTAACCATCGATTCTTCCAGCTCAACAAGTGCATCAATCAATTTTCGCGGCCAAGTAAGTAAAGGCAACTCACGATATGACTCGATGAACAATAGACCCGCGCGGGCCCTGTCGATCTCTCCTTTTGGCATCAGGAAGGAAACAGCCCCCTCATGCGCCGACATCATCCTCTCAGCGGCCTTGCTAGAATCTCCTGCGCCCCATCCCGCCGATCTCTCCACGGCCTCCTCGCACAGAGTCTTGTGAGCAGCTAGATGGTCAGAGATATACTGGCTAACTACATCCGAATCATTCTCACTTCCGTATGGTGAACCCATTATCGGAGTACGCTCAATCCAACTCATTACTGATTCGTACAATGAGGGGCTGTTTGCAGCAGCCTCAAGCCGAGCTAGCACAGTCTTGTTGGAATCATTGTCAGGCATTCTCCTGAAACTATCTAGAGGGTCCAGTCCACCAATTCGGTCTTCGTTCTGAAGACCGAGCAGGAACTCAAATTCTCGCATCTGGAATGACTCGAAGCCTGATGCAGTGCCCAACCCATCTCTGAATGCTAAGAATCCTTGAGGAGTCAGAGTCTCAAGGACAGTCCATTGGTTAGCCATCAGACGAAAAATCTCGGTAGTTCTGCCTAAGTGATCTACTGCTTTGGGAATTTGTTCCTCAGGAACGGGGACCTGTGAGAGTATGTCACGAACCTCTGAGAGTTCGCGAATAACCTGCTTAAACCACAATTCAAAGGTCTGGTGTACTATGATGAAATGCATCTCGTCAGAGCTAATTTCTCTGTCCTCTCCTTGCAGGTCAAGTAATGGGTGTAGGTTAAGGTAGTCTGCGTAGGTCCAGTTACCTTCCCCCGACTCTGCCATGGCCGGTCCTGATGGCCCTCATTTGAAGCATTGTCGCAAATTAAGAACTCTATATACCTCTGAATCAACGCGAATTTTACTACCCTGTAGATGTGATGGCCCTATGCCTTCCAATGATTATCTATATCCTAGCACCAAACTTCATGCCGAAGATGGTTTGATTTTACTCCAAGCGACATTGGATGATGCTGAGGAGTTATTCGCCGTTGTAGATGCAAATAGAGAGCACCTCAGGGAGTGGCTTCCTTGGTTGGACTCAACCCTTAATGTCGAGGACGAGAGATCTGCAATCAAATCTACTTTGGAGGATTACGAAAAGCGAGATGGAGTATTCTACGCAATTCGTCTGAACAGCGAGTTAATTGGAACGATGAGTCTGAATTGGATTGATTGGGAAAACAGGGCTTGCGGAGTTGGTTACTGGTTATCCAAGGACCAAACTGGAAATGGATTTGTGACAAAATCTTGTATTCGATTGATTGAACACTGTTTTGACGACCTAGGACTACACAGATTTGTCCTCGAGGCAGCAACTGACAATTTCTCCAGTCGCGCTATTGCAGAGAAACTTGGAATGCGATTAGAAGGCATTACGAAAGATAGAGAGTGGTTGTATGACCACTATGTTGACGCAGCACTCTATGCTATCACTGCACCAGAATGGCAAGCACATGTTCAAGACTGAATCAGACCATAGTCTTCGACCGAGCAGTTTCCAGGTGGTAGGCAAGAGAGCAAATCATCTTGGGCCAAACCCGTGGCCTTGGCGATGCGGTTGGCCACACTCTCCTTCTTCTCTCTACCAGGTATGATTTTCGCCCATCTCTGACAATACTCAGAGATTGTAGAAGGTGTTCCTGAGACTGGGATGGGAACTCCATTGACTACCGCCATTCCGATTGCCATCTCTAATGGCAAATCACGATGCCAATTACGCTGACCCCTGACTACGAAAGAGCCGCGAGCAAGAGACTCTCCGGACTCAGTGGTTTTCGAGACCTGACTAGGCCTTGCATGGAAAGCGATTGCTGCTGCACCTCCGCTACCCCACGCTCTAGACCAGCAGACCGCAACTTGAGCAGCCTCGGAGTGGACTGAGTCGGGCAGTTGACGAGCATCTTCCATTTCATCACCCAGATTCTGGACAATTTGTAGCGATGCCACGCCTTCGGGAATCACCTCGGATGGGTTCTGATTAGGGGCAAGACCATCCTTGAGTTTGAGCGAGCAAGAAGGCGCCCCATGTAGGTCGGCATGGAAGTATAGATCGCTTGATGTCAAATGCTTTCGAACAACCACATCGTTACCCTTTGCATCCCTGCCTCCTATCAGAAGATGTCCGCCAGACAATATCGCCCAGCGATGCCTCTCGAACCAGAATCTCTTGCTTCTCTTCTTAGATCTGAGTCTTCCTGCGGCAGCATCCTTTGCGGCCTGCTTCTCGACCTTCTCCCGACTCTTCTCTGTGCTTGCCAGAGCAGTTTCTGCCCCTCTGGCCTTATTCTTCTGCGAGCGAGCCTCTTCGAAGTAGCGCTGTGCGTTCTGGTGTACCGTGTTCGAAACTTCCAGAGTTATACTAGCTCCCGGCTCACCATCTTCGTCGGGTAGGTAAGCCACAATCGTCTGCTTGGCAGGGTCAGCGCTGTCAATCCAAGGAACATCGTGTATCTTGTCCATCACTCCTTCCCAACCGTCCGAAACTACTGCCTCATTGAACTGTAAGAGTAGAGAATCAACATGTTCCCAATTATCCTGAATGGACTTGCCCAATTCCTGGGTTATCGCTGCTCTCTCGTGGAATCTCTGAATTGCAGCTTTCTGTTGGGCCGCCCTGCGTCCTAACTTGGCTTGTATAGCGCCCCCATCTTCTCCCGAATCAACCAGTAATTCTTCCTCACGACGAATGAATGCTGCAGCATCGTGCGAGCCGAATACCGCATCGTAAGCGACGGATAGAGATGCGACAGTAACCATGGCGCTAGATTCGGTGTAAGCAAGATCGATTGGGGCAATCTCAGTAATCCCTGAAGATGCTACATCCCGAGCTGTCTCGTTATCAGCAGCCTTCCATGCATCCATTGCTTCTGAATCAGCCAACCATATCTTTGCATCTTCACCATCAGATAACCGCTTCAACATCGAGCCTATTGCCAACTCGAGCGAGTCACGCTGAGTGGAGTCCAGCGAATTGGCAGCCACATCTTCTTCTATTCCAGCAATTGAGCAGGCTGTACTGCCGTAGATTCTGCCAAGATTGGCACGGGCAGCGAGGGTACGAATCAAGTCGTGGTTGCTACCATCTAGCAGATTGTCCAGCATCTCCCGATTCATTTCGCGTGGGTCTAGAGTCTCAGGAGGAGGAGTGTAAGCCACGCCTTTCTTGAGAGTGCGACTTGCATACTTGGCGTGAGTGAGCGGCTGTATGATAACATCATTTTCGTCGAGCAGTAGTACATTTCCATCTCTAAACAGCTCGATGATTAATGCTAGACGCCCCCCACCGTGTTCGAAAGTCAGTCGGATGACCCGATCAAATCCGAGCTGCTCTACACCAATCAGTCGTGAATTGTTCAGGTGCTTGCGTAGTACCATTGCAAACTGCGACGGCTTTGAGGGCATGGGACGGTCACGCTGAGAGGTGTAGACACGCCGTCCTCTGACAATCACTATGTCAGTTGAGGGAACTCCCTTACGATTCAGCCTCAGAACCACTTGCTCGTAGTGCGGCTGGTATGCCTTGCGTGCGCGTGCACCAACCATCTCCGAAAGCTCACGCACAATGCGGGCGACATCGAATGACGACGAGTTCTC
>CETM01045384.1_pt1 | contig 19328 bp, 19 predicted proteins | sample 361451 | NCBI WGS metagenome assembly CETM01 (sample SAMEA2622690, study PRJEB7988) | marine metagenome | isolation source: saline water (ENVO:00002010), including
TCTGGAACTGACCTGGCTACAATTACACTCATAGCATAGTCTAGATAGCTTTTACGCATTTCATTTTCTAAAGAAACACTTGTAATTCCAGTTTTATTAGGAGGTATTTGATTATCCTCTTTCTTGTTTTTTTCTATATCTGATTTCAAAATTTACCTGTAAATAGTGAAGAAATTTTATAATTTTTATACCAAATAAAAATTTAGTGAACAAATAGTAAATTTAAAATATTGAAATTATTTTATCTATATTTTCAATAACTTATATGAGTAAATTAATTAAATACATTAATTAAAATGGTATATCATCATCTATATTAGAATCGCCTGATTTTTCTGAATTGTCTTCAACACTTATATCTTCACTTTTATTTTCTATAGATTGATTTGTATTACCCCTATTGTCTAATAATGTGAGTGTTGAATTATAACCTTGTAAAATTACCTCAGTTGTATATCTATCATTACCCTGTTGATCAGACCATTTTCTTGTTTGAAGTTCTCCCTCAATATAGATTTTTGATCCTTTTTTTACATATTTTTCAACAATATCAACCAAACCTTCACCAAAAATAACTACTTTATGCCATTCAGTTTTATCTTTATATTCCTGAGTTTGTTTGTCTTTCCATCTTTTTGATGTTGCAATAGAAAAAGAAGCCAATTTGGAACCATTTTGAGTAGCTTTTATTTCTGGATCTTTCCCTATATTTCCCAATAATATAACTTTATTAACACTACCTGCCATTATTTTTCCTCGAATAAATTATTTTGATACACTATATCAGTTTTGTAGATATTTTCTAATCATAAATAGCATATTTTTAATGGATATAGATAAAATTATTATAAAAGGGGCTAGAGAGCATAATCTTAAAAATATTAGCCTAGAAATACCAAAAAACAACTTAATTGTAATAACTGGAGTAAGTGGTTCAGGAAAATCAACTTTAGCTTTTGATACTATTTATGCAGAAGGTCAAAGAAGGTACGTTGAATCTTTAAGTGCATATGCAAGACAATTTTTACAGATGATGGAAAAACCAGAGGTTGATAGCATAGAAGGACTTTCACCAGCAATATCTATAGAGCAAAAGACAACATCAAAAAATCCAAGATCTACTGTTGGAACTATTACTGAAATTTATGATTATCTAAGAGTGTTATATGCGAGAATTGGAGTCCCCTACTCTCCCACAACAGGAAAACCAATAAGACCTCAATCAATTTCAGAAATTGTAGATACCATAATTCAAAATGACAAGAATAATAAAATTTATTTATTATCACCAATCGCTAGAAATAAAAAAGGTGAGTACAAAAAAGAAATAGAAGAATTTAAAAAAATGGGTTTCCAGAGAATTAAGATTAATAACATGATATACGATATTAATGAATCTCCAAAGTTGGATAAAAAATATAAACATAATATAGATGTTATTGTTGATAGAATTTATTTGGATAAAAATTCTTTACAAAAAAAACATATTAAAAATACAAAATCTAGATTAGCTGAAAGTATTGAAACTTGTTTAAATTTAAGCAATGGAATTCTTTATGTAGAAAATTTAGATACAAAAAAAATACAAATATATTCGTCAAAATTTGCATGTCCAGTAAGTGGATTTACTATTGAAGAAATAGAGCCAAGATTATTTAGTTTTAATAATCCTCAAGGTGCATGCAAAGAGTGTGATGGTATAGGTTATGAAAAATATTTCGATGAAAATTTAATTGTACCAGACGACAGCAAATCAATTATTGATGGAGCATTAAGACCCTGGGAAACTAAAGTATTTTCAAGAAATAAAAAATTTTTAATACAATTATTATCATCTATTTTAAGTCATTATAAAATTGAAATAAATACTGAATGGAGAAAAATACCAAAAAAAATTCGTAAAATAATTTTAGAGGGATCAGATAACTTAAATGATATAAAATTATTAACTATAAATTCAATAACAGATGGAAGTAAAAGCTTTGAAGGAATAATTAATTATATTGACAAAAAATACAATGAAACTGAAAGATTCTGGGTTCAACACGAGTTAGAAAAATATTTATCTGATGCTGATTGTCAAGTTTGTAACAGTTATAGGTTAAATGAACAAGCTATGGCAGTAAAAGTTGACGGATTACATATAGGTGAATTAACTAAAAAAAATATAAAACAATCTTTAGAATGGTTTAAATCATTAGAAAAAAAATTAAACAAAAATGAAAAAGAAATTGCAAAAAACTTAATTAAAGAAATAACAGATAGATTATCATTTTTAGTAAAAGTAGGTATTGATTATCTAACTTTATCAAGATCAAGTAAAACATTATCTGGGGGTGAGTCACAAAGAATTAGACTAGCTAGTCAAATAGGATCAGGATTAACTGGTGTATTGTATGTATTGGATGAACCTTCAATAGGACTTCATCAAAGAGATAATAAAAGACTTTTAGAAACATTAAAAAGATTAAGAGATTTAGGAAATACAGTTATTGTTGTTGAGCATGATGAAGACGCTATACGATCTGCTAATCATATAATTGATATTGGAGTGAAAGCTGGAATCAATGGAGGTTCAATTACTGCTGAAGGAAATTTGAATGATATATTAAAATCTAAAAATAGCTTAACAGCTAAATATTTAAATAGTGAAATAAAAATAAATATTCCAAAAAAAAGAAAAATAAATAATAAATTATTATCTTTTTATAATATTAAAAAAAATAATTTAAAAAATATATCAATAAACATACCTTTAGAGACTTTTACATGTATTACTGGAGTATCTGGTAGTGGTAAATCATCATTACTAATTGATACTATATATCCTAAACTTTATGAGTATTTTAATACCACAGGAAACAAAACAGAATCTGATTTCAATATGAAAGGTGCAAACAATTTATTAAAAGTAATTGATATTAATCAATCACCTATTGGAAGAACTCCAAGGTCAAATCCTGCAACATATACAGGATGTTTTACACCTATTAGAGATTGGTTTTCTAATTTACCAGAAGCAAAATTAAAAGGCTATAAACCTGGAAGGTTTTCTTTTAATGTTGAAGGTGGTAGATGTGAAGAATGTGAAGGAGATGGAGTAAAAAAAATTGAAATGCATTTATTAGCAGATGTGTACGTACAATGTAATTTATGTAAAGGAAGTAGATTTAATAGGGAAACACTTCAAGTAAAATATAAAGATAAAACAATTGCTGATGTTTTGAATATGACAGTGGATGAAGCTTATAATTTTTTTATTAATATTACTCCTATAAAAGATAAATTATATACTCTAAAAGAAGTTGGATTAGGTTATATTAAAGTTGGACAATCAGCTACAACATTATCTGGAGGAGAAGCTCAAAGAATAAAACTTTCAAAAGAATTAAGTAAAAGGTCAACTGGAAAAACTCTATATATACTTGATGAGCCAACAACAGGTTTGCATTTTGATGACGTAAAAAAACTACTTAATATTCTTCACAAACTAGTTGATGATAAAAATACAGTTATAGTTATAGAACACAATTTGGATGTGATAAAAACCTCTGATTGGATAATTGATTTGGGTCCTGAGGGAGGAGATAAATTAGGGGGAAATATTGTTTTTTCTGGTAAAACTGAAGAAATTGTTAAAAAAAAGAATAGTTTTACAGGTAAATATCTAAATGAACATATTTTAAAATAATTTATTTTAAAAATTAAAATAATAGTATAGAATAATAATAATGGTTAGTTTACTTCAGTCGCTTCAAAAAACTATAATTGCAGGAATAATTCTTGCAATAATATTGTTTGGAATAATGATCATGTTGTCAGGTGGATGGTATCTTGATACTTATTTCTGGAGTGCATTTTTTAGATATCTTCATGTCCTTTCTGGAATAATGTGGATTGGCTTATTATGGTATTTTAATTTTGTGCAAATACCTAATATGCCTAATATACCGGATGATCAGAAACCTGCTATAGGAAAAGTTATAGCCCCAGCTGCACTTTTTTGGTTTAGATGGGCAGCTTTAGCTACAATAATAACAGGGTTGATTGTTGCATATTTAAATGGCTATATTCATCACGCTATGACATTGGGTCTAATGGGTGGAGATCCTAGAAGTATTACAATCGGAATTGGAATGTGGTTAGGTATTATAATGGCATATAATGTGTGGATGGTAATTTGGCCAAATCAAAAAAAAGCATTAGGTATTATAGATGCAAGTAAAGAAGAAAAGGCAAAATCTGCAAAAACTGCAATGCTTTTCTCTAGAACAAATACATTATTATCAATACCGATGTTACTATCAATGGTAACTGCACAAAATTTATATTAAATAATAATTACTTTTATTCTTCTGATTTTCTAAATTTAAATAACAATAATGCTGGAACTGCAATATATATTGAACTGTATGTTCCAATTAATACACCTACAATCATTGTAAAAGAAAATGATCTAATAACTTCTCCTCCTAGAATATATAAAGATAGTAAAGCTATCAAAGTAGTAACACTCGTAATAAGAGTTCTAGAAAATGTATTGTTAAGAGAAATATTAAATAAATCTAAAATATCAGTTTTTTTGTATTTTCTTAAATTTTCTCTTATTCTATCGTATATAACAACAGTGTCATTAATACTGTAGCCCGAAATAGTTAAAATTGCAGCAATAGTTGATAAATTAAAATCAATATTAAAAATTGATAAAATTCCTAAAGTAAATAATACATCATGAATTAATGCGATAACAGCACCTATTCCAAACTGCCACTCAAATCTGAACCATACATATATTAAAATTGCGAGCATTGATAAAACAATAGCTTGTAATCCATTAATAAATAATTCATTACTTATTGTTGGGCCAACATATTCGGATCTTCTAAATTCTGTAACCCTATCCTCAATAAGATTTTTGACGTTGTCTATTAAAATAGCATTATCAATATCTTCTTTATTTTGTAATCTTATAATTATATTATCTTCAGAACCAAATTCTTGAATTGTGACATCATCAAATTTTTGATTTAATTCACTTCTTAATTCTGAAATACTGAAATTTTTCATTTTAGCTTCAATTAATAAACCCCCTTTAAAATCAATCCCAAGATTTAAACCTTTAAAAGATAATAATAAAATTGAAATTAAAATAATAAATGAAGAAATTATTATCATTGGTTTTTTCAATCCAAGAAAATTGATACTAGTATTAGTTGGAAGATATTTTATAAGATTAAACATTAAAACCCATAATTTTTTTTGGTTTAGTAGAATTATACCAAATTAATGTTAATAAATTCGTTAATAAAATTGCTGTAAACATTGAAGCAACAATTCCTAATGATAAAGTTACAGCAAATCCTTTGATTGGACCGGATCCAAAAATAAACAATAATAATGCTGCAATTAGAGTTGTTAAGTTTGCATCTATAATTGTAGAAATTGCTTTTTTAAAGCCATTGTTTATTGCTGTAATAAGATGATTTGATCTATTTATTTCTTCTTTTATTCTTTCAAAAATGAGAACATTTGCATCAACTGCCATTCCTATTGTTAAAACTATTCCTGCTATTCCTGGTAATGTTAATGTAACTCCTATCAAAGAAAGAGAAGATATAATAATAAAAAGATTTGTTATTAGAGAAATATTAGCAATAAATCCTAAAATTCCATAAGTTAAAAACATAAATATTCCAACTAAAATTAGACCCGTTATACTTGCAATTTTACCTGCATTAATTGAATCAGCTCCTAAACCAGGGCCAACAGATCTTTCTTCTATAATCTCTATCGGCGCGGGAAGAGCTCCAGCTCTTAATAAGAGTGACAAATCTTGAGCTTCTTGAATAGTAAAATTTCCGGTAATTACTCCATTACCATCTGTTATTGCGGATCTAATAACAGGTGCGGTTATCACTCTGTTATCTAAAATTACAGCAAATCTTTTGCCAACATTAGATGATGTGGCTTTTCCAAATTTTCGAGCTCCTAGAGGATTAAATCTAAAAGAAACAGCTGGACTACCTTGTTCATAAGTTGGTTGGGCATCTACAAGATTTTCTCCCCCTACTCTAATTCTAACTTCTACTAGATATTTAATATTTTCATCTAAATTATCTTTAATTATCATTTTTCCTGGAGGTGGACTAGAATTGTCTAAATCAATCAAATTTTCATCGTCAACCATATGAAAAGTTAATTTAGCAGTTTTACCAAGTAAATTTTTAATCCTAGCAGGATCTTTTATTCCAGGTAACTGCAATAATATTCTATCTATACCTTGTCTCTGGATTAAAGGTTCTTTAGTACCTGATTCGTCTATTCTTTTTCTTACGATTTCTAAAGATTGATTAATAGCAGATTCAAAAAGGTTTTTTTTGTGAGAATCAGATATCTTAAAAACTAAATTATTATCATTTCTAGTAATATTTAATCTTGGATAATTTTTATTCTTAAATTCAACTAACTTATCTGTATCTAATTTATTTGAAGTTTCAATTAATAATTCATCAGTTTTAATTTCTAAAGATATTAGGGTTATTCTTTCTTCTCTAGAAAATTTTCTAACAAAATCAGATATATTGTTTATTTCTTCTTTTAACAATATTTCATTTTTTACTTCTAATAATAAATGAGATCCCCCTTGAAGATCCAAACCTAAATTAACTTTTTTTTCAAAAAACCAGTTTTCATTATTTGAATTATAAAATAGAGTTGGTATAGAGAAAGTTATCGCAGATATAATTATAACTAAAATAAAAGATAATCTCCATAAAGAATAATTTTTCATTAAAAATTCTTTTTACTTTTTACCAAACATTCCTGATAAAATATTTTTATTTTTACCATCATTAGTTGGAGTGTTTGTTTTATCTTTTTTTTCTAATAAATCAGAAATCATACCTGGAGCTATTTGTACATTAATATTCTCAGAAATTTCTAAAGTAATTTCTTTAGTTTCATTAACATTAACAATTTTACCAATTATACCTCCTGATGTAACTATTTTATCACCGCGTTTAAGATTTTGTACCATTTCTCTATGTTGTTTAATTTTCTTTTGTTGTGGTCTAATTAACAAAAACCAAAAAACAAGAAAAATTAAAATTAAAGGAATTAAAGTGCCAAATTGTTCCATATGCCCTCTTTAAATAAAATTAAGATTGTTTATACTTAATATGTTATTTATGCAAATAAAGTTATTAAAACAATATGTTTAAAATTACCAATATTTTATTTAAAAAAAACAACAATTTTAATAAGTCTAGTCATTATAGATGGAATAATAATACTTTAAATTTTGAGGTTATAAGTAAAATTAATGTTATTCCGTTGTTTTTATTGACAGGGATAGAAGATCAAAAAAATAGAATATTAACAAATACTTCCAAATTTGCTGAGGGTTTTAAAATGAATAATGCATTATTATGGGGTGTTAGAGGAAACGGCAAAAGTACATTAGTTAAATCAGTTTTTAATGAAGTTGCAAATAATTTTAATAATTTAAAATTATTAGAATTAAATAAGAATTATTTGGAAAAAATAATTGATGTTTATGAGTTATTATCAAAAAATACAAAATTTAGATTTATAATTTTTATTGATGATTTATCATTTGAAAAATCTGACATGGGATATAAAAATATCAAATCAATACTTGATGGAAATATTAATAATCAACCAAATAATGTAATTATATATGTCACTTCAAATAGAAGACATCTAATGCCTGAAGATATGATAGACAATGAAAAATCATCTGCAATTCATACGAATGAGAATATTGAAGAAAAAATTTCTTTATCAGATAGATTTGGTTTATGGATTGGCTTTCATAATTTATCTCAAAATGATTATTTAGAAATAATTAAAAAATATTGTGAATATTTCAATATAGAATATACACAAGAAGATCTTGCAAACTCATTAAAGTGGTCATTAGAAAGAGGTAATAGAACAGGGAGAAGTGCTTGGCAATTTATATTAGAATTAGCTTCAAAAAAACAAATTTTTATTAATTTTTAATTCCATCAAGATTTGGTACAAAAGAAACATCACAAAGATTTTCTTCTTGAAATTTATTATTAATTTTAACAATTTTTTTTAGTATTTGTTTTCCATCTTTTTCAATAATTGGCGCTATAATAATTCCATTATTCTTTATTTGAGAAAAAATAGTTTTATTTAAATTATTTGTAGCAGCTGTAATAATGATTCTATCAAATGGCTCTTGTTCTAGCCAACCTTTATTTCCATCTCCTACTTTCAAAACCACATTATGTATCTTTAAACTTTTTAAATTATTCTGAGCAATTTTTTGCAAATCACTTATTCTTTCTATTGAATAAACTCGCCTACATAATTTTGCAAGAATTGAAGTTTGATAACCACTACCGGTACCTAATTCGAGAACTTTATGAGTTTTTTTTAATTCTAAGCTTTGAGTCATTAAAGCAACAATATATGGCTGACTAATAGTTTGATCATTACCTATGGGTAATGCAATATTTTCATATGCTTGATCTAAAAATGAATTTGAAATAAATTTTTCTCTAGGTATTGTTTCTAATGCAGACAATGTATTATTATCTGTTATTCCAGACTCTCTTAATTCCATTATTAGTCTAATTTTTCTTACATCAATCACAAATTAATGAATTTTGTCTATATTATTCATATATGGAATTAAAACTTTTGGGATATTAAAACTACCGTCAGAATTTTGATAATTTTCCATAATTGAAATTAAAGTTCTACCAACAGCTAAACCAGATCCATTTAAAGTATGAAGATATTCAGTTTTATTTTCTTTAGTGTTTTTAAATCTTGAATTCATTCTTCTGGATTGAAAATCACCACAATTAGAACAACTTGAAATTTCTCTGTATTTATTTTCCCCAGGTAACCATACTTCAATGTCATAAGTTTTATTGGCTGCAAAACCCATGTCTCCGGTTGATAATGTGACAATTCTATAATGAATATTTAAATCTTGTAAAATTGATTCTGCAGATTTTAACATTCTTTCAAGTTCATCATTTGACTGTTCAGGTTTTGTTATACTTACTAGTTCAACTTTAGAAAATTGATGACTACGAATCATTCCTCTTGTATCTTTTCCAGCAGCTCCAGCTTCAGATCTAAAACATTGAGTATTAGAAGTAAATCTTAAAGGTAATAAATTTTCATTTACTATTGTTTCTCTAACTATATTAGTAAGAGTAACTTCTGCAGTTGGTATAAGCCAAAAATCATCACCTACTGTAAACAAATCATCAACAAATTTCGGTAATTGGCCTGTTCCATATAATGTGTGCTCCTTTACTAATACAGGAGTATTAATTTCAGTATAACCGTTTTGAGTGGTGTGTTTATCAAGCATATATTGTGTTAGAGCTCTCTCTAATTTTGATAACATTCCCCTTAATATAACAAAACGTGAACCAGAAAGTTTTGAGGCTAATTCAAAATCCATTAAACCAAGATTTTCGCCAATTTCATAATGATTTTTTGGTTTAAAATCAAAATTAGGAGGTGAGCCCCACTTCTTAATTTCTACATTAGATTTTTCATCTAACCCAACAGGAACATCGTTAGATGGTAAATTAGGTAAATTTTTTAATATACCATTTAATTCATCATTTTTAATATCTTCTAATTCTTTTAATACCTGCATGTCATTTTTAATTTTTTCTACTTTCTTTAAAAGTTCGCTACTATCTTGATTTTTAGATTTTAATAAACCAATTTCTTTTGAAACATTATTTCTTTCTTCTTGTAATTTTTGTAATGAAGTTTGAGATTTTCTTTTTTCTTCATCAATTTTTATTATAGTTTCAGAAAAACTTTTAATTCCTCTTTTTTTTAATTGATTATCAAATTCAACAGGGTTTTCTCTTATAAAATGAATATTATGCATTATTGATCATTATCATTATCATTTTTATCTTTGTTTTTATCAATCATTTTAGATAAATAAATAGAAATTTCATATAACACAATAATTGGAAGCGCTAAACTTAATTGACTGAAAGGATCTGGAGGGGTTAAAAAAGCTGCAGATAAAAAAGCTAAAACTATTGAATATTTTCTAAATTTAATAAGAGATTTTGAATTAATTATTCCTGTTTTAGTTAATAAGGTTAGGATTACTGGTAGTTGAAAAGCTAAACCAAAAGCAAAAATAAATCTCATCATTAATGATAAATACTCACCCATTTTTGCTTCTAATCTAATTGGAATACCTCCAGAAACGCTAGTATTTTGATAAGATAGAAAAAACTTCCAAGCTGTAGGTGCAACAAAAAAATAAACTAAAGATCCTCCAATAAAGAATAGAATTGGAATTCCCATTAAAAAAGGTAAAAAAACAATTTTTTCTTTTGAATATAAACCAGGTGCAATAAATTTCCATATTTGTATAGATATAAAAGGAAAAGAAAAAAATAACGCAAAAAAGAATGCAACTTTTAATTCAGTAAAAAATGCTTCTTGTAATGCTGTATAAATAAATCCCTGACCTTTTTCAACATCAAATAAATCAACTAGAGGTTTAGCTAGAAAATAAAATAGAGAATCGGCATAATAAAAACAAACAATAAATATTATAAAGATTATTCCAAAACTCCATAATAATCTTTTTCTCAATTCAATTAAATGATCGGTGAGAGACATCTTCTCTGAAATTTTATTTTCCATCAGTTTTTGAATTTTTTGATTTAATATTTTGAGATTTATTTAAATTTTTGACTAAGTTTTTATCTAATTTTGAATTTTTTGATTTAATATTTTGAGATTTATCTAAATTTTTATCTAAATTTTTTAAGCTAGAATTAATTTCTTTAAATTCATCAGTAATATTTGGAGTATTTTTCATAACTTCTTCATTTACTTTTTTTTGAAAATCATCAACATTTATATTTTTCTTAAATTCATCAATTTCTGCTTCTTTAACAATATTGTTTATTGATGTGTTAAAGTCTCTTGAAATTGATTTAACTTTTTTTGTTACTTTTCCAAATTGTTTTAACAAATTGGGTATTTCGTTTGGTCCAACGACCACAACAATAATAATGAATATTATTCCTAATTCAGACCAACCTAAAGAAAGCATGAAGAGTTATTATTTTTTATCTTCTTCGGTATTATTTTCTATTTTTGATTCACCTTTATTCTCATCTTCATTCGACATTCCTTTTTTAAAGGCTTTTAAACCTTTAGCCATATCACCCATTAATTGAGGAATTTTACCTCTGCCAAAAAGAAGTAAGACAATGATCAAAACTATAACTAACTGCCAAATACTTGGTGTCATAATATATCTCCTATTTAATTTTTGCTGATAACCTATATCATAAAATAAATAAAGTTAATAAATTATATAAAAACAGCTAATTTTAAGCACTAAAATAGAAATAAAGAGAATTTATTTGAATTTTTGTTAACTTTGAAGATTTAAAAAATCAAAAGTAGAAATTAAAAAATTTAAATTATCTATTTCATAGAAAGATGTAAATATAATTATGATAAAATGAAATTAAGTAAATTAAGTAATTAATTCTTTAAATGATTTAATTTTTTTAATATTTTTATACTTAATTTTTTTTGCTAAGTTCTTATCCTTATTTGTATATCTTAATATATTTTTTATTCCTGCATTTTTAGCTGATTCAATACCACTGTCTGAATCTTCTATAACTAATGTATTTTTAGCTGATATTTTAAGAACTGATAATCCTTTGATAAAGCCGTCTGGAAAAGGTTTGGGTCTTAATCTACCTTGACAGGAAATTATCATATCAATATCGAAATATCTATACATATTTTCTTTTTTAAGTAATTTTATAATATGTTTTTTAGGTGAATTTGAAACAATAGCATAAGGTAAATTTGTTTGTTTTAAAAATTTCTTTAAGAAAGGTGACACACTAATTTTTTTAGAAAAAATTTTATTTATTTGTTTTTCTAAAACTATATTTATTTGTTTTTCTTGAATTTTACTAATTTTATTAATAAATAATCTTTTGATTGCAATATCTGAGTGGACCCCTATTTGATCTTTATAATTTATTTTTTTATTGTAGGGAATTTTTAAATATTTAAAAGTGTTAATAACTGCTTTAAACCAAAGTGGTTCAGTATCTAATATTACTCCATCAAAATCAAATAAGATTCCTTTAATTATATTTTTATTTTTTCTATATTTTTTCAATTTTATAATTTCTTAAAAGATGGAAACAGATCTTTTAAATTCCTATATAATTCTAAATAAATTTTGAATTTTGTCTTATAATGTTTTGAATAGTTTAAATTAGGATATATCATTTTATATTTACCTGTTAACTTGTTTATATCATCCCATTTGTGGTATAGATTGACTGATTTTGCAGCAACAAAAGCACTTCCAAGATAAGATCCTTCAATATTTTTATAAATTTTGATAGGTTTTTGAATTATATTAGATGTAATTTTCATCCATAAATCACTTTGAGAACCTCCATCTGATGCAACAATATTTTTTATTGGTATTTTATTTTCTTCCATTATTTTTAAATGATGATTAAATCCGAAGCCTATTGACTCTAATACTGCCACCCAGATATCTTCTTTTGTATTATTAAGATTTAAACCAGTTAAAGTGCCTTTGGCATTAAGATCATGTATCGGTGTTTTTTCACCTAAAAAATATGGAAGAATAACAATTTTATTTTTTAATATGTTTGTTTTACTTGAAGTAAAATCTAAATATTTATGAACATTTTTTTTATGAGATAATGGTGAATAAAAATTTTTTACAAACCAATTGAGTAAACTCCCTGATGAAGCCATACAACCGTTGGGCATATATAGGTTTGGTATTATATGATAGTCTAAAAATAACCGATGATCATTTAAAGGCTTTTTTGATGAAAATAAAATATCTCCAGCTCCTCCGTATTTTAGTAAAACATCACCACTTTTTTTAACTCCTGCAGAAAATGCTGAGACAACATGATCAGCACATCCAGCTATAACCTTAACATCGTTATCCAAGTACAATTTTTTTGATAATTTATTATCAATTTTTCCAATAATTTCATTTGAGGAATTTATTTTAGATAACATTTTAATATTAATGGAACCAAGTTTTAATAGATCTTTAGTGAATATTTTTTGTTTAAAATCCATTAATCCTGATTCCAATGCCCAATTATGTTCAATTGAAAATATTTTAGTTAATTTATAGTTTATAAAATCATAAGAGCCCATTATTTTATATATTTTTTTAAAGTTATTATTTTCATTTTCTTTAAGCCACACTAATTTAGGAGCAATTAATTGTTGGTTAATGCCACAATTAGTTTTTTTTATAAACCAATTGGAATTCTTTTTATTAAATATTTTTTTAATTTGTTTTTCTGTTCTACTATCACTTTGTTGAATGCTATTTCTTATAATATTTCCATCTTTATCTAATATTACCAAAGCAGGTAACATTCCCGTTACTCCAATAGCTTTAATTTTTTTTTTTGAATTTTTAGCTTTTTTTGCTAAAATTTGAATAATTTTTTTTGTATTAATCCACCATTGATTTGGATCTTCTTCAGCCCAACCGTATTCTAAACTAATTAAATTTACACTAAAGGATACTTTTTTTACAATTATATTTTTTTTTGTATCTAATAATATACCAGAAGTTGAAGTAGTACCTATATCAATGCCAATAACACAAGTCATAATTTATTTTCTAATATTATTTACTTTATCCATAAATTTTTTGACTCTTTTTGGATCAATGTTGTTCCAAGTAATACCATCATATTTTAAAGATGAACCAATTACACATCCATCACAAATAGATAACATTTCTTCAATATTATCTATATTAACTCCTGTGTTTGCAAAAACTGGAGTATCTATAAGTTTGTCTTTTGTCTCTTTTAAATCTTGAGAATTTACAGATTTGCCAGTTATAACCCCCGATACACATATTCCATCTGCAAGAGATGAAAAAACAGCGCTTTCAGCTTTTTCAGCTGTAGATCTATTTCCTAGAGGAGAAGCAAATTCAGCATTTACATTAAATAAAACTTTTAAATCACTTCTATTTAAATTTTTTCTTAAACGAATAGCTTGGGCTGCATCAGGATTCCATAATCCCATATCTGAATCATAAACTCCTGTAAAGACTTCTCTAACGAAACTAGCATTGCAAATTGATCCTAAAGCTACAGTTGCAATAGGGTCCCAAAGATAGTTTACACCAAATGGTATTTTAATCTTATTCTTAACTAAACCTATAATATAAGCCATAGTTGAAAGTGATTCTGGAGATGCTTTTAAAAGATACGGCCTGTCTCCTTCATTTCCAAACATGATTGAATCAATTCCATTGCTTTGTAATGAATCTATATCTGAAGTAACAGAATCCAATATATTAGATAGGTTTTTATCATCATTAAATTCAGGACTTCCAGGCAAAGGGGGGAAATGGACCATACCAATTATCAGTTTATTATTTTTCATTAAATTTTTCATTATTTTACCTCAATTAATCTTAGTTCAGTATTAATATCAAAATATAACATTTTTTTTAGATCAAAATAAATAGAAATATCTTCTCCTGGTTTAAATCTATTATTTTTTGAATCTCTAAAATAAATTATTTCATTTGTATCTTTAATTTTCGTACAAACTATAGTTTCATGACCTAAATTTTCTAAAACTTCTATTTTTGAATCAATTTTTATAGTATCTGGTCTTTTATCTAAATAAATATGTTCAGGTCTTATTGAAAAATAAATTTCATTATTTGTAATATTAAAATTAAAATTTTCAGAATTTATTAATAAATTAATTTTCTTAAATAAAATATTATTATTATCAATTTTAATTTCTGTTTTAATAATATTATTAAGTGGATTTGCTAGAAAATTTGCAACAAATAAGCAATTTGGATTCTCATATACATCTTTTGGAGAACCAATTTGAAGAATTACTCCTTTATTCATAATACATATTTTATTTGCCATGGTCATAGCTTCAACTTGATCATGTGTTACATATATAAATGTTCTTTTAAGATTTTTATGAATTTTTATTAATTCTGTTCTCATTATTGCTCTCAATCTAGCGTCTAAATTTGACAGAGGTTCATCCAATAGAAATGCTTTAGGATTTCTAACTAAGGCCCTTCCTAAAGCTACTCTTTGTCTTTGTCCACCAGATAATTCTGAAGGTTTTCTTTCAAGTACTTCATTAATTTTAAGCAATTTGGAAACTTCAGAAATTTTTGACTCAATTATTTTAGGTGAGGTTTTTTTTAATTTTAAAGCAAAAGATAAATTTTTTCTGACATTCATATGTGGATATAATGCGTAATTTTGAAATACAAAAGCTAAATCCCTATCTTTGGGATCCAAATTAGTAATATCCTTATCTCCAAGGATTATATTTCCTTGGGTACAATTTTCAAGCCCTCCAATTAATCTCAAAGTCGTAGATTTTCCACAACCAGATGGTCCCAGTAAAACAAAGAAATCTTTATCATCAATTTCAAAACTAATATTATTAACAGCTACAATATTTTTATTATAAGTTTTTGATAAGTTTTTAATTTCTATTTTTTGCATTAATCTAATCTATTCATATATTTAAATAGTGGTATTGTAATTATTATTATTATTACTAGCAATATTAATGACATAGCAGCAGCTTCTCCTAAATTTAAGCTAATGAACGCAGATCTATAAATATAGTAACTGATTAAATCTGTTGAGTCACCAGGACCTCCTTTTGTCATAATGTATACTAAATCATAAGTTTTTATTGCAAATATTAATCTGATTAATATTGTAACCACAATTACTGGTCTCATATAAGGAAGAGTAATATGAATAAAACATTCATAAATATTAGCTCCATCACTTTTTGCTGCTTCATAAGGTTCTTTTGGAATTGCTGACAAACCTGCAAGTAGTAATATAATCATAAAAGATACCTGATGCCAAATATCTACAAATATAATTGTAATAAAAGCCATTTGAGGATCACCTAACCAATTAACTGGTTCAATATTTATCAAACTTAATAAATAATTAAATATTCCTAATTGAGGGTGTAAAAACATTCTCCAAATCAGACCTACAACAATAGGGTTTATAAGTAGTGGAAGTAGTAATATGAAATAATATATTGATTTAAATCTAGTTATAGAATTTAAAAGTAAGGCAATAAAGAAACCTAGTATAAATTCCAATAAAACTACTAATATTACAAAATATATTGTAACAAAGATAGAATTAAAAAGTTGTTCATCTTTGAATGAATTAATATAATTATCAATACCTATGAAGTCATTAAAAGATTTATTAATAAGCGTATAATCAAAAAAACTTGAGATAAGAGAAAAACAAATAGGAAAAAGAATTACAAGTGTAATTATTAAAACAGTAGGCGCTGTTAGTATATAACCAAAGCGCCTATCTGATAAATCTAAATTGTTTGACACGTTTAATTTTTATAAACGCCATCCTTTTTTGCTAATGCTTCTAGTTCTGAATTCATAGTAGCTAGAGCATCATCAATACTTTTTTCACCAATTACAGCTTTAGATAATTCAGTTCCCATTACTTCAACAAATTGAGGTGTATAAGTAAAAACTGGGAAGTTTTTAGCACTTGCTAGAATTCTATTTAAAGCATCATAGTGTGGATATTTAGCCAAAACTTCTGGATTACTAAATGCATCACTTCTTGTTGGTGCACCACCCATTAATGCCCTTTTAGCGACAATTTCAGGTGACTCTACCCATTTAATAAATTCCCAGGCAGCTTCTGCATTTGGACTAGAAGTAGGTATCGCCCAACCCCAAGCTCCATTAAGACTTCCATTTCCTGGAACGGGAGCTAAAGCCATTTTACCCACTACAGCAGATTGGCTACTGTCTTCATAAGAAGGCATAAACCAATTATACGTAAGATAACTGTAAGCTTGTCCTTGAGCAGCAACATTGAAAGCTTCATCAAAGCTAAAACTTGCGGCACCAACTGGGCCATGATCTTGTAAATTGTGTATGTAATCTTTTAATGCTTGTTTTGCAGCATCAGAAGTTAATTCTCCATGCCAATTTTCATCATGAAATCTCCCTCCATTTGCATAGAGATAGTTTGACCATTCCATTGCAATAGGATCAGCTTTTGAACCTTGATTAACAACTCCATATTCTGTTCCATTTTTTGTAAAGTATGAAACTTGTTTCATATATTCATCCCAAGAAGTTGGCTCTTTAAGATCCATACCATATTTAGCTTTAAATCCAGCTTGATGACTAGGATCAGCTACTAAGTCTTTTCTATATGTTAAACCCATAGCATAATTATAGAAAGGTAACATATAAGTTGTTCCTTCAACTTCACCTACAAGTTTCATCATTGAATCAAAATATACTGAAGTGTCAAATCCATCTCTAGCTATCATATCATCAAGTGGCATCATCCATCCAGCTCTAGCAAATTCACCGACCCAATAAAAATCAACAGGCATAAAGTCAATACTACCAGTTGATGAGGTTAATGAAGGAACCATTTTTGGATGCATTTCTCCATAACCCATAATATCCATTTCAACTTCATGACCTGTTTTTGCAGTAAAATCAGGAAGTAACTCTTTGATGAAATGAGTATCTGGAACATTTTCCATAATAGCATTTAAAGTTACAGCTTTTGAACTAAATGATAATATAGAAATAGTTAATACTAAAAATAAAATTTTAATATATTTCATTTTATTCCCCCTTTATTTTTAAAAATAATATACACATTTAAATCTTTTGAGGAAATTATTTAATTAGTACTAATTATTAATAGTAATTATTGAAATAAAATTCTATAATTTATTAAAAAAATAAAAATTAATTCTCTAAAATGTCTTAATTTAATAAAAATATTTTATAAAAAAAACTAATAATTTCAATATATTTGATATTGTTTTATTTTAGAGCTCCTAAAGACAAACCCTTAATTAGATATTTTTTTATAAAAGGTAAAAGTATTAATGCTGGTAAAACAGTTAATGTAGTTGCGGCTGCTAAAAGGGCAATTTCAACACCTCTATGTGTGCTTAAAGTTGATAACCCAATTGGTAAAGTGCTAGTAGCCTTTCCAGATAAGATTAAAACAAAAATAAATTCATTCCAACTAAGAATAAATCCTAATAATCCAGCTGCAATTAATCCAGGAGCAATCAAAGGAAGGCAAATAAGATATAGTGCTTGAAAACGCGTTGCCCCATCTGATCTTGCAGCAGCTTCAATCATAAAAATATCTCTGGAATAAAAAGAAATTAACATCCAAGATAAAAAAGGTAAGATTATTGTAATATGAGCAATGATTAAACCTAAATATGTATTTAATAAATTAAGAGATAAATAAATGCTAAAAATTGGCAAAACAATTATAATTGGTGGTATCATTTGTGTAGATAATAAAAATAATCGTAATTGTTTTCCTCCTGTATTAAATTTAGCGAATGCATAAGCTATAAAAGCAGCAAGGGGTAATGAAATAATTGTGGTACCAAATGCAACGACAAAGCTGTTTATAAAATAAGAATCAAAAGGATATTTTGAAAAAATTTCTATATAATTATCAAAAATTATAGGTGAGAATTCAGGAGGGATTTTATAAGCATTTAATTTATTAGTAAAACTATTTCTTAAAATCCAAAGTAAAGGTAAAATAATAATTAATGAAAAAATAATTAATATTAAATGAGATAAGATTTTTAATATTGATTTTTTCATATATAATTTCACTTAAGTTGTATAAATTCCTCCAGTAACATTTATTGCTTGACCAGTCATGAAATTCGATTCATCACTTGATAAAAACAAAACAACTTTCGCAACATCTTCTGGCTCTTCTAACCTACCTAAGGGTGTTTGATTTATATAATCATCAATTACTTGTTTTTCTGAAATATTTCTTAATTTTGCTTCCCATTTAACTTCTCTTTCTTGCATAGAAGTTTTAACAAAACCAGGGCAAACTGCATTAATTCTAATTCCATATTTTGCTGTTTCTCTTGCAGCTGCTTGCGTAAACCCTACAACAGCAAATTTACTTGCAGAATAATGTGCTAAAAGAGGAGCACCTATTTTTGAAGCTAAAGAGGCTGTATTTACTATTCTTCCTTTGATTTTATTATTTTTAAAATATTTAATAGCTTCTTGATTGCAAAGAAAAACTCCTTTAGCGTTTACATTCATATTAAAATTCCAATCATCTTCTGTGATATCTTCTATATATTTCATATTAGAAACACCTGCATTTGAAATAAGAATATCATAA
>CETM01049032.1_pt1 | contig 19268 bp, 18 predicted proteins | sample 361451 | NCBI WGS metagenome assembly CETM01 (sample SAMEA2622690, study PRJEB7988) | marine metagenome | isolation source: saline water (ENVO:00002010), including
AAGAAAATGGGATACAAAAATGTGTATTCTATGAGCGGGGGTTTTAGCGCTTGGGTTGTAAATGAGTTTCCTGTTTTAAAATAGAGGAGAAAAAAATGAGTGAGAATGTGTCAAAACAAATTAGATCGGAGGTTACTAAAGAGGGAAAGCTACTTATTTATATAGAAGCTACAGAAATACCTGAACCTAAGGAGGATGAAGTGTTGATACGAATTGAAGCTTCGCCTATAAATCCTTCAGATCTAGGTTTGTTATTAGGTCCTGCTGACGTTTCATCTATGTCCGTATCCGGGGTTGGTGAAGAAGCTGTTGTAAGTATGGAAATTCCTAAAGGTCTATTAAGAATGCTTGAAACTAGAATCGATCAATCCCTTCCAGTTGGCAATGAAGGTGGAGGAGTTGTTGTGAAAGCTGGTAGTGAAAATCTTGAAAGCTTAGTTGGTAAAACAGTAGGTGTAGCAGGAGGCTCTATGTATTCACAATACAGATGCGTTAAGGCATCAGCTTGTTTTGTTATGAATGAAGGCACCACGTCCGCAGAAAGCGCTTCTTGTTTTGTAAACCCCTTAACAGCCCTGGGTATGGTTGAAACAATGAGAATGGAAGATCATACAGCCCTAGTCCACACTGCTGCTGCTTCTAACCTAGGTCAGATGTTAGTTAAGATTTGTTTAAATGAAAATGTTCAGCTAGTGAATATTGTAAGGAAGGAAGAGCATGTAACATTATTAAAAGACCTGGGAGCAAAACATGTTTGCAATTCTTCACAGGACACTTTTATGCATGATCTAATTCAAGCATTGATAGAGACTGGCGCAACGATAGGATTTGATGCTACCGGAGGAGGAAAGCTAGCAGGTCAAATATTAACAGCGATGGAAGTGGCAGCTACTCAAACTGCTACTGAATATAATAGGTATGGTTCTGATAGTTTTAAACAAGTTTATATTTATGGTGGGCTCGATAGGTCTCCTACAACCCTTACTCGTTCTTTTGGATTTTCTTGGAGCTTAGGTGGCTGGTTACTTACACCTTTTATAGGAAAAATTGGACCAGAAAGGTTCGGAGAATTAAGACAAAAAGTAGTTGATGAGATTAAAAGCACTTTTGCTAGTCATTACACCAAAGAAATATCTTTAACAGAGGCCCTGGATCCTGAAAATATTGAGGTTTATTCTAAACAAGCAACAGGAGAAAAATATCTCATAAATCCAAATAAATAGGAGCCACAAAGCAGAATTATAGTAAATAAAAAATAAGGACAGATAGTGGCAAGAAGCTTAAAAAAAGAATCCACCTAAAGTTTTTCCAGGACTTATAGTCTTCTCTATTTTTGTAATAATCTATTGCACCGGAAGTTAAGATAATAATAACCACAAATAAATTTAAGAGGACAAAAGTATCCAATTAAGAGATTGCTCTTATAAGAGGATTGAGCTTTATTTTATCTGGAATTTCTTCAGCGCCCGGAATACCTCTTGCAATCATAAAGGGTTTTAGGGCTTCTATTGCCTTAGGTTCATCATAATGACAAATGTTTGGGTACATATGATGCATAGCGTGAATCTGCATCGAATGATTTAAATATCTAGGCATAGCATTAGACCAAAATCGAGAATCTTTATATCTCCCGACTGGTAAATTTTTATGGGGTTCATGTGAAAAAAAGATAGCTAGATATGAAGTAGCAAGCTTTCTAGGTATCCACCACAGTAACAGAGTTTCAAGAGGATAAATTACTACAATAACCATTTGGGCGAAGAAGAATAATGAACTTACAAGACCTCCTTTTTCTAGATCTTCTACAAATTTAGGGTCGTCCTTACTCAACTTCTCTACTACTGCAAGAAGTCCACCCTCTCCAGTTTGGTCTTGAATTTCTATTGCTGACTGAAACCAGTTATCAACATGTGTATGGCGGTAGTCTGGATCTCTTTCCGGGTCATTAGTATGAGCATGATGCTTCATATGGGTAGCCTTAAGAATATGGTGAGACTGAGCTAAAGGAATAAGAGATATTTGGCCAACAACTGTATTGAGCCAGTTAAGGTGTTTATGTTTTCCTGATAAATGACCATGCTGACCAGCATGAGAAGGGAGATAAGAACAGGCTGTTGAAATAGTTGAGATAAGGAATCCAGCCCATATCGGAATTATATTATTTACAACTAGACCCCAAGTAATTATCCAGACAATACATTGTCCAAGTCCAACAACTATCATCTCCCACTCAATTCTACCCATGAAAGTACGGGCCACTTTCCTTTCTTCTTCAATAGAAAACTCTTCTGCTAATTGATCCAAGTCCAACCTCTGTATTTAGCTAGTAGACCCAAAATAAGCCCTAATAAATAAGCTGTTAATGCAAAACCTAAACTATGATTAGTGCTTAAAAAATATAGGAACATTGCATTAAATATACTTCCCCAAAAGATTAATCCAAACCAAGCTAATCCCCAATTAGTTAGATGTTCAAAGATAACTGTAAAAACCTTCATCATTGTGTATTTTAGCACTAATTAGCTTACGAGCTTTCTTGCTTAACTATCTCCTGCATTCCTTCCCATTCTTCCCACATATTACACATAGCTTGCTTAGATCTTTCCCATGGATCATTTCCTTCTTCATATTCAAGCCATTCTCCTCTCTGCCCTCTATCAGGATGGTCTGAAACTCCATTTACCATCTTATCGGGCTGTCTTTTCTTATTTCTAAGCCTAAAAATTATATTTTTTCTTGATTCAGTACCATTCTCATTTCTAGAACCTGAATGCGGGATGTGATACATGGCAATACAAGCGTCTCCTTTATCCATCTTAATTGGAGTAGGTCTAGCCCACTTTTTACCATCTGGAGTTGATTTTGAGGAGTCATCAATAAATTTTTCCTGTATAGACTCTGGTATATAAAATAGACCGCAACGGTTTGGGGCTTCATAATTTATTCTTGGCCAACCTGGGCCTTCTGGACCTAGACATCCATTCGTTTCATATTGCCATTGGAAAAATTTTTCCATTTCATGATGAGCTCCCTTCAATAAATTAGTCTGTCCTCTGCCCTCTCCTGTTTGATCGTTTAAACACACAAAAACAAAAGCAGTAAAACTACCTAAAGCCAATGTCATCTCAGGGTCTTGGAATAAAGGAACTGAATTATGTCCCATAACATCTGCGCTTCTTCCTAGATCTCCTTTAGGACCTGATGCAATATACTTGTAATAAATTTCTTCTTCTGTTCCTTGTTGAATCTCTTGAGGTGCATTAATTGTCTGACTTCCATCCATATGGATTTGAGCACCAAAGTAAGGCATATCTTTATCTTTATACCCAAGGCTATTGAAATAATCTCCAGGTTCAGACTTTTTCATTACCCCAACTTGGCAATATATTGGAGGGTCAAAATAGCCCATTGCTTCATGCAATATTGGAGTCAAAGGGGAGGCATTAACCAGATCAGTCATTTCTTTTTTTCCTCCAAGGTTTTCGCCCTTTTTGGCCTGTTTAATTTGATCTAATGCTACCTCTGCAAGCTCTTCAGGTATAACTTTTTTTAGAATTAAAAAACCATCACGATAAAATTCTCTTTTCTGCTCATCTGTTAATTTATGTCGTGATTCACTCATTGCTTAAACTTCTGATTTGATATCATATGTTCGAGTAGCAAGTTCACCTTGCATAAAAGGAGCAACAGCTTCAATTAATCCTGTCTCAACTCTCCAAGCCATATAAGCTTGTTGGTCCTCAGCACTATCCCATTCCTCGACAAGAACCACACTGGAAGTTTCTTTATCTACTAATGTAGTTACGCTTTTGCATCCTTTATAGGCTCTTGTTTCCACTAAAGCTTCTTTAAGGATATTTAAATAATCCTCTAACATATCTGGTTTCACAGGCATTTCTAAAGTTATCATTACGCTCATGATTTCTCCTTTTTAATTTTTAGTTAACTTAGAATATATATATTAGAGTAATAAAATAAAGAAAAAAGAATAAAAAATTATCAAAAAATATTGAAAAAACTAATACTAATCGTTATTTCTTTTAGTTTGGTAGGATTTATTGCCTGGCAAAATAGAGTAAATTTATTAATTGCAGGTCTTCCAATGCTTCTAGAGATTACTGACCCTGTTTCTGCTGAAGATCCAGTTGAGTGGTCAGTTGGTCCGGACCGTCCTATGGCTAATATAGACGATAGACCGCCGAACATAATATTAATTCTAGCTGATGATATGGGTTTTAATGATCTATCTCTTTATAACGGCGGAGCAGGAGACGGTAGTTTAATGACGCCTAATATAGATGCCTTAGGTCAAGAAGGTGTAATTTTTGATAATGGCTATGCCGCTAATGCAGTTTGTGCCCCTTCTAGAGCATCAATCCTAACTGGTAGGTATTCCACTCGTTTTGGTTTTGAATTTACTCCCTTTCCTGCAATTGGAGTGACAATAGCAAAATGGATACAGGAAATAGATGACCCAGAACTTAAAGCGTTCATTGATACTGAACTGGCTTCTGAGATGGATGACATTGCAGATAAAGGGATGCCCAGCGAACAAGTTACTCTAGCAGAAGTCTTGAAAGAAGCCGGGTACTATACTGCACATATTGGAAAATGGCATCTAGGCCAAATCGAGGGTAGTCATCCCTTGGATCAAGGTTTTATGGACAGCTTAATGATGATGGGCGGATTATATTTACCAGAAGATGATCCAAAAGTAGTAAATTCAAAAATCGATCATTCCATCGATAAAATGGTTTGGGCTACTGGAAGATTTGCAGCTTCATTTAATAAAAGCGGTTTATATGAGCCTAAGTCATATCTCACTGATTACTATACTGATAATTCAATGCAGGTAATAGAGAATAACCAACACAGACCTTTCTTTCTTTATTTAAGTCATTGGGCCATTCATAACCCCTTACAGTCTCTAAAGAAAGATTACGAAAAACATATAGATCACGGAAATCATAATCTTGGGGTTTATTCTGGAATGATAGAAGCTTTAGATAGGAGTATAGGAAGAATTGTAAAAAGACTTGAAGATCTTGACCTTAGTGAAAATACATTAATTATTTTTACTAGCGATAATGGAGGGGCAAGTTATATTGAACTGCCCGATGTTAATAAGCCTTATAGGGGCTGGAAACTAACTCACTTCGAGGGCGGAATGCATATACCTTTTATGGCAAAGTGGCCTTCTAAGATAAAAAAAGGCACTAGATTTAAACACCCCATACATCATATTGATATCTTTCATACAGCTATTGCAGCAGCAGGCGCTGATTTGCCCACAGACAGAAAACTAGATGGGGTAGATTTGCTACCTTATGTACAAGGTAGAAATAATGAAATTCCACATAAGACATTATTTTGGAGAGAGGGTCACCACCAGACAGTTTTGCATAATGGATGGAAGTTAATAAAATCAGGACGCATCAATAAAAAATGGTTATTTAACTTAAATGAAGACCCGCTAGAAAAAATAAACCTTGCTAAAAAAGAAGCAGAAAAGATAAGTGAACTGGAAAATTTACTTGCTGCCCATAACGATGAACAAATCGAACCTCTGTGGCCAAGTGTTATTGACTCTCCTCAGCTGATAGATAAACATGGAGGCCAAGATTATGAAGAAGGTGATGAATATATTTATTGGCCTAACTAACTGACTAAGGAAATTTTAAATGGAAATATTAAGAACACCCGATGAGAGATTTAAAAATATTAAGGGCTACCCTTTTGAACCTCATTACACAACAATAAAAACACATGATGACTCCGATTTAAGAATTCATCATATCGATGAAGGTCCAAAAGATGGCCCAATGCTTCTAGCAATGCACGGTCAGCCTGTTTGGAGTTATCTGTATTCAAAAATGATTCCTTACCTAGTTAGAGGAGGAATTAGAGTTATTGCACCTGACCTGCCTGGTTATGGAAAGTCTGATAAACCTGCTTCAAGACAAGATTACAGCTATCAAAGGCAAGTTGATTGGATGACTCAATGGTTAATTCAAAATGATTTCAAGAATCTTACTTTTTTTGGGCAGGACTGGGGTGGTTTGATTGGATTAAGAATGGTAACTGAAGAACCTGATAGATTTTTAAAAATCTCTATGGGAAACACAGGCCTACCCTATAATCCTGAAGCATCAGAAGAACTTAAAGATAAAGTGAGATCTTTCAGAGAAGAAAAGATTAAGCTCACACTCTTTTCTATGGCTAAACAAGTTCAGCAAATGGATGGGAAAATGGATGGAAGTGATATTGAAAATGAAGACTTTCACCCTGCTTTGAAATTTATGTATTGGCAAAAGTTTTGCTGGGATACTCCAGATTTACCTATTGGAACTCTATGCTCTCTTCAAATGGATAAAAGATCTAGACCGATGGTAGCAGCTCATTACTTTTTACAAAGATTAGGTATAGAAAAATTTTCTCCTTTTAAATCAGATGTTCTAAATGCTTACGAAGCCCCTTTCCCAGATTCTTCTTTCAAAATGGGTCCGAGAGCCATGCCTAGCCATGTACCAACTTTACCTGACTCGTCTTTAGAAGCCCAAAGAAAAGCCAGAGAATTCTTTAAGACTTCGAATAAGCCCTTTTTATCTGTATTTGCTGGAGATGACCCAGTAACTAATGGGATAGAAAGCGACGTTTTGGAAATGGCACCTAACGCTAAAAGTGCACCACATATTGGCGGGGGTCACTTCTATCAATGGTCTAGGCCTAAAGAATTATCGGAGTTGTTAGTTAATTTTATTAAAGAAAGGTAATTATTTAGTTTCTTCAAGATGTTTTTTTAAGTAAGTCATAAATGGAGTTCCTCCAGTTCCTTTTATTGTAGAACCTCCTGTCCCAAACAAATTTTTTTGTTGAGATTGTTTATGAATGTACATACTTGCGTACTTTAAATGCTGTGCACGAAAATCTGATAATTCTTTTAAACATTGATTGTAAATTTTCTTTAAATTAGTTGAATCCATAACTAGATCTTTGATTACTGAACCTTCTACTTTTTTTATGAATTTTCTGTGTTTAGGCGGCATGTAATCTCTCATTTCATTTAAATAATGCCTCAATACATCTTTTGAATGTTTAACACCCAGAACACCATCTAGGCTTGGAACAATACTACTTTGAGCGCCTGTTTCTCCTCGAAAAAATTGTGGTTTATTAGAAAACTGATTTTCATAAATAAGTCCGTTCTTTAAATCAGGGTTGTCTTTTGAACCAAAGATGAATGGTCTTACTCTATGGTAATAAACATAAGGATCACATCGTTCTGTCATTCTCAAAAAGATTTTATTTACCTCTTGAAGAGAGATATTAACCTTGGATAGAAGGTTCTGAATTTCTTTCTCGCTAGTAGCGTGGTCACATTGGGACAATTTATCTGCGGCTTCAATGGCTCCTGATGCTGCATCTTCTATACAAACGTGAATCGTAACAAACCAATCCTCATCAAGACCTCCTAAAAAATTATTTATTAGGGCCACATTCTCTAGAGAAAGAGCTTCGTCTTCTAATAAAAACCAATTATCTAAACAGTAACTAGCATAACTTAGGACTGGTGGCCTACCAAGAATCTCAGAAACCTGAACCCATGGTTTTGCTACTGCTTCTGGTAATCTATTATTGGGTTTAATGCCGCCAAGAATATAAGCATGCGCAATGAAGCTAAGATGCACCATGGCCAACCTTAACTCTCTTTCGTTCTTAGATCTTAGAAGCTCATGAGTGGATAAATCATCTTTGCTTAGTGATTCAACCATAGCTTTAAGACGACCAGTTAATAGTAACTTTGGAAGATTTAATGCTATTTCTTGTAATCTACTTAGGCTAGAAGAATTAATTGAATATTCTTTTAATGGTGGCTTTTTAGGTAAAAAGCCTTTCATGAAATCACTATTTTATGGAAGTCAGTACCCAGATGCCTGTTCGCCCTTCTTACTCTCTGAAGCTCCAAAATATACCCCGTCTTTTAACATCATAGCTTGATATACTCCAAATATCTCTTTTTGATATTTAATTTTATGCCCCTATTTATGCTTACCTTTATTCCAGCCATTTTTAGTTAAATACTTTTCTGCAGATTCTATTGCTCCTACTTCAATACTGGTACCCATACTATCGTTCCACCTATTCAAAAATCCGAATAAAGATATAACTCCTAGGATTTCAACTATTTCTCCTTCATTCCAATAAATACGCAGTCTTTCTTCTAACTCAGCATCTACTGAATTAGGTATTTGCGAGGCTGCCAGAGCGAAATCTAATGCTACTCTTTCCGCTTCATTAAATGCTTCATGTGTTCTGTATTCCCAGATATTTTTAAGCTGTTCTTGATTAGCTCCATATCTCTCAGCTGCTCTAATTGCATGCGCCTGACAATATCTACACCCTGCGGCATTACTGCTTACCCAGGCTATCATTCTTTTTAAAGCAGAAGTGACTTTACCGTGATTTTCCATAACCGCTTTATTAAGACCAATAAAAGCAGAAGCCACTTCAGGTCTAATTTGCATGGTTAAAACTGAGTTCGGACAAAAACCTAGAGTTTCATTAAAGAAGTCTGCCAGTTCTTTAACTTTTAAATTAGCTTCCGGTGTAAGAGGTTTTACTAAAGGCATGTTTATTAGTTTTGAATAGGATTTGCCTTGATATTATAAGGAATTAATCTTCCGCTCATAGGCTTATTAATCTGACCTTCACCTCTAAGGTAATCTATAATCACATCAGAGAGGTATTTTTCAGTATCTTCATATTTAACCTCTAAGAAAGTATCATATAAATCCCCTCCTTCACCTAAAAAACTTTGAGTTGCAACTCTATATTGTTGATCTTCCTTTAAAGGCTCTCCATTAACTTTAACGGAAATCAACCTGCTTCCTATAGAGTTTTCTAAGTTATAAACTGCTTTAATTCCAGATACCTGAATCATTCCTCTTTCCAAAGAAAAACCCTGTTCTAGAATTCTTTTTATTTGTTTTCCAGACATATACCCTGATACTAAAGTGTTATGAAAAGGGAAGGCATCGAGTACATTTCCCATGGTAATTGACCCTTCAGGAAGATCAGCTCTAAGACCACCGGCATTTTGAAAAGCAACCTCAGAACCAGTAATGGCCCTCATAACATCAGTAGAAAAATTTCCTAAAGAGGATTCTGCTACATAATCTCTTACTAACCTCACAGAAGAACTTCCAATAATCTCACCTATGAAAGGATCTACTTTATTTTTGTAAAAGTTAATTTTCCTTTGCATATTTAGGTCAGGCTCTAACTTATCACTCCAAACTTTTAATAGCTCTCCATTATGGCTAGTTATTTTCTCTCCATCAAAAGATAGCTTTAAAAAGCCTAATCTAGTCCCATATCCATAAGTTTGAACAATTAAAGTTCCTGTTTTTGGGTGAATGAAAGGAACCTCTATTCCTCTATGTGCATGGCCGCTAACAATTACATCTATTCCTTCAACTAGCCCTGCTAGATTAATATCTTCTGAAAAATCTCGCTGCACTTCTGGTCTAGCCTCGGCATCTGTTTGCATTGGGCCCGTTTTTCCTTGATGAGTTAAAACCACAATCACATCCACCATTGGTTTTAATTCCTCAACGGCTTTCCTTACATATGGAACGGGATCGCGAAAATCTAAATTTTCGACATAAGAAGGTAAAATAACGCTCCTAGCATCAAGACCAATTACTCCTATGACGCCTAGCCTAATACCATTACGTTCTAAGATAGTATAGGATCTACTGAAAATTTTACCTGTATCTTTATAAAAGATATTTGCTCCTAGCACAGGAAAAGGTACTTTAGAAATTCCCTTTTTAAAGGGCTCTACTCCGTAATCAAATTCATGATTACCAATACCAAAAGCGTCATACTCCATAGTCATCATCATCTCTAAAAGAGCTTCCCCTTGAGTCAAAGTAGCCAAAGTGCCGGTAAACATATCCCCAGAATCAAATAAAAAGACTGTTTCTTCTTTAGCCCTTATTTGGTTAATAAGTGTTAACAAATGCGCAGCCCCTCCAAGCCTTGGAGATCCCTCTAACCAATAAGCTGGGATTGGATCAAAAGCGCTATGGAAATCATTTGTATATAAAATTGTTATCTCTTTCTCTTTAGCAGATAAAGAAAAACTAATTATTAGAAAGGATAAAACTAGAGTATGAATTACTTGCTTCATTTTCTTTGATAATACTTATAAAGTTTATCTATAAATAATTCAATCCTGATTCGCTCTTTGAATCGCCTTTTATACGAGAGTGATACATAATTCTTGGTTCATTGAGGTCCCAAGGGCAAGCTTGGTGCATTAAACACCGATTATCCCATATGACTACATCGCCCTCACTCCATGAGTGGTGATAAATTCTTTCTCCTTGGCAAGCAAAATCATTTAGATCTTCTAGTAAAGACTTAGATTCAGCTTCTGATAGACCCGGAATACCATAAGCGTGACGTCCTATGAGTAATGATTTTTTTCCTGTTTCTGGATGAATCTTAACTAAGGGCCTGAAAGGATGAGGGTCAGTATCAAACCCATAACCATTATATTCACTTTCTTCTTTAGACTTATGTTTGTATTTAGCCTGACTGTATAAATAAGAATGGTAGGCATTTAAATCTTTGATTTTATGCTTCATAGATTGATCTAAAGATTCATAAGCTGCTGTCATATCTGCCCAACCTGTTTCTCCTCCTTTCTTAGGTACTTTATGAGCTGAGAATACAGCTCCTTTTGCTTGAATGGGCATGTAGGTGCTGTCGTGGTGCCACTCCATATTACCCCTAAGCATTTTTACTACATCGTCATCAATTGGATCTCTTATGGTTCCATCATCTCTTACGTTACTTATAGCAGATAAATCAAACTCTAGATTTCCAAATAACTTAGCAAAAGAAATCTGTTGGTCTGTTGAGATGTTTTGGTCAGGAAAAATTAATAATGAATTTTGAAGCCAGAGATCGTAGAGGTCTTTGGCTTCTTCGCTTGAAATATCACTTAGCCTGATACCTCTTATTTCAGCACCAAAAGTCTTACCAAGTTTTTTTATTTCTAGATTACTTTCAACCATTTTATAGAATTAACTTAAACCAATTACCTATAAAAGTCTTTAATGCTTACTCCGTAAGATGTTCACTAAAAGCAAGATTTTTAAAACTTCTTGGATCAACGTAAAAATAAGTATTTCCATAACTATTTCTCTTTTTCCTTTTAACCAAAGCAACCATGAAAATCTTGCCTTCTTCTAGCTTCTTTAAAAGAATAATTTTATCCCCTTTTTCTAGATCATAAGTGCTTCGACCATCTAACTCTCTGTAACCTCTCCAGGCATAGTTATCATAATTCTTTCGGATCTGATAGGTCATAATGTCATTCTTTGATTTAAAAAGAACAACTGAGCTGGTCTTTTTCTTTGATTGAAGAACATCACCTTCTTTATACTCTCTGGAATCAGAATGTACTGCCAAGGCAAAAACCAACATTAGCAAAGCAGACAAAGCACGATTAAATTTCATAATTTTAACTATATCTTAGATTTTAAAGCTCCAATATATGATTAAAGTATTTTAAGTACAAATTTTTCAATCAATAAATGAGCCGTAAATCATAGATTGCATCTGAGGTCTTAAAGGAAAAGCGTCTGAAGGTATAAGTTGGGTCATAAATAAACCAATAAGTTCTTCTTTAGGGTCCACCCAAAAAGAAGTGCTGGCCATTCCTCCCCAGTTAAAACTCCCTTTGCTACAACTGCTTTGGCTAGATGCAGGATCCGTTGTTACGGCCATGCTTAATCCATAACCCATTCCCTGAAACCTAACCTCACTAAAACTTCCTGAAGTATTCATATCAGCCATAGTTTGATTATCAGGTAAATGGTTCATTGTCATTAATTCGATTGTTTTTCTAGATAAAATTCTTGTTCCATTGTATTCACCTCCGTTAAGGAGCATTTGTAAGAACTTATAATAATCTAGAGAGGTAGAAACCAATCCACTACCTCCTCCTTGAAATGAACGCTTCTCAGCATATTTGCTTTCTTTTCCTGAAGAGTCTTGGAGAATGAGTTTTTTATTTACATCCCTCATGTAGCAGGCAGCTAATTTACTTGAATTCTCTTCGGTTGTATGAAAATCAGTGTATTTCATTTCAAGAGGATCGAAGATATTTTCTTTGAAGTATTCTCTTACAGGCTTACCTGTCATAACTTCAATTAATCGAGCACAAACATCTATAGATACACTATATAGCCATTGTGTACCTGGGCTATGCTCTAATGGAATAGAAGCAATTCTTTTTGTAAACTCTTCTAAATCTACTTCTTCCTTTGTCATTATCCACTTTGTAGGGTCTTCTATATCAAACAAATCCCTATAAGCACTATCAACATGTGAACGGTAATTTATGCTGTAACTTAATCCAGAAGTATGAGTAAGTAAATCTCGGATATTCATTTCTCTTTCTACTGGTTTCGTTAGAAAAAGAGGGTGTTTACCAGATATATATACAGACTGTTCTTTAAACTCAGGTAAAAATTTTGAGACAGGGTCAGAAAGCTGAAAGAGACCTTTTTCAAAAAGCTGCATCAACGCCACCCCTGTAACTGGTTTAGTCATCGAATAAATTCTAAAAATAGTATCCTCTTCAACTGGAAGGTTATTTTCTATATCTCTCATTCCTAAACTGCTGAAATGTGCTACTTTACCTCCCCTTGCAATCAGGATCTGTGCACCAGGAAGTTTTCCTTTATCTACATACTTTTCTTTAAGTAGAAAATCAAAATTTTCTAATCTTTCACTAGAAAGACCCAAAGATTTTGGAGAAGCTTGTTTAACATCAGTCATACTTAGCCTTTAATTATGAATATTGAGTTAAACAACATTATCAAGAAACATTGTTTTCTCAAAATCAAAAAAAAGCTATTATTCATTATGTTCTTGATAAAAAAGGGGAAAAACATGCATGACCTAGTCATCAGAAATGGAAAAATAGTAGATGGTACTGGCAAGAAGGCCTTTATGGGGGATATTGCGATTGATAAAGACCGTATATCTAAGGTAGGACTAGTAGAAGAACAAGGAAAAAAAGAAATTGATGCAGAAGGTCATCTTGTCACACCTGGATGGGTAGATATCCACACCCATTATGACGGTCAGGTCTGTTGGGATTCTTATTTAAGCCCCTCTTGTTGGCATGGGGTAACCACTGTTGTTATGGGCAACTGCGGAGTCGGTTTTGCACCTGTTAAACCTGGTTCAGAAGAATTCTTGATTCAATTAATGGAAGGTGTTGAAGACATTCCTGGCACAGCACTTCATGAAGGTATCGATTGGGGCTGGGAAACTTTTCCTGAGTATCTGGACACTATCGAAAAGAAAGAGCTGGTAATGGATGTTGGGGCTATGGTTGGTCACGGTCCTATTAGATCCTATGTGATGGGGTATGACAGATGCCAAGGGAAAGAAGATGCTTCAGATGAGGAAATAGAAAAGATGGCTGAAATTACTGAAGAGGCAATTAAAGCTGGTGCCTTAGGCTTCAGCACCTCTAGAACTTACCTTCACACAGATAAATCTGGAGAATATGTTCCTGGTACAGAGGCCAGTGCTAATGAAATGAGAAAGATTGCCAACACTATTGCTAACCTGGGTAAAGGAACTCTAGAAATAGTCTCAGATTGGATGGATAAAGACATTGAGTTAGATTGGATTAAAGAGTTTGTAGAAGAATCTGATAGAACTCTAACCTATGCTCAAACTAGTGGGGACCCTTTTAGTGTATGGAAGTATTGTGAAGAAAATTTCTCTAAAGGCGTAAAAATTAGACCTCAATACTCAGGAAGGCCTACTGGTATGCTGTTTAGCCTAGAATCCTCAGTGCACCCATTCATAGCTCACCCTAGTTATTCAGAAATAGCAGATAAATCCTTAGAGGAAAAACTAAAAGTAATGCGAACTCCTGAGTTCAAAGAAAAGCTTTTAAGTGAGGAACCTATGGTAGATCGCAATCATTTGGTCTACAGGCTCATTACCACTTTCGAGCAACAATTTCCTATGGATCATGTCCCTGATTATGAACCACCAAGGGAATTAAGTGTTGCTGGCATAGCCGAATCTGAAGGCAAGGAAGCAATGGAAGTTGCTTATGATGAAATGCTGAAAAACGATGGTAAGACATTTATTTGGGCACCTTTTGGCCCATACCCGAATCACAGTTTAGATTTCTATAAAATGTTGATAGAGTTCAAAAGCTCCGTTGCCGGACTTAGTGATGGAGGGGCTCACTGCGGTTTAATCTGTGATGCCAGTATGCCAACTTGGAACGTGTCGCACTGGACTAAGGACAGGTCCCGAGGAGACAAGATTCCTGTTGAATTTATAATAAATAAACAGACTAAAGAAACAGCTGAAACTTTTGGTCTTATGGATAGAGGACAATTAAAAGAAGGACTTCTAGCAGATATTAATATAATTGATCACGATAAACTGTGTGTCTTTAAACCTGAAATGGTCCATGATTTACCTACCGGAAGTAGAAGGATTATTCAAAAAGCCTCAGGCTATAAGGCCACAATAAAAAGTGGTGTTGTTACTTTTAAAGACGACAAAGCAACTGGAGCCCTACCCGGATCTTTGATAAGAGGAGAACAGAGAGTCGCTTAAGTGGAATTATCTACACCCGATCTTTCAGACGCTTTTCCTGAAACCAAAGCACTTGAACCCATAATGACAAATTATGGGGGTAAAACTTCTTTTAGTGGTCCAATCGAAACCCTCAAATGTCCAGATGATAATTCAATAGTTAAAGAACAATTAAACTCTGAGGGAAATGGAAAAATCTTAATTGTTGATGCTGGCGGTGTTAATACGGTGGCTCTTCTTGGAGACTTAATAGCAGAAGCTGGTGTTAAAAATAATTGGTCTGGAATTGTTATTAATGGCTACATCAGAGATGTCGACATTATTAGAACACTAAATTTAGGAGTCCTAGCTCTCGGTACCTACCCAACTAAAAGTGAAAAAAGAGGACTCGGTGATTTAGGTATTGAAGTAACTTTTGGAGGATTAACTTTTAAACCTGGACAATACGTCTATGCAGACAATAACGGCCTGCTGTTAAGTGAAAAAGAATTAAATAGCTCTTAAGGCTGCGGTTATATCTTGAGTTGCAGCTCTTCTAGCAGGAAGAACGCCCCCAAGGAAACCAACAATTAAAGCAAGAATCAATCCTTGACTGACGATCGAACCAGTTACAGCAAAATCAAAGGCTGTTTGAGTAAAAGACCCTGAGGCCAAAGTAGAGACTGTATAGCCATTAAAAATTGCAAAAGAAATACCTGCACCCAATAACCCTCCTAGCAGCGCTAAGATCATGGATTCAACCATTAAGGCCATTAGAACTGATGATCCTTGGAAGCCTACAGCCCTTAAAGTACCTATTTCTACCAATCTTGTTGAAACCGCGGTATACATAGTATTTAGAGCAGCAAAAACCGCTCCTATGGCCATTATAATAGCCACAACATAACCAAATGCCTCTATTACACCAGAGGCTCCAGAAGATTGATTTGAGTAGAAGTCAGCCTCTCCTTGCACCTGTAACTCCAATCTTGGATCTAACTCTAAAGCTGCTCCAAAATCAGAGATAACAGAAACGTTTTCCATTTGAGCAATTGCAATAGAAGCAGAGTTTTCTCTTCTAAAGAAACCTTGCGCTCCAGATAAATCTGCCCAAATCTCAGATTCATGAACATCTCCATCAGTTGTAAAAATTCCCACCACTGTGACCATAGTATCCCTAACTTTTATCTGATCACCGATATTCAATCCTTCATATTGATCATTCGCTCCCTTTCCTACAATTATTTGTGCAGTGCCAGGTGTAAAATTCTGTCCTTCTATGATCTTTAATTCAGGTCTGATCTTGAAACTCATAGGCTGAACTGCTCTTAATGGTAAATTTGAAGTATCTTCAGCTCCCTTCTTCTTTAAATCAATAATAGTAAATAACTCAGCAGAAATCATAGGCCCGTCTTCAGACTGTTTAATTCCCGGAGTGTTTTCTATTATGGCCACATTGGGAACGTAGATACCACTGCTGAGTTCTGAATTTGCTCCATCTCTAAAAATTAATACACGATCTTCTTCTCCGGTGTTTGCGATAGTTTTACTAAGACCTTCTGCCATCGCTAAAAGGGAAACCATCACTGCCACTGATCCTGCTATTCCTATAATGATTACAATTGAAGAGCCTGATCTTGCCAATATAGTTCTAAGATTCATACCTAAAATAGCCAATATCTGTTTCATAATTAATTAACCCTTTCTTAAAGCATCCACAACTTTTAACCTCATTGCACCCACAGCAGGTGGTAAGCCCGAAACAATCGCCATTAAAAGAGCGGCAAATAATGCCCATAATATTACAGAAAATTCAAAAGCAATATCTCCTACAAACGCAGATAAATCTCCGGAAATTCCTAAAAAAACCATGAAACTTAAAACGATTCCTAAAATCATTGATGCTATGCAAATTACAATAGACTCACATAATATTAGAGTCAGGATAGTCTTGTCTGAATAGCCTATTGTTTTAAATACGGCAAACTCCGATGTTCTTTCTCTGACTGCTTGGCTCATGGTATTACCTGTAACGAGTAACATAGTAAAAAAAACTGCACTTAGGATTGAATTCATAATAAAACCTATATCACCTACTTGTTCTGCAAACATCTTACTAAAAGCAGATTCTGTTGAAGTCTTGGTTTCATTAAAAGAATTAGCAAACATGTTGTCTATCTCTTTAGCAATCTTCTCATTGTCATTCTTATTTTTAACTCTAACTATGTAATTGCCTACTGTGCCTTTGCCGTAAGCCCTCGTTTCTTCAAAGTAGTCATGATTCATAAATGCTTGCTCTTCTCCGCCGTATACAGGATCGGATTCTTGTTCTTCAAAAATACCAACTAAATCAAATTCCCATAGATTTGACATGTCTTCTTTTACCCATATATCTCCGATAATAGGAATTTTGTCTCCAACTTTCCAACCGTATTTATCTGCTAAAGCTTTTCCAGCTACCATTCCAGTTCTTGTGTTTATGAAGTCTCTTTTTTCTTGTTCACTTATCTTAAATCCATCATAAATTTCAAACCAATCCTCAGCAGGCACAGGCCACTTTGGAAAAAAGTTAGCTCGATCTATGTATGTTCCTCCAAACCATTCTCGATGAGCAACATGGCTGACACCTTCTATGGCCCTAATCCTTTCTCGATAAGAGAGAGGCAGTGGATCAGTGAAAGACAGTTTAGACATAACAATAAGACGATCATCTCCTTCAAAATCTACCTCCGCAGTGAAAGCAACTGCAACCGATCGCAACATCCCAAATAGCATAAATGCAATAGTCAAAGAACCAATAGTAAGGGCCGTTCTCCATCGTTTTCTATTTAAAGCAGCAGAAATTAAGGTCCAATATTTCATACTTATCCCTTAGCTAAAGCATCCACTACTTTTAATTTAAGCGCTTGTCTTGCTGGCATAAAGGAAGACACAAAAGTAACAAGAACTCCTATAAGAAAAGCGGTTATGAATGCAGAACTAGTTAAATAAACTGCATCTGCTAGCATATCTTGACTGGCAGCTACTATCAAAGGAATCATTAAGAGAGTAATCCCCATACCAACTATTAAACCTGAAAAAATAATAATAAAGGCTTCTAATATAACTGAAACAAACAGCTGTAAATCTCCATAACCTATACTTTTGAGCACTGCTAAGTCTGCCGTCCTTTCTCTTACAGCTTGACTCATGGTATTGCCTGTTACTAAAAGGATCGTAAAAAAGACAGCAGATAATATTAAGTTCATAATCAGCTGAATATCTCCAAAATCACCTACCATCTCCATAGCGAGTTGGTTTTCTGGACCGCTTCTTGTTGCCCTGTCCGAGTTCTGAAAGTTTTTATCAATCTTGTTTGAAATGCTAACGGCCAGTTCAGGAGATAACACTTCAGCGATAATATAACCGGTAGTCCCTTTCATGGTCATTCGGCTATCATCGATATACTTATAGTTAGCCATGACACCCAGTTCATCACCAGTTAAGTTCTTTACAGTGTAAAACCCTACCACTTCAAATTCCCAATTGAACGTGCCATCTTCGTGTTTGAAACTAGCTTTAGTCCTTACCTTGTCGCCTATCTTAAAACTCTTTTGATCTGCCAATAGTTTTCCAACTAGAACACCGTCAGGTCTTTGGCGCATTGCTTCTTTGTATTCTTCTGTGGCTTGAAATCTTGTATAAACGTCAAAAATATTTTCATCCGTTGCAAAAATCATTCCGTCAAACATACTGCCTAGCGGATCGCTGGTCATCATGGTCATATGAGTTACTTTTTCGATGCCTTCCAAGGACCTTACGTATTCAACATTTGAATAGGGTTGTGTACCAAACATATTGTATTTCGGCATGACCATAATGACATCTGCTGACATACCTTGCATGGATCCTGTAAAAATAGCTGACATGGAGTTTAATAACCCAAACAGTAAAAAGGCAATTGAAATAGACGCGATGGTTAAGAAGGTTCGAATCTTCTTTCTGAAAAGACTAGCTTTAATTAAAACCCAATACATTGGCTTTAGTGAGTAAGCTTGCCTTTATCTAGATGCAAAGTTCTTTTAGCCGATTCGGCAGCCATGGGGTCGTGAGTAACCATTAGTATGGTCTTGCCATGATCTCTATTTAATATTTGCAATAAATTTAGTATCTCTGTTGCTGTTTCTCTATCTAGGTCCCCTGTTGGCTCATCACAAACTAAAATATCTGGATCTGAGACCAAAGCTCTTGCTATTGCAACCCTTTGTTGTTGTCCTCCTGAAAGTTCATTAGGTTTATGTGAAGCTCTATCTGCGAGGCTTACTATGTTAAGGGCTGTCTCTACATGTTGTTTTCTTTGTGAACCGGATAATTTGGTTAAGAGAAGCGGCAATTCAACATTTCTAAAGGCTGTCAAAACTGGTAACAAATTATAGAACTGAAAAATAAATCCAACGTGACTAGATCGCCATTGACTTAATGCCTTACTGTTTAAAGAATCGAGTCTTTCGCCATCAACTTCTACTGATCCTGTAGTTGGAGTGTCTAAACCCCCTATAAGATTTAGAAGGGTAGACTTACCAGATCCAGACGGACCCATGAGAGCCAAAAAATCTCCTTCAGGAACTTCTAAACTTAAGTCGTCTAAAACAACT
>CETM01020885.1_pt1 | contig 19174 bp, 19 predicted proteins | sample 361451 | NCBI WGS metagenome assembly CETM01 (sample SAMEA2622690, study PRJEB7988) | marine metagenome | isolation source: saline water (ENVO:00002010), including
GCCAATAATAGCTGATAATAAGGTTTTTTCGTTATCCTCAGATTCAAGAATTCAAGCTTTCGATATAAATAAAAGAAAAAGAATTTGGAATAATAACCTTGCAATAAAAAAAGAAAATAAAAGGGAAGGATTCGGCGGCGGATTATCATTTTCTGATGGAGTTGTTTATGCTTCAACTGGATTTGGATATCTGTATGCATTCCTAGCAGATTCAGGTGAAATGCTATGGGAGTTGAATATGAGGATTCCTAGTAGATCTTCACCAATAGTGTTTCAAGACCTTGTTTTCGTAATGACACATGATAACCAACTCTTTGCAGTAGATAAGGATTCAGGCGAAGTAATGTGGACACATAGAGGTATATTGGAATCAGCTACGATTTTATCATCAACTTCAGTTGCTGCAGGAGATGGTTTAATATTTGTTCCTTATTCTTCAGGAGAAATTTATGCAATACGACCATTAAATGGATCAGTTATTTGGAGTGACTCTTTGTCAAGAACAGGCTCATCTACTTCACTTTCCGAAATTAATTCTATAACAGCACGACCAATCATTGATGATGGACAATTATTTAGCGTTAGTCATGCAGGTAGAATGGTTTCTATTGATATTTCAACCGGTGAAAGAGTATGGACAATTGATATGTCAAGCACAGAAACACCTTGGCTTGCAGGTGATTGGTTATTTGTTTTAACATCTAATGCAGAGTTAGTATGTATATCTAAGAGATCAGGTAAAATTCGTTGGGTTACACAGTTAGAGCAATATAGGAATGAAGAGAAGAAGAAAAACCCTATCCAGTGGAGTGGTCCAGTTATGGTTTCAAGCAAATTGTTAGCTATTTCATCTGAAGGTAAAGCTATTTGGGTTTCCCCTGACGATGGTGAGATTTTAAATTCTGATAAAATAACAGGGTCTAGCTATTTACCGCCATTAGTAGTAAATAACACTGTTTATATTTTAAACGATAATGGAGATCTTTCAGCTTATAATTAAGCTTAAGTTATAGTGTTATGGTCAAAACTATAGCAATTATTGGAAGGCCAAATGTTGGTAAATCGACACTCTTTAATAGATTAATAGCTAAAAATAGGGCTATTGTTGCAGATAATCCGGGAGTTACAAGGGATTATATAATTGAAACATATACTGACAGAAATCTTAATATAGAATTAATTGATACCGCCGGATTAGAAGAAAATAACAAGAAGAATTTATCGAAAATTCTTAAAAAGACTTCCAAAAAAGTAATTGAAAAATCTGACGCTATACTCTTTCTTGTTGATGTTCGTTCTGAAATAACTTCCGATGATCTATTTCTAGCGAAATTAGTTCGTAAAAGTGGAAAAGATATAATCTTAGTAGCTAATAAATGTGAAACAGTAAAACAAGATCAGGAAGCTTTAAAGTTTGATTCTTTTGGTTTTGGAGAATCCGTAAATATATCTGCTGAACATAATAGGGGTATTCAATACCTTAAATCATTAATTTATGAGTCATTCAATCACGAGGATGCAGGGAATCAATCAAATTTATTAAAAGAAGATAATAAAATTAAAATATCTATTTTGGGTCGTCCAAATTCTGGAAAATCTACTTTGGCAAATTTTTTGCTCAAAGAAGATAGACAGCTTGTAGGAGAAACAGCTGGTTTAACTCGTGATATAATATCAGAAGAATTTCAATGGAAAAAAAATCATTATATTATTATTGATACGCCAGGTTTAAGAAAAAAATCCAAAATTAGCGATGAGTTAGAAAAAAAATCATCTAAAAGCAGTTTAAGATCAGTTGATATTTCAGATATTTCAATACTCATGATAGATGCTTCTATTGGCTTTGATAAACAAGATTTATTAATATCAAATTATATGGAAGATAAAGGAAAACCATTTATATTGGCGATTAATAAGTGGGATTTAATAAAAGATAAGAGGGATTCTAAAATTGAAATTTTAGATAAGATTTCTAAGTCTTTATCTCAATTTAGAGGAGCATCAACAGTTTTTATTTCTTCCAAAAACGGTCACGGGATTGATGAATTAATGAAAGAAGTTTTACAAATTTATGACTTAAGTTTTATTGAGATATCAACAAATAAACTTAATTCTTTTTTAGATAAAGTAACCTCAACACATACTCATCCAACTAATAATGGAAGAGAGGTGCGTTTTAAATATATTACTCAAATAAATTCAAATCCCATTTATTTTACTATTTTTACAAATAAGCCAAAAGCAGTTCTAGACTCATATAAAAGATATATACTCAATAATCTGCGAGAAGAGTTTTCTCTGAGTGGTGTTCCAATTAAAATAATATATAAAAAGACCGATAATCCATACAAAAAAAATTAGCACAAAATTTCAATAAGATTTTTATCTTTTTCATTAGATTTTAATAAATTTTCTATAATTATTTCTGATATTTCTTCAGGATTATTGAAATCTGACTCATTAAGACCTGGAATAATTTTCTTTCTTAAGAAAGTATTCATTCTCGGCGCAAAGCAATAATGGATATCAATGTTATCTTTTGATACTTCTTTAGCCCATATAGATATCATTTTTTCTAGCCCAGCTTTACTTACTGAATAAGGGATATGATATGGCTTATTTTCTTTTGTCTCTTTATCAAGGATAAATAAACATTTAGCATCTTTAGATGATTTAAGAAGTTGTTCAAAAGATCTAATTAAACGATAATTTAATGTTAAATTAAAATTTATCACTTTTTTCCAAATATCAGGTTCTAGATGAGATAATGGTGTTAACTCATTAGTTATTGCTGCGTTAGAAACAAGTAAATCTAATTTGCCCCATTTTTTATTTATTTCAAATCCTAATTTATCAATTGAATCATCTTCACTAAGGTCTAATGGAACAATAGTTGATTTTGAACCAAGTTTAATTATCTCATCATATTGTTCTTCAAGTGCACCAACTGTTCGTGCAACTAATATTATCTCAAAACCCTTTTTTGCTAATTCAATTGATAAATATTTTCCTAGCCCTCTTGATGAACCAGTAACAAGAGCAATCTTATCTTTATGATCTTTAATCATTAATTAATTTTGGCTTTCATTTTCAGATAATAAAGAGAGTTGTTCTTGAATCTTTTCGCTCTTGTAGTCATTAAGATTTGTAGGGTAGTCTCCTGTAAAGCAATGATCAGTATATTCTGGACTATCATTATTTCTTCCTTTGTTATACCCCATTGATTTATATAAACCGTCTAATGAAAGGAAACCTAAAGAATCGGCGCCAATATATTTACACATTTCATCTAAACTTTTATTTGAAGCCAATAGTTGTTCAGTCTCTGGAGTATCTATCCCATAAAAATCCGGATATTTTATCGGAGGACAAGCTATTCTCATATGTATCTCTGAAGCACCAGCCTCTCTCATCAACTCAACAATTTTGACTGAAGTTGTTCCTCTTACTACACTATCATCGACTAAAACTACACTTTTGTCTTTTATTGAGCCTCTATCAGGATTATGTTTAAGTTTTACAGATGATTGTCTATTTGATTGGGTCGGTAGAATAAATGTTCTTCCCACATAATGATTTCTTATTATTGATAACTCGAAAGGTATTTTTGATTCTTCCGAGTATCCTAAAGCTGCTGGAACGCCTGAGTCAGGAACTGGAACAACAATATCGGCGTTAGCTGGACATTCCTTAGCTAGATTTTTTCCAAATGATTTTCTGCATTCATAAACAGATTTTCCATCTAACATGGAATCGGGTCTAGAAAAATATATGTACTCAAATATGCAAGGGCGTAATTTTGCGTTTGGAAAAGGTTTAATACTCTCCTCGCCATCTTCTGTAATTACAATTATTTCACCAGGTTCAATTTCTCTTATAAATTTTGCACCAATAATATCAAGCGCACATGTTTCTGAAGCTAATATTTTTGCTCCGTCTAACTCTCCTAAGACGAGTGGTCTTATTCCAAAAGGGTCTCTAGCGCCAATTAATTTTTTGTTAGTTAAAACTACTAATGCCCATGCTCCTGAAATTTGCATCAATGCATCGACTAAACGATCCAATGTTCTATCTGCATCAGACCTAGCTACCAATTGTAAAATTGTTTCTGTGTCAGATGTTGATTGGAAGATAGACCCTTTTCTTATGAGCTCGTCTCTAAGCGATAATGCGTTTGTAATATTTCCATTATGAGCTATTGCAAATCCTCCACCCCATAAATCAGCAAAAAAAGGTTGAATATTTCTTTGAATGGTAGCACCTGTTGTTGAATATCTGTTATGTCCAACGGCGCTATTACCTACTAATCGATTTATTACAGAAGTTTTTGTAAAGTTATCACTTACTAATCCTGGATGTCTTTCAGATATAAACTTTGTTCCATCAAAAGTTACTATTCCTGCAGCTTCTTGACCGCGATGCTGTAAAGCATGAAGTCCTAAGGCAGTTAGAGCAGCTGAATCTTCATGGTTGTATACACCAAAAACTCCACATTCTTCATGTAATTTATCATCTTTAATAAAAGGTGATTTTCTATTCGTTTTCAATGCTATCATTCTTATTTTCGCTTTTAATTATATCCTGCATATTAGTTTCATTAAAAAATTCAAAATTATCAGTAAGAATAGCCGATAATTTTTCAATTAAAGGAAGTGTTTTTGAATCTTTCGTAAATTCAGGAAAGTCCTCTTTTTCATTAGGCATTAATGTGTATATATAAATTATACAAGCCAGAACAAAAACTCTAAATACTCCAAATAAAAACCCTAGCAATTTATCCAAATATCCTATGGATGTTGATTTAAAAATTTTAAGTATTGGTATTGAGATCACTCTCCAAATAATTAAAGTGAGAACAAAGATAGTTGATATAACAACTATATCTCTTAAAGCGTTGTTTTCTATAAATATAACTAGAGGTTTTGAAAGATGGACGAAAAAGATCTTTATATTTACAAATGCCACAACCCAACCAAGTAAGGCAAGGAGTTCTTTAAAAAAACCTTGAAACAAAGCCAAAGAACCTGAAATCACAATCGAAAAGATTAGAATTAAATCGATTACATTAGTTTCCATGATTTTCCCAAATATCGACTTACATAAATAAATCTTTATTAATAAAATTACTAGATAATTGTTCTTTTAATTTATTGGTCCTTCAGACAAACCATTTATAAACTGAACTACAAATGGGTTATCAGTGCTTTCAATTGTATCTTTATTTCCTTCCCAAATAATTTCACCTTTATGAAGCATGTGAATTTTATCCGATATTGTTCTAGCGCTAGACATGTCATGCGTTATTGTAAGCGAAGTAGCGCCAATATCTCTTACCTTTTCTATTATCAATTTGTTAATAACATCAGCACTAATTGGGTCTAAACCAGTAGTTGGTTCATCAAAAAAGATAATATCAGGTTTAATGGAAATAGCCCTTGCTAAAGCAACTCTTTTTTGCATTCCGCCAGATAACTCAGAAGGATATAAGTTAACAACATCCTTACTTAGGCCTACCTTTTCAAGATTAAGAATTGCATCTTCGAAACAAAATTTCTTATTTTTACCATTTTGAATATTATAGAAACTAACATTTTGCCATATTCGAAGGCTGTCAAATAAAGCACCTCCTTGAAAAAGCATACCAATTTTTATTTTATTATTTTTTTTAAATTTACCATTTTCAAAAATGAAATTATTTTTTATTGATATTCTGCCTTCTTCTGGTGTTAGTAGGCCTAAAATGCATTTAATTAGAACAGATTTGCCAGTACCAGAGCCACCAATAATTACAGAAGATGTTCCTTCTTCTATATCAAGATTTACCCCATTTAAAACTTTTTTATTTTCAAAATATTTATGTAAGTTTTCTATTTTTATCATTTTAAGAAGCAAAAAATAGATTAGTCATAATGTAATTAGAGGCTAGTATAAGGACAGAAGCTGATACCACTGCATTTGTAGTTGCTTTTCCTACACCCTGTGCACCTCCATTCGAATTAAAGCCTTGATAGCAACCCATTATAGTAATTATAAATCCAAAAAAAGAAGCCTTGATTAATCCAGAACTTATATCGTTGACTTCAAGGAAATCAATTGTGTTTTGAATATAAACACTGCCATTAAATCCTAAACTTTGTGTTCCTATAAACCATCCGCCCATAATACCAATAATGTCGGCAAAAATAATTAAGATAGGTAACATGATAATTCCAGAGATTATTCTAGGAACAATAAGGTAACTAATTGGGTCAGCCGATAGAGTTTTTAATGCATCTATTTGTTCTGTCACTTTCATAGTTCCTAGTTCAGCTGCAATGGCAGAAGAAACTCTTCCTGCAACCACTATACCGCCTAGAACTGGCCCCAATTCTCTTGTTATACCTAATGCTACAATTGAAGAAACAATTGCCTCAGAATTAAATTGGTTTCCTCCATAATATATTTGTAGAGCAAGAGCACCACCTGTAAAAAAGGATGTTAGGGAAACCACGGGTAAAGAAAAATAACCAATAAAAATCATTTGATTAATAATATTTTTAAAATACCAGGGTTTAAAAAATGATCGCAATATTTTAGTAAAAAAAATAAAAAAATGACCAGTATTGTTTAGGAATAAGATTACAACTTTTCCAATATTTTTAGTTATTGCAATCACTTATTCAAATCTTTCTGGCAAATAGTTTTCTCTCGCAAGGTCAGAAAACTTTGTTAGTCTCTCTTCAAATTGTAATTGGACATTTGATGTCGGTCCATGTCTATGTTTCCTTATTAGAACTTCAGCTTTCCCATGAACCTCATCCATTCTTGCTAACCATGAAGTATGCTGTTCAGTTCCTGGAGGAGGTTGATTGTTTTGTAAGTAATATTCATCTCTATAAACAAACATTACGATATCTGCATCTTGTTCAATTGCTCCGGATTCTCTTAAGTCTGATAACAAAGGCCGTTTATCATCTCTTGACTCAACTTGCCTCGAAAGCTGTGAAAGAGCAATAATTGGTATATCTAAATCTTTTGCCAAGGATTTTAATCCTTGTGTAATTTCTGCTACTTCTTGTACCCTGCTATCTCTGTATTTTCCTGAAGATGTTGTTGCTAATTGAATATAATCAACAATAATTAATCCGAGCTCTTGATTCTTATTAGTTTTTAAAGTTCTTGCTAATCTTCTTGCTCTAGTAGCTAAAACTCCAATTGGTATAGAGCCACTTTGATCAATATAAAATGGAACTGATTTTAAGTCAGCTATTGTTCTAGCATAATGCATAAATTGATCTTCCTTAATATTTCCCCTTCTTAATTCATTAGATTCTATGCCTGATTGCTCTGCAGCAATTCTGGTTGTTAGTTGTTCAGCAGACATTTCTAAAGAAAAAAAGGCTACTACGCTTCCATCAGAGATAATATTTCCATTTTTATCTGTTTTTACCTCAGCATTTTGAAGAGTTTCTGAAAATTTCTTTGCAACATTAAATCCAATATTAGTAGCTAATGAAGTTTTCCCCATAGCAGGCCTTCCAGCAAGAATAATTAGATCAGATTTTTGAAGGCCACCTAAAGCTTTATCTAGATCTTTAAAACCTGTAGATAAACCAGCTAAACCCCCCGATGATTGATAGGCTGACTCTATGGTTGTTAAAGACTCAGTTAAGGTTTTCTCAAAAGACTCGAAACCTTTTTCGGCATCGCCAGAAACTTCAATTTGAAATAATTTATTTTCTGTTTCTTCTATAATATCATTTGCTGTTATATCTTCTTGACCTAAATCAAATGAAGAGTGTTGAAGGAATTCTGCTGTATTAATTAACTCCCTTCTTAAAGCAAGATCATAAATTAATGATGAATATTCTTCGATTGCAGGCCCTGGTGCAGCATTTATAACAAGTTGTTCAAAATACTGATCAGAGTCAAATTCTTCATCATTCTCAAAGAAAGTTTTCAAAAAAATTATATTTGCGGTTTTACCAGTTGAAAGAGACTTATTTATTTTTTCATAAATCTCTCCGTGAAGTTTATTGTAAAAATGTTCTCCACTTAATCTTGTGTTATTGCATTTTTCAATCAGGTCATTATTTCTTATTAATGCACCTAAGAGTTGCTGCTCAGCTTCAATATTATGAGGTAGTTCTAGGGAATTACTTTCAGAATTTTCGTCTTCATTAATAAGATAAGGGGTAGAAGTGTTCATTCAAATAACTTATCAGTAAAAGCAAATAACCCAAGAAAAAAAACTGTGGATAAATGTGAATATCGGGGTTAAATGAATTAAATTATTAAATTATATAGTTAATTTAATTGTTAATCTTTTTAAGAAATATCTTCTTCTTCTTTTTTAATATTATTAGTTTCAGAATTTATTTCATTATTGATTTCTTCAGAATCTTTTTTATCTTCAATTTCTTCAAGTGAATCTTCTGTTTCTTTAACAATATTTTCTGGAATAGCCCCATCTTCGAAAACTTCCTCAATATTAATTGTGTCTTCTTCAGTTAAGTTTTCATCTTTTTCTATATTAATTTCTTCACCTCTAATTAGTGTTTCTGCTTCTGCATCAGTTCGTGAAACAATTACAGAAATCATTGCTTGAACTTCAGGATGCAGTTTTACAGAGACATTGTGAACACCAAGTTCTTTAATTGGTCTGTCTAGTTTAATTTGATTTTTTTCAACAATAAAACCATTTTCATCTAAGGCATTTTTAATATCATTTGTATTAACTGATCCATATAGTTGACCTGTTTCACCAGCTTGCCTAATTATGATTAGGTTAAAATTATCTAATTTTTCTAAAATAACTTCGGCTTCTTGCTTTTGCTTGAGATTGTTTGCCTCTAATGTAACTCTTTCTTTTTCAAAATAAGCTAGATTATCTTCTGAAGCTCTTAAAGCTTTTTTTTGTGGCAACAAAAAATTTCTTGCGAAACCATCTTTAACTTTAACAATGTCACCCATTTGTCCAAGTTTTTCAATTCTCTCAAGTAAAATGACTTCCATAATTAATCCATTTTGTAAGGTAAAAGAGCCATAAATCTTGATCTTTTAACTGCTTGCGCTAATTCTCTTTGTTTTTTTGAAGATACTGATGTAACTCTACTTGGAATAATTTTTCCTCTTTCAGAAAGATATTTCTTGAGTAGTTTTGTATCTTTATAATCAATTTTAGGAGCGTTTTCACCAGATAAAGGACATGATTTTTTTCTTTTTAAAAAAGGACTTCTGATTGGTATTTGTGTAATATCGGGTAAAAAGTTTTTCATTTTAATTCTCTTGTATTAGTAAACATCCTTTTTCTCAGATGATTTTAACATAACAGATGGTTCTTTTGATATTTCTTCAGTTTTTATAGTGATAAATCTTAAAATGTCTTCGTTAAGTTTTTGTATTCTCTCTATTTCATTAATTGTTGAGCTGTTGCTATCTATTCTTAATAGAGAATAATGTCCTTTTTCACTTTTATTTATTTTATAGGCTAACTTTTTTAGCCCCCAATATTCAGTATAAACTGTATCTCCGCCATCCTCAGAAACAATTTTCTTAATATCTTCGACTATATTTTCGACCTGTTGTGGTGCAACTTCGGGTCTGGCTATAAAAACATGTTCGTAATACGACATAATACCTCTTATAAAAAGTAAATTTAAAGCATTCATTAATGTATTAGAGATAAATTTGCAAGCTTGTATTAACGAACTATGTTATTGAATTAACAGTTATGGAGAAAATCTTATGAAATCTTTAGTTTTTCCGGGTCAAGGTAGTCAATATGTTGGTATGGGAAAAGACTTGTATGATAGCTTTCCAGAGATAAAAGTTACTTTTGAAGAGGTTAATAATGCTTTAGATCAAAATTTATCAAGGTTAATGTTTGAGGGGCCAGAAAATGACCTTATTTTAACTGAAAATGCCCAACCTGCAATTATGACTATTGGGATTGCAACTATAGAAATTTTAAAATCAAGGGGGTTTGTAGTAGATAAAATATCAAATATCTCAGCGGGTCACTCACTAGGTGAATATACATCTCTAACTGCTTTAAATTCACTTTCCTTAACTGATACAGCAAAATTATTGAGACTTAGAGGAAAAGCAATGCAGGATTCTTTTCCAAGTGGAAAAGGTGCTATGGCAGCTATTTTAGGTTTAGATATAAATGAAGTAATAGAAACAATAGATGCTTCAGAAATAAAAAATGTTTGCCAGATTGCAAATGATAATGCCCCTGGTCAAATCGTTATTTCTGGCGAAATAAATGCAGTTAATGATATCATTAGTTTATTGAAAGATAAAGGAGCTAAAAAAGCCATTAAATTACCTGTTAGTGCTCCATTTCATTGTGAGCTTATGAATGATGCAAAAGATATTATGAAAAAAGAATTAATTAATATTACTTTAAACAAACCAATTATTCCGATTGTACAAAATACTACTGTTGATGCTACAGAAGATATTGAAATAATTAAAAATAATTTAGTTAATCAAGTAACAGCTACTGTTAGATGGCGTGAAACAATGGAAAAGTTTAAAGAATTAGGAGTTGATTCAATAATTGAAGTTGGCGCAGGTAATGTTTTAACTAATTTGGCTAAAAGAAGCGCTCCTAACTTGCAAAGATTTACTTTGAATAGTAAAGAAAGTTTAGAAAACTTTATGAGAGATTTTAATATTGTTTAATTTAGAAGGTAAAAAAGCACTGATTACTGGCGCAAGCGGTGGTATTGGTAAGGAGATAGCAAAAGTTTTAATCGAACACAATGCTGAGGTTTGTATATCGGGAAGAAACCATAAAGAACTTAATGCACTTAAAAAATCTCTTGGTAAGAAATGCTATGTAGTTGCTTGTGATTTAAGTAAAAAAGATGAAATTTTAGAACTTGTTAAAAAAACTGATGAGTTTTTAGGGCATATTGATATTCTTGTAAACAATGCAGGTATAACAAAAGATAACATTTTTCTTAGGATGTCTGAAAACGAATGGGAAGATGTATTGAATGTTAATCTTAATGCAACATTCAATGTTCTTAAGTTAATTACAAAAGGCATGGTTAAAAGAAAATATGGAAGAATTATAAATATTTCATCAGTGGTTGGTGTAACTGGTGGTGCAGGCCAAGTTAACTACTCAGCATCAAAAGCCGGACTGATTGGTCTAACAAAATCTTTATCTCAAGAAATAGCAACAAGAAATATTACAGTTAATTGTATTGCTCCGGGTTTTATAGAAACTCCTATGACAGAAAAATTAGATGATCAAAGAAAAGATGCAATTCTTAATTCTATACCCATGAATAGAATTGGTACGCCGAAAGATTTATCTTCTGCTATTATTTTTTTAGCTAGTCAAGAATCAAGCTACATAACTGGGCAAACCTTACATATTAATGGCGGTTTATATATGAATTAGATGTGCTAGTTGAATATTTATTTGTGATGTGGTAAAGCCCATACAATCAAATTAACTGTGTTTATTAATTATATAAAAAGAGGGTAAAATGAGTGATACATTAGAAAAAGTTCAAGCTATAGTTGTTGAGCATTTGGGCGTAGAAAAAGATAAAGTTACCGACTCTGCTAGCTTTATTGATGATTTAGGTGCCGATAGTCTTGATACTGTAGAGCTAGTAATGGCTTTTGAAGAAGAGTTTGGTATAGAAATACCTGACGACGCTGCTGAGAGTATTCAAACAGTTGGTGACGCAGTAAATTTTATAAATTCTAATACATAATAATTCTTTTTAATTAAAGGATCTTGTAAATTGCGAAGAGTAGTAGTTTCAGGAATAGGCGCTGTAACTCCGTTGGGTGGGAGTATCAAATCTACCTGGAAGAATCTTATTGAGAACAAATCTGGTGCAAATTTAATAAGTAAATTTGATGCTTCTGATTTTCAAACAAAAATTTCTTGTGAAGTGCCAACAAAAGGTGATCAAGATTCATTTGATCCTACTGAATGGTTTTTGTCAAAAGATCTCAGAAAAGTTGATGATTTTATTATTTTTGGTGTTGCAGCTGCAGAGATGGCGTTAGAGGACTCATTACTTAAAAATCATAACTTTGATCCAAATAAAATTGGTGTTGGCGTAGGCTCCGGTGTTGGAGGTTTACCTAGCATTGAAAAGGCATCATTAACTCTAAATGAAAAAGGACCTAGGCGAGTTAGTCCGTTCTTTATTCCTGGTGCTTTAATAAATTTAGTAGCTGGTCAAATATCCATTAGGAATAATTTTAAAGGACCGAATTTAGCTTCTGTAACTGCATGTTCTTCTGGCACACATTCTATATGTGAAGGTGCAGAGATGATAAAAAGAGGCAAAGCCGATGTAATGATAGTCGGCGGTGCTGAGTCAGCAATTTGTCCAGTTGGAATTGCTGGTTTTTCAGCATGTAAAGCTTTGAGTTCAAATTTCAATGATGAACCTACAAAAGCATCTAGACCATATGACAGATTACGAGATGGATTTGTAATGGGTGAGGGTGCAGGTTTTTTAGTTTTAGAAGATTTAGAGCACGCACTTTCAAGAAATGCTAAAATTTATGCTGAGTTTAAGGGTTATGGGGTTTCTGGGGATGCTTATCATATTACATCTCCTGCAGATGATGGAGATGGGGCATATAGATCAATGGTAATGGCAATAGAAGACTCAAATCATGCTGTAGATGAATTTTCTTATATTAATGCTCATGGAACATCAACACCAAAGGGTGATGAAATCGAATTAAGGGCAGTAGAAAAAGCTTTTGAAGCTAATCTTGATAGTATATGTATGTCATCAACAAAATCTGCAATTGGACATTTGTTAGGTGCTGCAGGCGCCGTTGAAGCAATCTTTAGTATTTTAGCAATTAAAAATAATATTGTACCTGCAACGATTAATCTTGATGATTTATCAATAGATACTAAACTTGATCTTGTACCGCATATGAGCAAAGAAAAAAATGTTGATGTAGTTTTATCAAATTCTTTTGGTTTTGGTGGAACTAATGCATCTGTTATTTTTTCAAGATATAATGAGAATTAATGGAAATAAATGACAATGAAATAACAAGAAAAGGTTTAATGTTTGTTTTATCTTCACCTTCGGGCGCAGGAAAAACATCTTTATCAAGAAAGCTTCTGGAATTAGATAAAGAATTATTTCTATCAGTATCCTATACAACAAGACCGCCAAGACCAGGCGAAATTGATGGCGAAGACTATTTCTTTGTAAATAATGATGATTTTGCTCTTATGCAGGAACAGAATGAATTTCTGGAGTATGCAAAAGTTTTTGATTACTATTATGGTACTCCAAAAAAACCTGTCAAAAATATTTTAGATAAAGGTAAAGATATACTTTTTGATATTGACTGGCAGGGAACACAGCAACTTATGAATAATTCAAAAGACGATCTTGTTAAGGTTTTTGTATTACCTCCATCTATAGAGGAATTAGAGAGAAGGCTAAAGGAAAGAAAACAAGATAAAGATGAAATTATACAAAAAAGAATGTCAAGGGCGTCAGATGAAATGAGCCATTATGCAGAATATGATTATATTTTAGTTAATGATAATTTTGATAATACAGTTGAAGAAATTATAAGTATATTAAATGCTGAAAGATTAAAAAATCATAGACAAATAAAAACCCAAAAGATTGTTAAAAATCTTCGTAATTCTCTTTAATTAACTCTTCATAATTGCTTGAAATTCTTATAAAGCCTTCAATATCAATATTTTCAGCTCTTATATCTGGATCAATATTAGATAATTCAAGCAATGAAATCGTATTTATATTTAACTGGTCTAAATTATTTTTCACTTTTTTTCTTCTTTGACTAAAACAAATTTTAACAATTTTCTCAAAAACTTCAGTATTGATATTTAAGTATTTTTTTTTAGGAGAAATTTTTATAACTGTTGAGTCAACTTTAGGTCTAGGGATAAATGATGAAGGTTTTACATTTAATAATTTTTCTACATCATTATTTAAATTTACCATTATAGATAGTCGTCCATAATTTTTTGTACTTATATTTGCTGTTATCCTTTCAGCAACTTCTTTCTGAACCATTAAAATCATTTCTTTCCAGGGGATAATCTTTCTGATTTTAATCAATTTAAGAATAAAAGGGACAGAAATATTATATGGTAAATTTGAAACAAACTTATAATTTTTTTTAGTCAATTTTTTAAAATCAAAATCAATTACATCATTAATTAAATAATCAAAATTATTTCTGTAATTACTTTTTATTTTTTTTAAATTAACTTCAAATGAATCATCTTTTTCTATAACTAAAAGTGATCTGGCTTTATTTTTAAGTATACTCTCTGTTAGAATTCCTGGTCCAGGGCCAATTTCAATTATATCTTCATCTTCTACATTAGCCTTATTAACTATTGAGGAAATTATATTTTTATCATGAAGAAAATTTTGTCCTAATTTCTTTTTAGGTTTTAATTTATATTCCTTTATGATTTCTCTTAATGAATTTTCATAATTTTTTTTCATTATTAATTCTTTGATTGTAAATCAAATTTACATACCTAATAGCATTGGTTAAGCTGGAGCTATTGGCCTTATTTTCTCCTGCAATATCAAAAGCTGTTCCATGATCTGGCGAAGTTCTTATAAAAGGAAGGCCGGCAGTAAAATTAATTGAGCCATAAAAATCTGAAGATTTAATTGGGATCAGAGCTTGATCATGAAACATGCATAAATTTGCATCAATATTCTTAAGTGCCTCTTTATGAAACATAGTATCAGCTGATTTTGGTCCATTAATCTTGTTTCCTTGTTTTTTAAATTTATCTATTATGGGTTTAATGATTTTAATTTCTTCATTTCCAATTTCCCCTTCTTCACCATTATGAGGATTTAAAGAGCTTACTGCTACTTTTGGATCAGTTAAGCCAAAATCTAATTTCAAAGATTTAATATAAACCTTTATAGTTTTTTCTAAATTGTTTTTGGTAATCTTTTTTGGGACTTGAGAAATAGGTATATGAGTAGTCAAAGTTGCAACCTTCAATTTTTTATTTAACATTATCATTAAAGGCTTTTTGTTTGAGACCTTGCCAAGATATTCAGTATGTCCATGATAGTTAAAGCCATTAATTATTAATGTTTTTTTCATAACTGGAAGAGTAACAATACCAGCTACTTTTTTTTGCTTAGCTAATTTAATCGATAGATTTAATGACTCAATAATAGCAGGAACATTTTGATTATATGATTTTTTAAAGCCAAATCTCACTCTATTTCTTGTTGGTAGGATATTTAAGTGTCCTTTTAAACAATCCTCTATATTTTCTATAATATTAATTTTAGTATAACAATTTAATGCTTTTATAGATTTTTCAGCCCAATCAGGGTCTGCGATAAGAAAAAAAATTGGTAATTTTTTATTGATGCATTTTAAAATAATTTCAATATTAATTCCACCAGGTTCACCCATTGATATTGCTATGGGAAGTTTTTTATTCAATGGCATTACCTATACTCTATTACTGCATCTCTTCTTAAATCTCTTAGATATCGCCTAGACATCATGCCAATCTTTTGAGAGTAAATATTATCTTCTATTGCCTCTCTTGAAATCTGAAGGCCAATATCATCTTTTCTATCGCATATTAAGATTAAATTAAGATTTTCGCCAATTTCTCTTATATCAAGAGACTGACCAGCATCTTTATTCAACAATTCTTTATGCAAGTCATTTGGAAGATCACTTAATGTTCTCTTACCAATATAATTAACTTCTTTTTCATTATATTTTTCTATTAATCTGTCTATTCTTTTGCAAGATATAAATTCTTTTGCAAAATTATTTGCATCTTCAATATTTTCCTTATTAAAAATTACTGAAATTAAATCATATTGGTTTCGTAATGGGTTCTTTCCTCCAGCTTTAGTAATATCATTGAGACGGATAATGTAATAACCCCCAGATGAATTTATAGGATTTGAGATTTCTTCTTTATCTAAATTTCTAACAATATTTATAATTTCTTGATCTAATTGACCTTCACCCACCCACCCAATATATCCACCTTGTCCAGAAGTAGATGATTGGCTAAATTGTTGAGCAACTGCTGAAAAAGAAGCTCCCGATTTTAATTGTTCAACTAATTTAATTGCAAGTGTATTTGCTTCACTTTCTTCAGAAGAATTTTCATAACCTAAGAATATTTCAGAAATCTCGTATTGGTCTTTTCCAATGCTTTCAATTGTTCTATCATAAACAATCGATACTTCATCATCATTAACGCTAACATAAGATCCATATCTTCCTCTTACTATTTTATTCCATAATAATTCTGCTCTTATTTGATTTAGCAGGGTATCTGGCCTAACTCCTTGAGAATTAATTAATTCAAGAATTTCATCTCCAGACATTTGATTGCCATTAGCTATTCTTTCTAACATTAGACCAACTTCTTGTTCTGAAGAAGGAACATCTAACTTTTCTGCTTCCTGAAGTTGAATTTTTTCATTAACTAAAGAGCGCAGGGCTTGAACCTCTAATCTGGATATATTTTCTTGTGTGGGCTTTATTCCTGAAGTTGAAACAATTAGTTGAACTCTTTGCTGGACATCATATCTTGAGATTACTTCGTCATTAACTATTGCTGAGATTGCTTGTATATCTTGAGAAAAAACAAAAGAGGGTAGAAATAATAAATAAACTATTATTAATTTAGATATTAAATAATTTAAGAAAAATTTATTCATTTTATTCAACTCTTTCCCATAATCTATTAAGTCTTTTTGAACTATTAATATTTCCACCACCAAAAGTATATACTTTTAATTTAACCATAAATGAATTCGTCGGCTTTAAATCACGATATTCAGCAAATTTTCTTCTAAATCCTATTTCAAAAGATACGCAATCGTCAATGTAAACGATAGAAAGCCTATTTCTCAATGATTTTTTGGTCTCTACATCGTATCTTATAGCTCCTTGAAGAAGCCAGTTTTCATTAATATTTATAAAATTTGCAAATCTAAGTTCCTTTTGTTCTTTTAAATTTAGATATTCCTCATCATCAAGATGTGCATGTCCTAATCTAAATCCCCATCTTTTATAATTTCCTTGGATATCAAATTCCGATCTTGTAAGATTTAGATCGTCTTCATTCATTCTGCCTCTATATGAAATTGTAAGATTCTTATTTGGTTTATAAAATAAATCAAAAATTAAATCAGAAAAATCTTTTCTTAAACCGTTTCCTGTGTATGAAAAATTTAGATCAGAAAATCTATAACTTTGAGCTAATAAAGCCTTAACAACTCTATCTCCCCAAAAATGTGAAATTTGAATACCATAATTTATTCTGTTCCCATATTCCCATCTATCAAATCCCTGAATCCTATCATTGAAAAAAATATTTGCTGAATTTAATTCAAATGCAATAGAGTCTTCATTGGGTATTTTTAAATACTCTTTATCATTTGGAGCGATGGTAAAATTAATTATTGGCTCTATTATTGTATGTCCTTTTGGAGAAACAACTGGAAATTTCCATTCCATAAAATAACTGGGCAATATTCTAGCTATATTTAAATCATTACCAAAACGATTTGAAGGAAGGAGTCTTGACGAATTATTTGGAATATATTTTTTTGTTGATCTATATAAATCACCTCTTAAAAAAACACCCATATCAATTAAATGACCTGTTTTTGTTATAGTACTTCTTTTCCAAGAACTTTTAAGTGAAATTCTCTGCGTATTCCCATCAGTTTTACGAATTATATTAGCTGAGTTGAAATTTAAATTGAATTTTCCACCCAAAAATTCGAAACTAGGTTGCCAGTTTAAACTTATAATAGGAAGTATGATTGGCTCTGAGCCTTCCTTTTCAGGCAAAAGAAGAGTAAAATGCTTGGATTCTATATTAAGAGATAAATTATCCCAATTTTTTGATATTGATATTGAAGAAACAATATCGGTTTTATCATTTAGATCAAATCTTCTTAAAAAAGTATCATCGGAGACAAAAGTACCATCAAAATCAATATTCCAATCATTCAAATTAAAACTTCCTCTTGCAGAAAAGGAACCCCTATAATCATATCCAATTGCGTTTGATATAGATGAAGGGCGTGGATCATCCAATGACGCAACCTCAACATTTGAAATAGAATGATTATTGTCATCATATTCGAAAACTAATTTTTTTCCTAAACTCTCTAGTTCTGAGTTAGTGTTAAAGGGTGAGTCAATAACCGATTGCCAATCACTATTTACGTTAACCGTTCTTGCTTTAAAGTTATCACTTAAAGAGGCTAAAATTCCGTAAAAATTTATACTTCCATTTTTAAATTTTTGTCTCCATTCATTTTCAAAAATAAATGCACCTTTCGTTACAATCCAGGGGGTTATCGTTAAATCATAATCTTGCCTAAGATTTATAAAGTAAGGTGTTTTAAGGACTACTCCTAAATCTCCAGAACTTACTAGAGAAGGAGCTAGAAATCCTGTTCTTCTTTTTATATCTGGGCTAGGATGTCCGGCAATCGGAACATAAAATATAGGTACCCCAAAGAGCTCAAATCTTGCGCCTTCATAAATAATATTACCATTAATTTCGTCATGAATAATTCTATCTGCACGAACTTGCCAGGAAACCCTTTTATTGTTTGACTCACATTTTTTACATGGACTAAATAAACCTTTTCTAAGAATAGTAGCTTTACCATTATTTCTAATTGCATAATCTGAAGTTAAGACTGTACCATCTTTGGTAACTATTCTCGGTAATTCAATAATTCCGTCATTTAGATTTGAAGAGATTTTTATTTTTGAAGCAGTAACAAGGCCACCATTTCCCTCATTTATTCTTATATTACCTTCAGCTTCAATAATATTCTTTGAAGGATCTAAAGAAACTTTATCTGCTTCAAGTCTATATCCCTCTCTTATTATTAAAACAGACCCTGTTGCTAGGATTTTTCCGCTATTATTAATATATTCGATCTTATCAGCTTCAAGAATATTTTCATTGCTTTGATTAGACTTAAGATCATTAAATGGAATTAATACTAAAAGAATAAAATATGTGAAAAAAAATAATTTATTCATTTTAGCTTTCTTCGGTATAAAGCATGACAGTCACTGATCCTGTAATTGCAATAATTGGAGTTATTATTGCTGAGAGCAAAGGATTAATTGCTCCTGATGATCCAAA
>CETM01045904.1_pt1 | contig 19170 bp, 9 predicted proteins | sample 361451 | NCBI WGS metagenome assembly CETM01 (sample SAMEA2622690, study PRJEB7988) | marine metagenome | isolation source: saline water (ENVO:00002010), including
TGATTTCCAGTCATGCGCAATACCAGGCTATGCGATCTCGGCAGCAGTCTTCCGAGCATCGGTCCAGTCTTGAGTTAATCGCTCCTGAAACTTGGCGTAACACCCAAAGAGGGAACCGTCCCCGCTTTGAACGCGCCACTGTGGCTTAGGGGTATAGCATCCCATTGGTAATGGGAAGGTCGGGAGTTCAATTCTCCCCAGTGGCTCCATTTTGACAATCCGTAAATATAACAAAATTTGTATGAATGTGGTCTCCTTTAGCCCCTAATCGTAATATTGAACCAATTGGTTCATAATAGTGACAAGCCAAGCACATCACATGTCGACAGACCGCAGGAGGCTCGCTGGAGCCTTAGTCCTCCTGATGTTGCTTACACCCCTAACGAACGCCGCCACTTCTTCGTGGAGTGGGCCATCATCGGTGAACCCCGATGAGTCGGTCACGGTTTCCGGTTTCCAGGTCCCTGGTAATGCCACGGTTCTGGATGGCTGGCTCCACGTAACTGACTCACAGATGGCTAGTGATACTGACTCCGGTTTCACTTGGGAGGGAACCGATCTAGATTCAGGTGTTTTCTACAACACCGAGTATACGGATGGGGAGACTATCGTAATCAAGGATGACGGAACTAGGTCAAGCATCGACACCTTTGATACTGGCAATATCACCGTTTCAATGAATGACAGATTCACCTACACTCCAGGGTGGGAGAGAGTCTACGAAGTATCTGAGGGAACGAACCTCAGCTCTTGCAATGGTGGCAACGGAACATACCTGAGCCATGGTTCGGATAACGACTTCGACTCCGACCTAGACTCCGGAGAAATCACGGATGTGATCTATTATTGCAGTGCCAACGCACTATCCGACGTAGTCACGGGACTCACCGTGGCCAATGCGGGCTCAGGCTACTCCGCTGGCACACTCTCGGCTTCAGGAGGGGGAGGGTCCGGTTTCTCAGGTAACTACTCTATCAGCTCAGGAATTGATAGCATCACCGTTCAGTCAGGGGGCACCAGCTACTCTGTTAACTCCAGCATCAACATAATTTGTCCTGGGGCCTGTGGTGGCTCTGGTGCTACTGCATACGTCGGATCGGTCAGCGGCTCTGGCGCGATAACCTCCGTCGTCGTCTCCAATTCTGGTTCAGGATACACGTCTTCAGACGCGATTTACGCAATTCCGTCAGGCGGCTCCGGGGCTCAGTTGGTAGCAGTTGTGGGATCTTCCGGGCCAATACACAGTACTGAGATTGTCTCGGGTGGCTCCGGGTATACCAGCGTACCATCTATATCGATCAGTGACACTACCGGATCCAGTGGCTCAATTACCGCAACTTTAGGCGGATACTTCGACTACGAACTAACCGTAACTTCTGAGGAAGAGGGTTCGAACTGCGGATATGGAGGATATCAGATTGATTCAGGTCTTGATGTTGATGAAGACGGCTCTCTTGACGCCAATGAGGTTTCCTCGACGGAATACATCTGCAACGGCCCAAGGATGTGGCAGGCAACAACCCTCACTGGCATGAACGGAACTATCTGGGGCGACCAAATCAACATGTCCTACGGGGTCATACCGGCCCAAGCAACCGAGGGTCTAGTGGTGGCAGCAACACTTCCTGGTGAGCCTCTCCCAGCGGGGACCGATACATTCATTCTCACTGAGGCAATCAGTGTCCCCGACTATTCTGAGATGAGCTCGTTCTACGTCACCTTTGACCACTGGTACCACTTGGATAGCACATCATCGGGCGGGGGCGACGGTGCATGGGTGGAATACCGTATCAGGAACGGTCCTACTGCGTGGGGTGATTGGACTTGGATTGCACCAGACGGTGGCTATCCCAGCACCATCTCTAGTGATGCTCCAGCAGTGACCGGGGCGCCAACCGGAACAATGCCAGTTTTCGCCTCCACGACCCATAGTGGGTGGGTCTCCTCTAACATCTCCCTCCAGTCAATTAGTGGGATATCATCTGCAACCCACCTACAGCTGAAGTTCCATGTCTGGACAGATCCAAACGCAGCTAATGAGAGGCCAGGCTGGTTCATCGACAATATCCACTTCAACAACGACGGTGTAGATTACGGAGTTTGGCACCATGGCTGCTATACCACGACTGCCTCATATTGCAACTATCTAGGAAACGCATATGGTGCCCTTCAGAGGACCATAGATCTGACCGGAACAAACAGCACTTCGGCAATAGAGATAGACATGGAGTGGGATCTTTACGGTTACTACAACGACAATGCATGCGTCGAACTTTCGCTGAATAACAACACGTGGACGGACATTTCATCTTCAACCTCGTCAACTAATCAGAACTGCGAGGACAGGTCTGGAGCGATTCCAGGGTACGGCTACTCCGACGCCTCCGGAACCTCATATGGCCAGCAGAGCAACGGAATAAGGACAATCTCTCTAGATATCCCGTCTTCCTTCAGGAATCAGGCAAATGTCTACATGAGGATTATCGTTGATACGGATCAATATACTCATTATGGCGGCAGCTACCCCGGGGACGAGAAGGAAGGGCTCACAGTAGACGCTATCAGAGTTGTAGATTACAACGACACCGTCCTATTCCAGGACTTGGTCGAGACTCCGGCCTCTATGTTCCACTACGGCGCGACCACGAATAGCGGTACGGCAGGGGCCGACCAGTGGACCCACTACATTTGGACAAGAGGGACACAGAGTGTCTCCATGGGGTTCGAGGACAGCACTGCCAGCGATCCAACTACCAATAATGCGGCAGGATGGTCAAAGTCTGGCTCGACAGGCTCATGTGGCTGGCAATACGGACAATTGGGCGCATCCTCGGGTGCTGGAACCCAGGAGCCTTCCTTCCCGTACCTCTACGGCACAAACCTGAATGGCGTCTATTGCAACAATGCCGATGCCTACGTGATTTCTCCAACATACTCAATACCTGCTAACGGCTCCACGCAACTAACGTTCGACAAGTGGATCTGCACGGAGAATTACTGGGATGCGGTAGGACTATACATCAAGGTAAACAACGGCGGCTGGCAATATTTCGACCCGGGAATTGCTGGATGGTACGACGGTTCTGTTGGCTACTCTGGCAACGCAATGTACGGGAACAATGCTTGGATGAGTGGAGACTGCAACAATGGTGGCGTCTTCGAGACCCTAGTCGCCCCCTTGGATTCATATGCCGGCGATGACCTGAAGTTTAGATTCAGAATCGACACTGACACGTCTGTTCAGTATGCAGGCGGGTACATCGACAACTTCGGAGTCTTATTGGCTAACTACGGCGAAGGAGGGGCATGGCTAAGCCCCTCCATAGACGCCTCTGCGATGGACGACTTCAATCTGGGATGGATCGATGTCACCGCTAGCATTCCGAACGACACATGGGTTCGCGGGACTCTCGTAGACAAGGACACGGGAGCCGATATTCCCGGATTTTCAAACGTGTCATTCCCAATCTCGCTATCTGGCGTTGATACCTCCGTGCATCCAGAGGTCAGATTGAAGGTCCTAATGGACACGGATGACGAGGAATCTACGCCTGAGATATTCAAGATACATGTAGGGGGCAAGAGGGTACTCGCCGCCTCATCATCAGGGGGGAACGGATGGGACATGTCCACGGGTGTAGAGGTAGTCGATGGAGTACTGAATGCCACAAGTATCGCCGGTACGATAACCTCCCAATTCACCCCATCCTCAAGGCCGATAAAGAGTGTGAGCCTAGGTGGGAACTACTCTGGAGGGATTATGGTAACCATCCTCGACTCGAATGGTGCAACTCTGGGCCAATCGACTCAGGGAGGAGTCTCTTTCACCTACCCGCAACCCGGATTCGGAGTCTCAGTCAGTCTCCCGACAAACGGCTGGATCGACCGGCTCGTAATTACTGCTGATTTCGCCGAACCTGCCGACTCCCCATCCATAGACGTCCTGGACGATGGCTCTACAGAGTGGTCTTTCCCGTTCGGCTCCGACTACGGTCACTATGGCTGGCAGTCCCTAATTTCCGACGGCATGGACACATTCACGACTAGTGATGTGATGTATCTTGACGGCTCGACTGCGGCCACTGTAAATATCAGAATCCCAGCAAACGCGGTCGTAAATAATGGAATTGTGTCAGTATCGCCTGACTCCAACGGCTTCGAATCACCGGTAAGCGTCTCCATCGCAGGAGCCTCCCAGTCCAGCACGTCATCAATGAAGCCCTTCCACTCAATTCTGGACTCTAGCCAGATCATGGCCATCAATGCGATAACGGGCAGTCACACTGACGCCGATACTGGAAGGGTCTGGAAGGAGGTCCCGATAAGCATCAGCTCAAATGCTGCACAGACAGTATCCCTTACCCGGTTGGGAATAAGCTACCTGATCTTCGAGAATGTATCGGGACTCGGGAACATGGTCTCAGCATATCATGACTCTCAGACCCAGGATGACCCTCCACCAACGGACGTATCGATACCAGTGACGATTTCTGCAACATCCGGTGCCGTTTCCATAGATGGCGACTTGAGATTCGACTACGTCCTGACAAACAGAGATTTCCAGGTTCCCAACACCCTGCATCCAGATGGCGACTCTGTGGAGATCGAAACCAAGCACCACCATTTGGAGGACAATTCGATGATTTCCCATATCACCCTGAAGGGAACCGCTTCCGACGGACAGATACTGATGTTCGAAGTTGAGAACAGCGCCGACGGTCTCTGGGGCCAAGGCACGGACACCGTTTCATTCTCACAGACATCCGGAAGCAGCGTAGCCCCCATGGGTGCATCAAGTGTCTCTATTACCACGCACAACGATGGTTATGATGACGTCACGGTAAATTGGGTGTTCGACGTAAACTGGAATTGGGATGATGTGGATTCTATTCGATGGGTCGCACAAGCCTATGACGAGTACGGTGAGACGGTGTGGCCCGCGGTCTCTCACAGCGGGCAAGGCGGTTCCAAGGCCGTAGAGAACGATCTCCAGATAGACTCATTCGAAGTTAGAGACGAGTATGGCAGACTCCTTTCAAACCAATATTCTTCGTTCTACCCGTTCCCTGCGAAGGAAGGCAACGATCTGAACATCACCGGCACCGTAAGGTTCCAAGATGCTCCCGATGCCAGGCCCGACATGTCCGACTTCCAGGTCGGATTGAACATGTCAGGAAGCCTGTTCTCCCTGACTGTCGGGGATGACGGTCAGTTCGGCGGAATAGTGACTCCCGACCCGGGATTATCTCAGGTTACGGTTTCACCAATGATGCTTTCTGTTGGGCCCACTGGATACAGCGTCGGTGCCGAGGATGTTACAGGAGTACCTCCTCAGATTACAGTTACAATGGATTCCAACCCGCCCGTCGCTGGACCCATACAAGTCAACACTCCAACAGGACTTCAGGATGCCCATGCTAAGGTGTGGGAGCCCACAGTCCCACTCTCCGTCTTTGTCACTATAGATGAGGGAGAGGCGAGAGGCGAACTACTGACCCTTAGGTATTGGAGAGGCAGCGTCGACGACGCAAACTCAGATGGTATCGCAGATGAGTCAGAGTACCAGTCACAGTCACAGCCTCTGTCGTCGGGAATGACCGGGCAACAGCAAGTAAACTTCGTCGCAATCGATGTTTCGGCACAAGAATTCAACAGCCCAGTCCACCTCTATGTGGAGGGAACGGACTGGTCCGGACTTTCTTACCAGGATGGCAATACGGGAGGAGGACCGGGCGCACATAACTCATGGGCCACCGTAATCGTGGCGACCGATGAGCCGACTTCGATACTACCCTCGGGGTACGACCTCGACTCAGAGATAGGCTTCCTTCTCGCGGGGGTTCAGCACACGTTCACAATGCAGATAGATGAGGCGAATGGAATTGACACACTCGACAATATCACAGTGATGCTATGCGGGGATGGCCCTACACAAGTCGGCAAGATGTCCTATGACCCATCAAGGGGCGCACTTTGGTCGGCGTCAGACAGCCTCGTTACCCCAGTAGGCGTCCAGACCCAGCAAATCACCTCCTCCGTGACCCAGCTTTCCATACAATTCGAACTTTCATGGTACTTCCCATGGGAGCATGATGACCCCTCTACGGAAGGAAACGATGCCCAGTCCAGCTGCAAGCCAGGCGTCAGCATCATGGACGATCTGAATACAGTAGAGTATCAGAACAACATCGGGGAACTTTCCTGGGATCTCGACAACAGATACGTCGCAATACCAGATACTCTCGAGGACCTTACTCCACCGATCATGGAGAACGACGGATCAGCCCTATACTTGAGGCAGGGGGACGAGTTCACAATCGATGGTCACGTCTATTACGCCGGATCAGGGGTTGTCGCATCCGACATACCAGAAGACCTCATGGTCGAGGCCATGGTGGTATACGGGACTCAGGAAGTCATAGTGAACTCAGGAGTGGAATCAGATGGCTCGTTCTCTGTATCTATGGTCCTTCCAGCGAGAGTGCCGCTCAATCCAACCATGCCAGTGCAGACAGATGTTCTAAACGTCAGGGGAGAGGGCTCATCGATTACGAATAGCGATGTCTCGGTGACCGTGGACAGCAAGTCACCAACGGCACTATTCAATCAAGTGGCGTACCCCGATTCGTCACTGACCATTATCGAGTCGGATCTTGTAGACGACGTCACAGTGACGATAACAATGAATGACGAAATCGGAATGCAAGACGAAAATACTCTACAGGTAGCATGGTACTACCTGAGAGGCGGAATCCAAGTCGCAGGAACTGAAGATACAGGCGAACTCCAGCTAATTTCACAAGGCGACGGAAGCGCTGTTTACCAGGCGCATCTAGATTTCACACCTCTCAATCAGATGAAGATCGAGCAGGGGGACCAGATAGCATTCTATATCACCTCCACAGACAAGGCCGGGAACGAGGTCTCAGGATTGGGCAGCGAGGCAGCTCCAAGAATACCCACATTGAGAATCATGGAATTCCTAGGCCAGTACTCGCGTTCAATCGTTAGTACAGCCACTCCACTAATGGGTGAGACGGTCAAGATTGACACCTTCTGGGAGAACCCGGGGAAGAGGGATGGCATGGTAACCGTAGGACTATACGAACTGACTCTGGAGGAGGGTGCCGATGGAACTCTAGAACAGAGGTGGAAGCCATCTGTAACCACACAGTCCGGAGACACCGAGATAGATCTCCCCGCCGAGACAACGAGCGTCAGGGCGACCTTCATGTGGGAGGCGACATCTCCGGGCCAGCCAGACCTCTACCTTGTCATGGACATCGATGGTGACGGGCAGTTGACAGAGCTTGACTTCGCAGCAGCAAACACACCCGTCACCGGAATCAGCGTTGTTCCCCCTCCTTCATCAGACGAGGGTACTGATTCCTCGATCATGATTATCGGAGCAGTAGTGGTTTTGGCTGTTGCTATGATTGGATTCTTCATGACGAGAGGAAGGGGCGATGACGACTACTACTATGACGACGAGGATGACGAATACTACGAGGATGAGCCTTGGGGCGGGGAAGAAGACTAGTCGGAAAGCCCCCGAGGACTCCTTAATCGCCGCCTCTGCATCCCATCTACCTTAGGTGTTTATAGGCCAATTTAGACGCTTTGTGTTTCGAGGGAGAGATTCCTCGGGATGGGATTGCATGACTGAGGATGGCGATAGCCTAACGATTGATGAGATGAGGAAAGAGGTCGAGGAGCTGAGGGACCTGGTCAAAACACTACTCACCATAATTATGGAGGAGTCAGACGGAGTCCAGACAGGGTCCGCGCCAACCATTCCTAACCAGCCCAAACGCGGATACTGCATGTGAAATACTACTTCCCCAACGGAGGGACGTGAAAGCTGAGTCCGTGGCCCTCACGTTCGCTGGAGCCATGACCATAGCTTTCCTCGTGGTGCTGGCAATGCCATCCGACGAACCTTACAACACGGCCGATCATCGTCACGCGGTCGCTGACCTGTGCATTGGTAGTCACAGTGGTATCGCTGAGCACTATCATCCAATCGTCAAGATCACTGTGCTTGGGGAAGATGTCGCCATTCCAGATGATGTCGGGCTGAATGATAAGGGCTGCAACATGCGGTCGCTTCACACGCATTCCGCTGATGGGAAAATCCACGCTGAATTTGCTGAACAGGGCGTCGCCGCCCCACTCGAAGCCTTTTTTGATATTTGGGGGAAGCACATGGATTCATCCGGATTTCATGAACATCGTATTGATGACAACCACGAATTCTTGATGTTCTTGAACACTTACAGCTATGACAGTAGCAACAATGTCGTGGTGGATCCAAGTGCCCGAGAGCAAGTTGATGACTACGAGGCCCTAATTCTTGAGGACATGCAGTATATTGAACTCATCTACAAGGAAAAGTGACTATCCCTTGATCACCGCAAAGGGCCTCAGTCTGGCCACTGGCCTAGCCAACTCTGCTTCGTGAGTTAGTCCGATTACGTCATCAACGTCTTTGTATGCCTCTGGGGCTTCTTCGGAAAGCACGTTCGGCGTCTTAGCACGGACGTGTACGCCGCTTGCCTCCAACCTCCTGAGAAGTTGCCCGGAGTCAATCGAGTTCCTTGCGGCTGTCCTCGACATCCTTCTCCCCGCGCCATGGCACGATGAGGAGAAGGCCGAATTCGCCCCTCTCGTAGGCCCTGCTAGTACCCACGATGCAGTTCCCATGTCGCCCGGCACCAGTACTGGCTGGCCAACCCCCGAAAAACGCGCTGCAAGCTCGGGATGATCGCCGCCCAATGCCCTAGTTGCACCCTTCCTGTGTACACAGCATGTGCATGAGACGCCATGCACCTTGTGATCCTCTATTTTTGCAATATTGTGGCTAACGTCGTAAACTACGTCAAGATCACCGTCTCTACCAAATCCCCCTCTCAGAACATCCCTGAGTTTTTGCGTAAGTGCCGACCTATTCGCAAAGGCGAAGTTCCCCGCGGCGCTCATCGCGTCAAGATACGATTCACCTTCACGACTGTGCAGGGGCGCAGCCGCTAACTGCCTGTCCGGGAGGGAAATCCCCCATTCTTCAGAATGCCACATTTTCCCCTCCTGCTTGTACCTAGACTCGATGTTAGCAACATGCTCCGAGCAGACCTGATGTCCGAGGCCGCGAGAGCCAGTGTGTATCATTGCGGTGACAAGCCCTTCGCGCAGGCCATATGCCGAGGCCGCGCGCTGGTCGACAATCCTGTCCACTACCTGCAACTCTAGGAAGTGGTTTCCCGAGCCCAATGTCCCCAGCGACTTAGTCCCCCTCTTACGGGCCCTCTCGCCAACCGCGCGCTCTTCGCTTTCCAGAACGCCATTCGACTCAATTGCAGCAAGGTCGTCCGAATCCCCGAGCCCAATATCGATGGCAGCCGAAGCACCCCGGGAAAGTATTGAATCCATCTCATTAGAATTCAGGACGACACCGCCCTTGCTAGAGGCCCCCGAGGGAATAACCTCCGAAAGCTCTGACGCCAGCTCCTTCGGATCTATCTGCTCCATTGACAGCTCAGTAGAGCACAACCTAACTCCACAGTTAATGTCGAAACCAACCCCTCCCGGGGAAATGGAACCGCCGTTATCGCCAAAATCGACGTCTGTAGCAACCACGCCTCCAATAGGGAAACCGTAGCCGAAGTGCCAATCGGCCATTGCCCATGCTTCGCCAACGATCCCGGGCATAGCAGCTGTGTTTACCAGCTGAGAGGGCGACCTGTCATCAACGCCATCCCCTATTTGTGACTCATTTGCAACTAGTATTGCATCGGTGAGCATATGGCCATGCCTTCGAATACGAATTCTACCAGGGCCATCTCTTTCGATGTGGTCCCTCCAAGAGGACGTCATGGGGCACCCTGACTACCGCCGGCTTTCAACGCGACGCAAGTCTGACGACAATCGAATTCAAGTCGACCCCTTCAATGCGGAAACGAGGAGCGGCGCACTGTGACCTTCGGAGAAATTGAAATTCCTTTCTGGGAAGAGTCCGGTCACGGCCTTCGAATTTGCAGGGTTACCGGTTTGAGATTCTGGACTAGGGACGCGGGGAGAGATACCTGTGGAGACACCTCGGAAGACCCGTATACATTCATTGGAAGTCCAATAATAGATGGTTTCCAGTCAAGGGGCAAGCAGCTAAAGGACGAGATGAGAGAAGTTTTCCTCTCCTTCTTCGAGAAGAGGGGACACTCCAGGATAGACCCCTATCCAGTAATCGCCAGATGGAGGGATGACATACACCTCACCATTGCCAGTATTGCTGACTTCCAACCTCATGTTACCAGCGGCCAAGTGCCTCCCCCTGAGAACCCCCTGGCCATTAGTCAGCCTTGCATCAGGCTAACCGATGTGGCTGCAGTGGGTCGTTCAGGAAGGCATCTTTCCACCTTCGAGATGATGGCCCACCACGCATTCAATAGGCCCAAGGATGGCGATGTAATTTATTGGATCGATCAGTGTGTGAGGTACTGCGACGAGTTATTGGTCGAGACTCTTGGAATAGACCCCATTTCAATAACATATGTTGAGAACCCATGGTCAGGAGGGGGCAATGCAGGACCCGCATTGGAAGTCATAGTGGGCGGCCTTGAACTTGCCACGCTGGTCTTCATGAATCTGGAGGAAGACGATTCTGGAGACATTGAGATAAAGGGCCAGATGTATAGCGAAATGGACCTGCAGATTATCGATACTGGATATGGACTAGAGAGGTTCTGCTGGGCCGCCGCTGGAACATCGACAATCTATGAGGCCATATACCCAGAGTCAGTGAATCTGTTGAAAGAATTGTCAGGATTCGACAGCATCCTTTCATCGGCAGGTATTGACGTCAATATGGATTCACTACTCGGCGAATTGTCGAGACTAGCCGGAATTCTCAATATCGATGTTGGCACGGATGCTGAGGAACTCTATGTGAATCTTTCAAGAAGACTATCAGAAAGAGGAATCTCGGTTTCGGTGGAGGAGTTGAAAAGAGTCACAGAACCCCTTTCTTCCATTTACGCGATACCCGATCATATGCATGCAATATGCAACATGCTCGGGGACGGACTGGTGCCAAGTAACTCGAAAGCCGGCTACCTTTCCAGAATGCTGGCTAGAAGAGTCTGCAGGATGAGGGATTCTCTATCACTGAACATCAGTTTGGCCGAACTTGCAGCCCATCATTTGGACAAGAACATGGACATCTCTCAATTCCCTCAAAGCAGGCCTGGAATACTGAGTATACTGGAATTGGAGGAGTCGAGGTACCACGAGATGCTCAGAAAGGGAGAGGCAGCGGTTAGAACTGCGATAAGGGATGTTCCAAAGGAGTCATCGGAAATCGACGATCAGATCCTATTCAGACTTTCAGAAGAAAGGGGCCTTAATCCCGAAATGGTTGTTTCAATAGCTAGGGAGATGGGGTGGGACAACCTCTCAGTCAGGGTCGGGTTTGCAGCTGACATGGCAGCTAGGAACGCCAAAATGACGAAAGCAGCCGCAAAGGCACGAAAGCAGACTGACATTTTCGAGCTTGATGGTTTGGAAGACACTTCCGCCGATTACTATAATGACACCAGTTTAACCAGTTTCTCGGCAGATGTTCTTAGGTGCGTCGAAATATCCCCCCAACAGCTCGAAGCTCTCTCCCTGGATGGCGAGGTCAAAGGCTCCCCGACCCATGCTGTAATCCTCGACAGGACCCTTTTCTACCCGGAGGGGGGAGGTCAGCTAGGCGATCATGGAGGAATACTCCAAGGGGAGATCCGGGCGAGTGTACTTGACACTAGGTCCCAGAACGGAATAGTTGTCCACCTCACGGATACTGAATTGAAAAATGGCCCAATCAAGGGAGAAATAGACTGGCCTAGGAGGAAGCAACTCATGGATCATCACACAGCAATCCACATCGTTGGCGGTGCTTCTAGGGAGATTCTAGGGCCCCATGTGTGGCAAGCCGGGTCTAGCAAAGGGGCAAAATACGCTAGACTTGACATCACACATCACTCTAGGCTGTCAAGGGAAAAACTCGACCAAATTGAAGACATGGCTAACGAGGTAGTATCCTCCAATCCTCGAATAGAGAAGATAGTTATGGATAGATCCGATGCAGACTCGAGATTCGGATTTGAGATTTATCAGGGCGGCCCGCCGAAACATCAGGAGATCAGAATAATCAAGATAGGAGACTTCGATATCCAGGCCTGCGGAGGCACGCACCATGACCAAGCAGGCCAGGTTGGCGAGTTACGCATCATCAGGTCCAGTCAGGTACAAGACGGGGTAGAGCGTCTGCAAGTCGTGGCAGGTGAGACGGCGCGCGAGCACGCGAGGGCGCAAGAGCGCCTTCTGAGCGAATCAAGCGATGTATTGGGAGTCTCTCCCGAGGACCTACCAGGCACGGTTTCGCGCTTCTTCGAGGAGTGGAAGTCACAGAAGAAGAAAATAGACTCACTAGAGGCCGAGATAATTCGATTGAGAACCAGAGGAGGGGGAGATGAAGCCGTCTTGAAGGACGGTATTTCCTATGTGGTAATGGAGATAGATTCAGATGCCAACCCCATGTCAATACTGAAGAATCTGACTCTAGATAAATCGAAACCGACCCTCGCAATTCTCGGAACAAGGGAGGGAGGGGGGAAACTAGTTATTGCCTGTACTGAGGGCACTATTGCAGCCGATAAACATGATGCGACAGATATTCTCCGGGCTATAGCGGGCCACATAGAAGGAGGGGGAGGGGGCCGTCCAACTATGGCTCAGGGAGGGGGCTCGAACCCCGATGGAATCCCTGCGGCATTAGATGCAGCTCGTGAACTACTTGGGTTGTGAGGACATGGTCGAAAAGGTCGGTGTCTCCTCTCGCGCAGCTTCAATTGAGTATGCAATTCGCGATGTAGTCGTTCCTGCAATCGAACTAGAGAAGGAAGGGCACGAGATTATCAGGCTCAATATTGGGGACCCCCTCGCCTATGAGGGCCTGCCGACTCCCGATCACATGGTCAACGCCTACAAGCGGGCACTAGATTCCCAAGACAATGGATATGGCCCATCATACGGCCTTTCCGAGCTGCGTCAAGCTATCGCCGAAGACGAGACTCGCAAGGGATGGCCATGCTCCGAGGATGATGTCTACGTCACCCATGGAGTAACAGAGGCCCTGCAGATTATCTTCGCCGCATTTCTAGAAGAGGGTAGCAAAGTATTGGCTCCTGGTCCGCATTATCCCCCCTACATGGCATACCCACAGATGTACGGGGCAACCACAGTTGAGTATCGCCTCGACCCGAATGATAGCTGGCGAATCGATTTCGACGACATCGCATCAAAGATGGACGATAGCGTCCGCCTCCTAGTTCTGATTAATCCTAACAACCCCACTGGAAATGTAGCAAAACCAGACGAGATAGATGCATTGATCGAAATAGCAAGGGAATACCCCCAATGTACTATCATATCCGATGAAATATACGATGGACTAGATTTCTCAGGGCAGATGTGCTCGACAGCATCTCGATCCCACAGTGTTCCAGTAATCGTTCTGAATGGCGTCTCCAAGGTGTATTTCGCACCTGGATGGCGTATCGGCTACATGGCCTGGCACGACCCAGAGGGCAGGCTTTCATTGGCAAGAGACGGTGTCGAGCGTCTCTTACGGAGCAGGCTGTGCGCATCTACCCCCGCTCAGCATGGCTACTTGGCTGGGCTGAAAGAAGATCATAGCTGGCTCGAGGGCCATAGATCACTGGTCAAGGAAAGACTCGACTATTGTATGAGGCGTATCGGAGAGATCAATGGACTAGAATGCCAGGCCCCTGGTGGAGCTTTCTACCTGTTCGTTCGCATTACGGACGAAACAACCACCTCCGACAAGAAGTGGGTTCTTGACCTACTCCAACAACAGCATGTCCTAGTGGTCCACGGTTCGGGTTTTTCCCCTGAATATGGGGCGGGCCACTTTAGGATGGTATGTCTGCCCCCGATAGATACGCTGGCCGAGGCATTTGACCGAATTGAGTCGTACCTGGGTGCCTGAATATGGGATTATTTGACTTCCTCAGTGGCAAGCCAAGAAAACACGAAGTCTCGGAATTCGATATAATCAATCGCTGGTCCCTGGAAAACGGCACCTACAGAGACAATTCCAGAAGCAGGGACGAGATAGCCTGGAGGGTTGGAACCGGGTGGTTTGAATTGTGGTTTCAGGGCTTGGAGAGAATGGTCTCGCAGAGCCTAGGACGTCGCCTGGCCCACGCGGCCCTCGAACATGAAGAGTACATGATCGACTTAGGGACCTCGCCCCCTCCTTCTGGCAGGGACCCCGGATTATGGCATCAAACAAGCCTGCTCTGGGAAACTAGCGGACTAGGGATATTTGGCCTGCTGGAAGACGGACGCGAATCAAAGATCCTCGTTGAGAACCACTCTTCCGGTCCAATTTGCTCCGGACTTATCGCCGCCTCGTGGGAGGCTGCTACCGGGAAGAGGCACAGGTTCCTCTGGAATGTTGGTAAGGGTGATGGACTAGTGGTCACCCTTACGCAAGATGACGCGAACTTTCCACTTCCGGGAGCAAAGGATAGGAATTGGAACCAATCATCTAATGAAACGACCGAGCAAAGCACAGAAGACGAGGAAATTTGGCTGGATCTGAGGATCGACTCTCCGGGAAAATGGTCTATTATGGGAGAGAGGATGATGTTTGTCCATCTAGATTTATTTCAACGATTTGAGGAATATTGTCTCCCATACGTCGACGGAATTCACGAGGGAAGGAATGAGCCCTACACCTGGCATAACTTGGACCCCAATCGTTCGGCGTGGTGGTCAGCTGCAGCGGACTCGGCAAGAGAGAGGTTCGTTTCGGATGGCCACCACGTTCTCATTAGAAACGAGTCAGACTGGATTCAGGTAGCACGTAGACACCTGTCTAGGAATGGTCTCGGAGAAGTCGACTCCGCTGTGTCATTAGGAAAAAATGGCGACATAAGATTGAACTTCTCTTCGATTTTCCACCCTGCTATTTCAGCAGGGGTCCTCCTTGGCTGCTGGGAGAGAGCATTTGGAAGAAATGGCAAGATTATCGCTGAAATCCAGGACAACAAAGTATCCATCGAGATACGTCCATCTAGGGAAATTAGCTGATATGCACCTCGCACCCCTTCGGTCAAACGTTATATCCGTCCTCAATGTCAAAGGGTCGGCCCCCTTGGGGGCCGAGGCGTCAAGATGGCTATGAATCACAACCAGTACGCGGTTACGGCCATTGTGGCAACGCTCTGCCTCGCAGGAATTTACACAATCATAGGAGCGGGACTTTCTACCACTGAATCGGGAGGTTTTAACCCAGCTGGTTCTGATATCGACATGTCGGGGAATTCAGGGGAGGGAGGTCTTGACACTGATGGAGATGGCATTTCTGATAGGATGGAGATGACCCTCTACGGCACAGACTGGAGGACCCCCGATACTGATGACGACGGATTGAGTGACGGATGGGAGGTTAGAAATGGACTCGACCCCCTCGACAACGGGCAACCGGCCGATTCAGAGATACCATTCGACTCTACGGACAACGAGGATGACACGGGGGAACAGAACGAGACATTCCCCAATCCGGATAACGGACCATACGGAGATCCGGACAGGGATGGCCTAACCAACACCGAGGAAGCTGCACTCGGCACTAAGCCAATGGATAGTGACTCCGATGACGACGGACTAAACGACAAGTGGGAATCATTGTATGTTCATGAAATCGACACCCCCGCAGGTGTACTCAGGCTTCTGGACCCACTTAATGCAAATAGGGACTGCTACTTCCTAACCCCCGATGGCACAATCAACAGCCAGGGTCCCGAAATGAGGGAGCAAATCAGGAACGAGCTCTCGAACGCAGAATACGCCTTGGTTTCCAATGCCGATGACGAGATTTCATGCGATGCTGCCCTCGACCTCGAGCAACCAACCCCTGATGGACTGAGGAACTTCGTAGAGGAGAGGTATGACACAAATCCCCTAGAAGAGGACAGCGATGGTGACCTCATAGCCGATAGGCATGAGATAGCATTCGGCTACATAGAGCTGGGCGTCCATTGCGGAGTCCCAGTATTCGGTACTTTGAGTCTGCAGGCCCCCTACACAGAATTCATGAGCGAACCCGGCGACCTGACTTGGTTTGAGCAGGATATGGACAATGATGGAAGGTTGAATGGCCCGGGTGATTGGGATACTGATGGAGACGGCATGCCCGATGGATTCGAGTATTGCTACGGGAGCCTCCTGGACCCAGCTAATGCCACTGATGCCTACGGTGACAACGACGAGGACGGCCTAAACAACGTCGAGGAGTACGAGGTCGCATACACATGGGGTCCATCCAACTTTACCAGTCCATTAGATCCAGATACCGATAATGATCAGATGCCAGATGGATGGGAATACCTCAGCGGTATTCATCCCAATGATGGAAGCAACGCGGATGAGGATCCCGACTTCGATGGTTACGACGCAGATGGTGACGGTGCTGTAAGGTACGATGATATGGTAGGCGTTTCTACAGTCCAGTCGATTACTGTAGAAATTGGAGATTTCGTTCAGGTCAACAGGACTGTTCTTTGGGTCAGAACAGTTCAGGACAGCGAGTACGTTAACATCCCAATCAAGACTCAGACCGCAGGTTGGGTTTACCACATCGAGGTCTCTGTGGGTCAAGAAGTCACTAGCAGGCTTCAGGACCTGATCATCGTAGTAGAAGAGTCCGAGAGGTTCACCAATCTAGACGAGTACAACGCACGCGATCGTGATGGTGACGGAATAGTTGACGGACGTTCGACGGACCCATTAGACCCCGATACAGACAATGACGGTCTTATCGATGGCATAGAGGTCATAGGATGGACTATCAGAATTGTTGACCACGGAGTAAGGGACGTTACTGTGAGAAGCGACCCCGGCGCGTATGATACAGATAGGGACGGCCTCTCTGATTCAATGGAGTACTACACCACTTTCACCAATGCAACGGACAGTGACACTGACTCAGATGGACTGGAGGACTTCACGGAATCCATAGACGGATTCGTTTGGAATGGCACTGTATATTTCACCAACGCTTCGGCTTTCGATACAGATAACGATGGCCTGCAGGACGGAGAGGAGGTAATCGATGGGGAAGATCAGTATATCACTCACGCCAACAACGCAGACAGTGACGGCGATGGATTGAATGACGGCGGCGAGGTCCTCTACGTCCCTCGGCCTTGGCAGCAACCAACCAACCCACTGAACAACGACACCGATGGAGACATGCAGCCGGACGGGTGGGAGATGCAGGTTTTCTCAGTACAACAGAACACGAAGAGCCACAGCCTCTGGGTAGTTACCGATTGGTGGCTGCCTCCGGGCTGTGAGTCCATCGTGGAATGCGGATTGGGCCCAGGGGGATGGGTTTGGAGTAACTACCTTACTGGCTTCTCGACATCTGGGGACAGGGACGGCGATGGCCAGATGGATCCAAAATATTTCCTCTGGGAGATGAACATTTCTGGATTCAACATTCCAGCAAACGGTAGGTGGGCTCTCGACCCAGCCTATGGTTCAATGCCAGACTCGGCCTTTGACATCGACAATGATACCCTACTGAATGCGATGGAGGCTCCTGATAGATGGGACACCAATCCTGTCGACGACGATACTGACGGCGACAAGCTTCCCGACGGGTGGGAGGTCTCATACTCTGAAGAGGCTCTGATGAGCGGGCTCGTGGACAACTACACTCTAAGCGCGCTCGGCGCAAGAGGGCCTATGGATCCCAGGATGCCCGACTCCGACCTTGACGGGATAGATGACGGACAACAGGACTTCGATGGCGACGGACTCAATCGAACTCATTTGATGAATCGATATTGCCCAGGATGGAATAATCCCCAGAACTCAGAATGCCACATTGACCCGCAGACAGAGCAGGGAGAGAGATTCTACAACGACTTGGAGAATTACACAAACTTCGAGGAGTACCAGAATGGGACAAACCCAGTCAATCCAGACACTGATGGTGACATATGGGAGGACGGCTCAGAGGTCTATCACCAGGATCAGGACGACGACTCCATGTGGGCAGGATGGGAGTATTACTTCGGATTCGACCCCTTCGATCCAGCGGATGCAAATGTCGACTCAGACGGCGACGGATTCGTCAATAAGTGTGAGAATAAGTGGAACACTCACCCCAAGGACCCTACTAGCTTCCCATCACAGGGTGAGTTATGCGACTCATTCTCCTGACCGCTCGGTTCATCCGATAAGGCTCACTGGGGGTTACGATAGGATGTCATGGTGGATTCTTCCGACAACAGCCGACATAGGAGTCAGAGCATTCTCTAGTAGTCCGGAGGGGGCGATAGAGGAGGCCACACTTGGCATGCAGTCAATTCAGCTTTCAGAGTCAGGAGCCGAATCCGTGAACTCCCTAGTTAGGAATACTGGTACATGGTCGATCAATATCGAGGGCAATGACCTCCAGAGGGGCATGGTTAGGTGGATGGAAGAGGTGCTCTACAGGTGCGACGGCGAAGGGAAGTGGCTTGTGGGCAATTCAATATCGATCGACGATGGAATAATTTCCGCCCAGGTTTCCTGGGTGGACTCGGAATCTGTAGAGAGGGAGGTCGAGGTAAAGGCAGTCACAATGCACGAGCTCATCCTTAGGAAAGTCGAACATGGAGAGTTGCTTTCTGGAGTTGGTAATGATATCCCCTCATTCGAGGGCCCAGGTTGGGTCGCCCAAGTAGTTCTTGACGTGTGAGCCTACTCCTCGACATTGAATCTCTGGTAGACCTCATTCGTCGTCTGGGTGACTCTGATGAAAGTCGTGCATTTCGGTAGGTCCTTGATTCTGCGAGCGCCAACATAGGAGCAGGCCGACCTCACACCTCCGAGTATGGATTGTATAGTGTCCTCTAGTGATCCACGGTATGGCACCCTGACCTCCTTGCCCTCCGGGGCTCGGTGCTTGGCCACCTCTCCGTAGTACTCCTCCATCGCCTTGGCCGACGACATGCCGTAGAACGACTTGTATTTCTTCCCGTTATCCGACTCTACAAGTTCTCCCCCGGACTCATCATGTCCAGCGAACATTCCTCCCAGCATCACGAAGTCAGA
>CETM01065585.1_pt1 | contig 19122 bp, 14 predicted proteins | sample 361451 | NCBI WGS metagenome assembly CETM01 (sample SAMEA2622690, study PRJEB7988) | marine metagenome | isolation source: saline water (ENVO:00002010), including
GAAGAGATGGAGGCAGAGATCGAGGCTGCCGTGGCCGAGGCCGCAGACATCGCCCTCGCGTCACCACAGCCGGATCCATCGGAGGCGATGACGCACCTCTTCTCGGAAGACACAGATCCAACATCGGACGATTTCGATACGGAAGGAACTCCACTGTACGAGTCCGACAAACTCCTCACCGTGGTCGACTTATTGAATTCGTGCATGAAAGAGGAGATGAAACGAGACCCACGCATCGTCGTCTTCGGTGAAGATGTCGCCGACGCTTCGCGTGAGGACATTCTCGATGAGGTGAAGGGGAAAGGTGGTGTTTTCAAAGTCACACACGGTCTTCAGGCTAAGTTCGGTTCGCATAGGGTGTACAACTCGCCCCTAGCTGAAGCGAACATTGTGGGTCGTGCTATAGGAATGGCTGTTCGAGGAATGCGGCCAGTCGTGGAAGTGCAATTCTTCGACTATATCTGGCCCGCGATGATGCAGATTCGGGACGAGCTCGCGACCATGCGTTACAGGTCTAACGGTCTATTCTCGGCTCCCGTTGTGATCCGCGTAACCTACGGCGGATACCTTAAGGGTGGAGGCATTTATCACTCCCAAACAGGTGAGTCAATCTTCGCACACTGTCCGGGCTTACACGTTTGCTTACCCGCGACTGCAGAAGACGCGGCTGGCCTTCTGCGCACCGCAATCCGATGCGAAGACCCTGTGCTATTTCTAGAACACAAGCATCTCTACAGACAGGTCTATAACAAGGGACGCGACCCGGGCCCCGAGTTCATGATTCCTTTTGGAAAGGCCAAGGTCGTCCGAGAAGGAACGGACGTCACGGTCGTAACATGCGGAGCGCTAGTAAAGCGGAGTCTGGATGCGGCCAAAATCGCTTCAGATCAGCACGGGATTGAGGCAGAAATCATCGACCTCCGTACGGTACGACCTATCGACATGGAGAGGATTGCCGCCTCAGTCAAAAAGACCAATAAAGTCGTCATCGCTCACGAAGATTCCATGTCCTGGGGAATCGGTTCGGAAATTTCAGCGCGGATCGCAGACGAGCTATTTGAGTACCTAGATGGACCAATAAAGCGTGTGGCATCGATGGATACGTGGGTGGCATACGCACCCCAGGTAGAGAGCGTTATCCTGCCGCAGACTCCTAACGTCGTCGATGCTATCGTCGAGTTGGCAGCGTACTGACCAAGAACGAGCCACAGATAGTTCAGACAGGGAGCCGCCTCTGTAGAATTTCTCGGTGAAGACTCGCTTGGTGAAGGCCAAGCAGGCTTCGGCTATAACAGAATTAGAAAGGCGAACGCACCGGCTCCTCTACGATCAGAACCGAACCCCCAGAGTCAGAGGCGTCATTGATATGGCGACGTCATCCTGATCAATACGGACATACCGAACCTCCGCAAATAAGCCTAGGCCTAGCTGGCCGGTCACTACACCGAAGCCCCCGTGGTATCCAGTGTCAGATCGCTGAATTCTTTCCGCGACGGCAACGCCGCCATTAAATCGATACGAGCCCAACCCAGCCAGCAAGTACGGCTCCAAGCCTACCCCTGGCAAATTAAAAACCACTGATAGAACACCCGAGAGAAACTCTGTATCCCGATAATCGTTATTGCGCGAATCGAGCCTGTGCAGTTGTCCGTGACCTCTGAGACTCACCGGCAGTGTCGGGATAGCGATCTGGACCCCCGCATTAAGGTGCCAGCCCGGATCTGCAGAATCTCGTAGGTCCCCCTGAGGGCTTGTGAACCCTCCCCCAAACATTACTCGCGGCTGAGCCCAGGCCACGGACGGCGCTGAAATGAGCAACGTTATAACAAGCAGAAGACGTCTCATGATGATCCGTGAACTAAGGGGTGTAGAGATAATTTTGTAATGAATACAAGCGGAGAACGATTCGGGTCCAGTCATGAGCCCCTGTCACTAACGGAGACTCTCAGTCACACCACCCGCATCGACGAGTCAACCTCGTCAGACCATGCCTTAAGCCCACCTCGGAGGCTAAGAACATTTCTTCGTCCTCCCTCGATTAGCATACGGGCTCCTGTTCTCGACCGCTGCCCCGATCGGCAGTACACGATGATAGTTCGATCGGAGGGGACTTCACTCATCCGGTCTGTGAGTTCCGCGAGCGAAATGAGGCGGGCGCCTTGGTCTCCCAAGTTGCTTACGGCCCATTCCCACGGTTCTCGAACATCAAGAAGGAATGGAGGCACTTCCTCTCCAAGAAGGCGCGAGACCTCTCTCGGGACTATCTCTTCGACCGTCTCCACATCGATTTCTGATGCCCCAGCAACTTCTGCTCCGGACTCTGACTTCACTCCGCAGAACACCTCGTAATCGATCAGGCTCAACTGAGTCGGCTCGTCACCACAAACCGGACACGTGGGATTTCTTCTCAAGGCAACTTCACGCCAGGACATTTCGAGAGCATCGAAAATCATGAGTCGCCCCACCAGACTCTTTCCAACTCCGAGGATTAGCTTAATTGCCTCCATCGCCTGCATGGTGCCTATAATCCCTGGGAGCGCTCCAAGAACACCGCCCTCGGCACAGTTGGGCACCAAGCCTGGCGGTGGGGGCTCCCGAAAAAGGCAGCGGTAGCAAGGGCCGCTTTTGCTGGCGAAAACCGAGACCTGTCCCTCCCAACGGAAAACAGAACCATACACGTTCGGGATACCGAGAAGGACACACGCATCATTTACAAGGTAACGAGTCGGAAAATTGTCCGTGCCATCAACGACTACATCATATCCGCCGAGAATCTCGAGTGCGTTTGACGACGAGAGGCGTTTGTAATGAGGTTCAATCTTGACGTTTGGGTTTACATCAAAAAGCCTTTCAATAGCTGAATCCAGCTTGCTCCTTCCCACATCACTAGTCCCGTGAAGCAGTTGCCGCTGGAGGTTGCTCTCGTCAACCACATCGTCGTCTACCATGCCAATCGTACCAACGCCCGCTGCGGCCAAATACATAGCGAGTGGTGAGCCAAGACCACCTGCTCCTACGCAAAGCACTCGACCGATTTTGAGTCTCTGCTGCCCCTCAAGTCCTATGTCAGGAAGCGCTATGTGACGGGCATACCGATATAACTCGTCCCGGTCGAGTTGCTGACGTTTCATGATATGTCGACTGTTGAGGCAACACGCTGACCGCCACCCGCAACTTCCTGAAAGGCACGTGCATCATCACGAAGGCGCTGAACAAGCTCTGGGCTCCTCCCGTCTAGCTGCGCAGCATCTGAGAGCTGAAGAGCCATTACGTAGTACTGGTAGGGCATCATAGTGGTCGAACGGTCTGCCCAAATCGCGCGATCCCGGAGGCCTCGGTACTCATATATTTCATCATAGAGCTTAAGAGATTTTTCTAAGTCGAGCCAAACGCTCCCATACTCGGGAGACCCCCTAATCATTCCTTCGTGTGGGTCGGTCTCCAGGTTCCGCATCTCTAGCTTAGTCGTCAAGCCGTGACGGACACCCCAACGCTCCAAGCCGAGCCGAGACATCATTCCTCCAGCCGAGGAAAAGTAAATTGGTCGTTCCAGAGCTGAGTCGTTAATGATGCGAAGAGCGATCTGTTCACTGCGATCGAGGACCATCCCCGATGGATAAGTGACCGCCAGCTTGGGAAACGAAACTGTAACATCATCGGGAAGCTGGACCGAGGACACCTGTTCTAAAACATCCGGATCGATCGTCGTCAAAGAAGTGGTGGGTGCGGCCCTATCCTCGTATAGATTTGGGGCAAGAGCAGCGTCGTATGGGCGCTGACGGCCGGGTAGCGTCAGTTCCTGTAGCTGACGGGGGTACCAAGTCGTGAAGAGATACTGACCGACTATGACAGTGACGTCTTGGCGAACCTCCTCGACTTCCTGCAAATACCAAAGTGGAAAAGTGTCATTGTCACCATTCGTGAAGAGTACTCCATACGGCTCAACGCTCATTAAGAGATCGTAAGCCCAATCCCGGGCCGCATAGTCTCCCGAGCGAGTCGCCCAAGGCCAGTTGAGCATTAGAGGAAGCAGAGCAAGTAGTAGGATCGGCGCTGTCTTCAGGTGGTGCAGGGCCGGTCCTCCGTTGATCCTTCTAGAGGCCGCGTTCCAAAGCCATGCTAAGCCAATACCCGCTAAGCATCCCCAGTAAGAAAACGTTGCGATGTAAAAATAATCACGCTCTCGAACCTCTCTCTGGACCTGATCAAGGTCAGCGTGCAGGGAATATCCGTGCCGGAAATTCAAATAAACAACGAGTCCAACCGTCAGAGTGCCTGCCAGAACCGCTAGGTATGCGAAAAGTGTTCGGTCAGACACCCACGCTGCGTAAAGTCCAACAAACCCCAGAGCTAGAAACAGAACGGTGGGGAGGAATCGTCTTGGTGCAGGAAGTTCTGACGCATCTAACCCTCGGGCCCATTGCCACTCAAAGTACTGCATAAACGTGGCCATCTGAGCCGTGAAGGGAGCTTTACGCTGCCACACTGGTGGAGTTTGATATTGTTCCCTAGACAGAGCCGAGCTCAGCGCCGGACATCCAACCCTGCCCTGGGAGAAGACCGCTGCGGCGGCCTGCCCGACCGAAACACAGGTAGGATCACCCTCGTTGATAACCGGGTCGAGTTCAGCGCGAATCGGAAGAACGAAGTTGAAGGAAATTCCTAATGCAATCACTAACGTAGCCCGGCTTATAAACCCAACCGTAAGTAACCGATATGGACGCGAGAGCAACAACAAGACGCCTAAGGCTGGAGCGGGAAGCACCGACATCATGTGACTCGCTGACCCGATCGCGAGCAGGAATAGGGCCCAAAGGATATAGCGTTCGGTTCCAGGCTCTTCTCCTCTATCGTGCCATAGAACCGCCAGCCAACTGACGATCGCTATGATCATCACCGAGAGGGTGTAAACCTTTTCGTTGACATTCGACTGGTTCCATACCGTGAAGGCAGTGGCTCCGATCAGAGATGATGCAAGCGCAGCCACCTGGGCTAGTCGTCGGTCTAGAAAAATGCCCCATAACACACGATGAGCTATCAGATAGAAAAAGCCCGTGGCAGCTGCACTCGTTGCTGCAGCAAACAGGTTGATTCTAACAGCGACCGAAAGCCCTGTGGGTGCCAAAAGAAGGCTCCATACCTTCGCCAGAACGATGAAGAACGGGTTCCCCGGCGGGTGCGGAATCCCAAGCGTATGGGCTGTAGCGATATACTCGCTAGCGTCCCAGAAAGCAGTAGTTGGAGCAAGCGTTAAGGCATACAGCAAGAATGCACCCAGAGCCGCAGCAACTCCCCACAGGTAGGGTGGGCGCTCCATTTTGTGCAAATCTTCGCCGACTTCCGGGGCTTGAAAAAAAAGACTCATCACAATGCGCTACCCAGCGGACTCCGCGTGAGACAGCCCATATTCACGCTTGCTTTCCGGTTGATGATTCATCAATCGACCGGGATTCAGTCGAAGTTCTCAATCAGTCGTCGGTTTTCACCGCGATGAAGGAGATTTCAATCAAGGCACCGTTTACCAAACCTGAGATCTCCATCGCAACACGAGACGGCGGGTCGACCCCTTCAAAATACTGGGCATACGCTTCGTTCATCTCACCATACCCATTGATATCAGTCAGATAGACGGTCGCTCGCACAAGATCACCAAAGTCCATCCCGAGCTCTCCGAGCAGCTCTTTGAATGACCCCATGATGTTGTGGGTCTCAGCTGCCATCCGGCCCTCTGTCATAGCACGAGTCTCGCTGTTCGCCCCGAGCTTACCAGAAAGATAGTAGGTATTACCGACCTGAACTGCCGCGCTAAACGGAATGCGCTCAGATGGCTGGTGTGCAATCCTTTCTTGAGCGAGAACAGGATGAGCCATGAACACGGTTAGAGCAGAAGTCAGGACGAAGCGCTTCACTAGGTTCTCCTAGATAGGGCCGTAGCCGTCGATAGGGTTATGGGCCGGATCATGCCCGACCATCGCAACCTATGCAAGGCTGAATCGTAGTCATGCGAACATCCGGTGTGGGAGGATAGCTTACAAACATGCTCAGTTCTATCCAACGCACTTTGTCGTTCACCAGAGCGTGGCTAAGACCCCCACGAGATGTGATCGAAGAAGAAGTCACTGTCGACCGCGACGGGACACCCGTTCGGGCGACACTCGTTCGTCCCTCTATTACAGCAAGAAACTTGCCCGCATGGGTAGTTATGCATGGCATCACTCGTCCTGGACGGTCCCACACGCAGCTGGTTCGATTTACGAGAGCCCTGGCTCGAGCTGGCATTGCTGCCATAGTGCCGGACGTCCCCGAATGGCGTGATCTCCAACTCCGTCCTGACTTATCTGTACCAAGTATCGCAGCGTCGGTGCAATGGCTCCGAAACAGTGAACTCATCCGAGACGAACCAGTAGGTGTGGTAGGGTTCTCTTTTGGCGCCCCGCACGCAGTTGGCGCCCGAGCAAGTCCGAGGTTGAGAGACGAAATCGGGGCGGCTTGCGGCTTTGGAGGGTATTGCTCCTTGCGTCACACTTTCCGGTTCATGATGACAGGTCGGTACAACGCAGCTGGTAAGGAGGCATACCTGAAGCCCGACCCATACGGAAGATGGATTGTTGCCGCCAATTACCTTACCGCTGTGCCGGGCTATAAAGACGCTACGGACGTAGCCGAAGCACTCAGGACCCTTGCATGTCACGCCGGCGACATCGGCGCTGCGTCATGGGATGCCCTTTACGATCCTATAATACACAATCTGCGCAGCACCATCGCTATGGAACGTCGGAGTCTCTTCGACCTTTTTGCTCCAGGATCGAAGACCCACGCACCAGGGCCCGAAGCTTTTCACATCGGAGAACAACTCGAAGAGGCTGCCCGCCTCACCGATCCCACACTTGATCCGACATCAGTGCTGGGTGCAGTCAGGGGCACAGTACATCTTCTGCATGGCCGAGTTGACCACCTCATCCCCTATTCTGAGAGTCAAAGAATAGCTACAGCGCTTCGAGTTGCGTCGCCTCGTCTCACGATAACACGTCTCTTCAACCACTCTTCTCAGGAAACCATCCAGACATGGAGGAGCGTGGTTGAGATTCCCAGATTTGGTAGGGCGCTAGGGTCTGTATTGTCGGAGCTCTAACCGTCTACTGATTCGTTCAAAGACCTGCCAAATAATCGCGACGGATCAGGTCCCTGTGCCAAAGCTCGTGCCCGGCAATGATCCACGGAAAACTGCGAACTGTGAACTTGTAACCAGAGGCTCGGCCGGTGCGACTTCCTACCCCGTCCGGCATACAGGCGAACATCACCACATTGGAGCGTCGGACTAAAAGCCACTCGTCAATCAAATCAACCATCGACCGATCTCCAGCATTTGATCCTCTATTCCATGAATCCTGATCCATTCCCGGCAGATCTACATCGTCTTCTCTCGCAATGGCCAAAGCTCGATAGGCGAACATTCGTTCCGTATCGATCAAGTGGCCGACTACCTCTCTTAGTGTCCACTTGTCTTCTGCGTATCGGTACGTCTCCCGGTCCGCCGGCAACGAACGCAGGATTTCAACCGTTTCAGCAAGTTGGTCACTTAGTGTGCTCGTAATTTCTCCATCCGGCACACGAGCGATGTACTGAGCATAGTACTCGGCATGCTCGCTAGGATCTGGACGCGGAAAAGCAGTCAATAGTCTTGGCCAATCGTCCGGTCGAGTTCACCAATCGTTCTAGTTGAGGGTGGGCGCTCACGCTGAAGCCGGCGCGCAACAGCCTCCGCTTCACGCCAAGCTCGAAGCAAATTCTCACCTGCCACCTTACGCATGTCCTCCTCCGACCACCCGCGGCGAGAAAGCTCGGCCAAGAGTGCCGGGAAGGTCGAGACATCTTCTAGACCGACTGGAGTCGATTCAATCCCGTCGAAATCAGATCCGACCCCTACGAAATCGACCCCAGCGATGCTAACGATATGCTCAATATGATCCGCTACATCTGCGATAGTAGCTTTATCTCTTGAGGTCAGGAACGACGGAACGAAGGTGACCATCACAACTCCTCCATTCTCTGGGAGGCGCCGCAGAACTTGGTCGGGAACATTACGCGGATGGTCATGGAGTGCACGAGCAGAGGCGTGCGAATAAATCACCGGGGCCTCTGCAATATCCAGCACGTCATTCATCGTCTCTGGAGACGTATGCGAGATATCGACAAGCATACCCATACGATTCATCTCACGAACGACCTCGTTGCCGAATTCGCTCAAGCCACCGTGGCGTGGCAGTGCGCAGCATGAGTCTGCCCAATCAAGCGTTCCATTATGCGTCAGCGTCATGTAACGAACGCCCATCGAGTAGAACGCCCTCAAGGTACCTAGAGAGTTCTCAATAGCATGACCGCCTTCCATTCCAAGCATTGAGGCCACTCTGCCTCTACCGAAGGCACTCTCCAAACCCGAGACACTGGTAGCTAGCTCCATTGCCTCAGGGTATTTGTCGATGATCTGCAAGGCGATGTCGATCTGCTCTAGCTGAACCTTAGCCGCCCCTTCTTCAACTGCTTCGAAGGGGATATACACTGACCACCATTGCGCCCCAACCCCGCCAGCGCGAAGACGTTCGAGATCCGTGTGGAAGGAAGTTTCTTTGCGAAGATCATGCTCCGGCGCCTCTACGTCATGCGGACCTGCTTCACTGTTGCGGATCGCCCAAGGAAGATCGTTATGTCCATCTACCAAGGGGGTTGTAGCCAAGACCCTGAGTGCCTTTTCCAAATGCACGTCTTGAGCAATTACACCTGTCGAAAAAGAGGCAAGCAGAACGAAGGCACCGAGCGTAGCACGTTTCATGATCTATAAGGATGGAGGATACAGCGCGCCGACCGCGAGCTGTCCGGATCTAATGTCTACTCCCTAGCATCTCTAACCACCAGGAATACCCCAATGCAAACCTACTTCGAATCCCAAGTTGTTGGCAGCAGAAAAACGCTTCTTACCAACAGTGACGCTTCCATCGTCGTTCAGGTCTAGGTCGCCCTTAACCATATACGTTCGAGTCCCAAAATGCTGATATGAAGCACCGACATATAATTGAAAAAACTTCCAAATCTTGAACCGCACGCCTCCTCCACCTCTAACAACCGCCCCCCAGTCATCGTGGTAATTATTACTAGCTTCTGAATAACACGAATTGGAAGAGTGATGATGATCGTGCCCTCCTCGCCCACATAATTCAAGCCCTAGACTTGTGTAGAACACTGACCTACCAACCGTGGCAAACAGGTACGGCTGTAGCGGACCACTTGTGATTGTCCACTCTGGACCTATCCCAAACTGAAGAGTCCCGTAGCTCGTAACCACATCTCCTTCAATCCAGCAGGGATCAGTGAGGCAGGTCGGTGTGGACTCTCGGTCGTAGACATTAAGCGAAAGGTCTAACCTGACTCCGAAGTTTCTGCTTCTCTTGGGCATCCAAGTAGAACCCATAGTGAAACCGAAGCCTGATCCCGTCAGGTCTCCGAATTCCCCTAATCCGCTCGTAATAAGGAAACTCGATTCGACTCCGAAGATACGTGATTTCGAATCCTCCTGGTCTTGGGCTCCAACAGGCACCGCCCCAAGAGCAAAAATACATGCGACAAAGAAAAGGGGATTCCTTCTCACTTCGTTTTTGATCCATTCTCTTGAGTTACGTGAGGATCCCATAAACCCTGGACCTATTGTCTCTTTATGCAAGTAGTAAAACGTTAGACCCTATACATCGCGACAGGGTGGGAGCATCCCCAATGATGAATGTGACAAATTCGGTCCGCCACCGCAGGGCGTTTGCAACAGGCTTGACCGTATCTGTTGTTGCTCACGTGACCGTCCTCGTGATGGTCAGCCTTCCAGAAGTAACTCCGGAAGAACCTGGAACACCCAAAGCCGAACGATACATAGAAGACTTCGAAGCGATTGAAGTCATAAAACTGGTGGAGGAGACCCCACCTATACGCGTAGTAACAGCCCCACAGCCAGCGGCCTCGACGATGGCCGCTACACTCGACGATCCAACCGTTGGAGCAGGGGCTGCGAGCCTGGAAAATCTGCTAGCGGAAATCGAACCCGCGACTCTGGCCATCAATCGTCTTGCCGAAAGCAGCCCCGTAGTCACGCACAAAGATCTCGACCTGATCAGCGAAAATGAGGAACTCATGGCGGCACTCTATGGAGATCTCCTAGCAGGATCGATCAATACCGCAACTCTAGGAGGTGGCGGACTCGGAGGCATACTCAGCAGTATCGGTTCAGCTCTGAGTGGGGGAGGACATTGCCCCGTCCCTGCGACAGGTCAAAATCGCTGATCAATTAGACGTCAGCCGAGATGTCCTAAGCATAGAACTGTCTAACAGAATTTTTCCTGCTAGAGAGCTGAGTGCCCAGTCTCAGTTCCACCCGCCTTTGTTTACTCGCACATCCGTAACGAGGACTTCCACAACCATTGGCGCCGAATCATCAACCATCATCGCTTCGAACTGCTCCATCTGTTCGGCCATGAGTTCAATGATCATAGCCCGCTGGTGAGCGGGAAGCGCTTCCAGCTCAAGTTGCATCTCTTCGAATTGCGCTTTGACCTCAGGGTCGATTGCGGCGGCCAACCCCTCGATCGTAGTCACAGTTCGGAATGGAATCAGTAGCCCCTGAACCTCTCGATAATCTCCCATTTCCATTATTGCAGTGAGCGGGAGCGTAGACCCACTTCGAGTCATCTCACCCTCAAAGACGAACCTGCGTGGGACGTAGCTTTCAGCATCCAGAAAAACGCTTCCTCTCATAGGCTCAAACTCTGAGTCTTGAGCCACGTTACTCCCGAAGCCAGTGCCGCTCAGATCTGTTATATCCAGAACGTGCACCTCGTAGTCACCAACACGTTCCCGACCCCGATACTCTGACCGCCTCGCTAGGTCTTCACCTAACGCATAGACATCTTCTACTCCTGTCGCTGGCGAGTTCTTTTGACCGCCTAACCCCGCGAAACTAGCTCTGAATACGGACCGTCCTTCCACAGTATGCTTCTCGAAATATGTCTCTGTTTCAAACCCCATCACGGCTTGGACAAGCGTATAATTTTCCACCCCCTCAATCCGAGCGTCATGAGCCTCAAGCATCGAGTGGACAAGATCCGAAGCAGATTGGGCTACGACATCACCGTTACCGATTGTTGTCAGTGCGACAAACATCGGTCCAATGCAACAGATCTTCACCTAACTCAGCTACCCGAAATACTGAACTTTTGAATACGGCGACCCGTCGAAGCCTCTCCCACATATATGTTGCCCTGAGAATCGACTCCCATGCCATGTGGCCTTAAGAACTGTCCGACTTGTCGCCCACCTCTACCAAAGTTGCCCGCGACCTCAAGATCGCTTCGGCGAAGAATCCACACCTTGTGATTCGTTCCATCAGCGAGGTAGAGCCACTCCTGTTCAGTATCCGGCGAGAGCTGGATCACAAAGGCCGATCCAGAAGCCAGCGTGCCTTCTTCGATGAGCTTTTCAGTTACAAACGTGCCATCTTGCTGGAAAACTTGGATCCGGTTCCCACGACGGTCCGCAACGTAGATAAGACCATCACTTGAGCCTACAAGTCCGTGCACTGTGGAGTACTGGGTCGGAGGATTTGCAGCATGACCCGCACCCCCGAAGTCATACTGGTACTGATCCTCAGGAACCTCACCGTAAGCACCCCAGTGACGGACGTATTCGCCTGTATCTCCATCAAAAACGATAACCCTTCGATTACGATAACCATCCGCGATGAAGACCTCGTTAGTGCCAGGATCTACCCAGATACCTGCAGGGCCCCCAAGCAACTCCGTATCGGCGTTGCCACCTGTCACGTCATACTCACCGATCTGCATCTGCAGCTCACCCGAACGAGTGAACTTCATGACTCGGTGATGGCGATAAGTGCCAACCCATACGTTGTCGTTGTGATCTACGAACAGTCCGTGGGCATTACGCGGAAACTCCGACACATCCTGTGTCTCTGGATCACCCCAACCCTGAACTACATTCCCTTCGGGATCAAACTCGACCACAACAGGAGCCGGGCGGCAACATAGTCCGATAGGGGGCTGCTGAACGGCAGAAATCTCTTCCGGCGTCAATGTCTCCGGTAAATGCGTGACCCAAACATGATCCTGAGCATCGACGAACACGGCCGTGATCGAACCCATGATCCAATCGTTCGGAAGCTGTTTTGGCCATGATGGGTCTACCAAAAAGTCCGGCACTTCTCTAATGGCGGTATCAGCTGCAGTTTCGGCTTCGTCACTACCAGAGTTGCAGGCACCAAGGACAAGAAGAGTCCCGAGCAGCACGTTGGCTCGAATCATGTTCGGTTCCGTCAGAGGGTTCAAGTCATTCAGCGACAAATAGGTACGACCACTCCCGCAAGCAGACGCACACCAAAGTAGGCGCAGCAGCACCGCCGGGACATGGGCGCTGTCGAGGACGGCTAAGCCAATCTAGCTTCCGACCCTCGCCAAAAGCTCCGTACTCGCTATGCCCTCCAAGCCTGATCAGCACACGGCCGCAAAAATCTTCATACTGATAGCGATAGGCGGCGTGATTGCCGCTCTAACCGGATCGGCGCGCGTTCATACCAGTAGCATACTAGCTCAATCATTCTGGGGCGCCGCCGATCCTGGAGCACGAAGACCCTTTATCGAATTCAGAGTCGCTTTGGTCCCAGGTTAGGCAGTAACAACTTTCTCAGCTGCCCTTGCTGACTGCTCCTACATCAAACAGGCGATCGACCTCCTCTCCGTCGAAGCCGAGTTCTTCAAGAATTTCAATTGAGTGTTCACCTGGTGTTGGTGGCACACGCGTGGCCCTTGGCCGCACACCATCGATCTGGAGAGGAAGAGACACGTCCCTGTAGCCTTCTAATTCAGGATGGCCCACGGTCTGGAACATACCTGCTTCGGCGACCTGAGGATCATCGACTATATCCGCAATCGATTGTATCGCTGATGCCGGGATGGCATTTCGAAGAGTTCTCTCTAGTAATTCGCCTGTCGAAATCTGAGATGTAGCTCCCTCAATGATCGCATCCAAGTCATTCCGATGCGCAACCCTGTCTGAGTTCGAAGCGAAACGGGGATCCTCTGCCGTATCCACTAGTCCAAGCGCGTCGCACAAACGACTAAAAATTGCATCATTTCCTGCTGCTATCATCACGTATCCGTCTAAGGTTTGGAAAGCCCGATACGGTGCGATGGCGCCGAGACTGGATCCTCGTGGACCGGGAACCTCACCCGTCGCCATGTATCCCATCATATGGTAAGAGACCCATGCCAACGATGTGTCCATCAGGGACGTCTCAAGAGCCACTCCCTTCCCCGTCCGATCCCGCTCACGCAAAGCGCTAATGATCGACAGTGCCGCCCACATGCCCGTGCCAAAATCCACAACCGATCCGCCTACTCGAGTGGGTGGTCCTCCCGGTTGTCCGGTCACTGAAATAATTCCAGCATATGCCTGCATGAGCGGGTCATACCCAGGCTGATCGCTCATCGGGCCCTTCTGCCCGTAGGCGCTCAACGACATATGAACAATGTCCTCATTCCAAACGCGGACCGACGCTTCATCAATGCCGAGTCCTGAAGCGGCAGCCGGTCGCGAACTCTGTATGAAGACATCAGCCGACGTAACGATCCTCTTCAGAACATCCATTCCCTCCTGCTGCTTCAGGTCAAGAATGATGCTCCGCTTTCCCCGATTTGCGGATAAGAACAAAGTCGAGTCTTCCCCCCAGAACGGAGGACCCCACAGACGACCCAAGTCACCTCCTGGAGGCTCTACTTTGATTACCGTAGCACCTAGGTCAGCCAGAATCTGAGCACAAAATGGACCTGCGAGGTTCTGTGTAACATCGCAAACCCGTATGTCCTCAAGAGGAGCGGTCATCTCGTTACTCGTTACCCGTCGTTCTGGTAGGGATGGTACCCGCGCCCTGCCAGTAGAAGCCTTGAGGTTCCTGCTCTCTGGGCCACACCTGCTTCAAGGTGTCACCTTCATACAGGCGTCCGTTCTTCATCACCCAGCGCACCGTGTTCGTGTTTGATAAGTCATCGATCGGGTTACCGTCGAGCACTACTAGATCCGCCAGCTTGCCCGGTTCGAGCGACCCGAGGTCCTGATCCAGCCCAAGGGCATCCGCTCCGATGATCGTGGCAATCTGTAGAGCCTCGTGATTCGTCATGTGATCAGACGCACCAGTAAGCCAGAGCTCCCAATGGTAACCGAGCCCTTGAAGTTGCCCATGACTCCCAACGCCCGCACGGCCACCGGCCTCTACCACATTATCAAGAAAATCAGAAATCTCCTGATGGATGTACTGAGATTGATCGAACCAACCTGCGCTACCCGCCCGGCGCGCAGCCTTCTGATAAATTTCTTCCCACGGTGTGAAGGTGGCCAATTTCTCATCACGCAGTACATCAGTCGTCGTATAGAACAAGTTCTCTGCCCAAGGACCGCCGTACGTGACCACGATCGTAGGAGTCGTAGCCATGTTCGACTGAGCGACAAGTTCGACAACGTCCTTGAAGAGAGGGACACCGGGGAGATTGTGCTCGGTTCCGGAGTACCCGTCCTGCGCCATCGTAAGATTGAGACGCAGATCAAGACTACCCTCCGTAGTAGGCATAAGCTCTAGTTCTCGGGCCGCCTGGATAATCCACTGGCGCACCTCGCGATTCCCGGCCCCGTACATCTTGATCGTTTTTGTGTCAAAGTAGTCAGAGTAACGGCGTAACACGTTCCGGGCTTCTTCAAGGCTACTTATACCTTCGCCTGAGAAGACCCCCTGACCCGTGCTATAGATGCGCGGTCCCACCATCCGCCCGGCTCGTACGAAGTCCTCGTATGAAAGAACGTCACTAGAGCCCGTTTGTGGATCACGCGCTGTGGTCACTCCATATGCAAGATTCGCCGCGTACGACCAGGGCTGTGCACGATGGATGTTGAAAGATCCCCTTAGGTGAGCATGTGTGTCTACAAATCCCGGTATGATCGTCCGCCCAGACATGTCCATCCGAGTTGCGGCGTCTGGTATCGACACACTCCCCGAGGCCCCTACCGAAGCAATACGGTTATTGCGGATGACGATGTCCCCGCTCTCAAACACCTCATCACCATTCATTGTAATGATGCGAGCTCCGACTAGAACTACTTCACCCTCGGGACTGTCTCTGTCGAACTCGACAGTGATCCTGTACTCCGCTGGACGGTAACCGTCCTCGGGCTCCTCGTCCTCCTCTTCGTCTTCGGCTCGCCGCTCCCCTACACTGTCCTGAAACGCCTGTGCCGCATCGAGATCATATACGAAGTGAGCGTTCCCGAGCGCCCAATTAACCTCTCTTCCACTAGCTCCCCATGTGGGGAACTGGGCTCCAATATCCGTTAACTGTTTCGCCGGGAAAGACGCTGTTGACGGGTTTGCGACCGAGATCGTAGGCGCGTCAGCGCCAACTCCATATGGCACCGTCACGACATAGAGTTGATTACCAACCAGAGCTATCGCTTGATCGCCTTCAGGTGCCATCTTGATTACAGACGCTGCGGGGCCTTCTCCCCCGCCGGGATTCTCACCACGTACCTGAACGTGGCTTCGCTTATCAGTACCATCCCACCGCATCGAGATCAGGCCCGTTCCATTTTGAGTCGCATAGATTCGGTCCGAACCCGAAACGAAATGGGGCTCACCAAGGCCCGCGATCGGTGTAATCAATGACGCCACACCACCATCAGAGGGGATCCAAACGAGGTCTACCGAACCTCGCGGGACACGTTGACTCAGCGCCTCCTCATATGCGGCGCGCGGACCTCGCAGAGCCACCACACGTGAACCATCCGGAGAAAATACAGGCTGCGTGTAAAAGGCCGCGTCCACTGTTATCGGTTCAAGATTGTCTCCATCTAAGTCGACTGCGTAAAGCTGTCCACCTTCGGCATCCGCATATGTCGCGAAGACAATCCGCTCCCCATCCGGAGACCACGATGGCTGTGCAGCCATCGCATCGACGTCCTCAACCTTCTCTGGTTCGCCATCAGGCATTTCCTTTACGTAAATGTCACCCATGATGGTGAAAGCGAGCCGGCTACCGTCCGGAGAAGGCGCAAGGTCACGGACCTGCTTAGCCACAAAGGTAGGAGTGTCCTCGATCGGATAGTCAAAATCGACCTCAGGGCCCATCGGAAGCTCGACATCCACGCGGAACGGTATCTCGACCGGCTCACCTCCCTGCACAGGTACACGCCACATCCTCCCGCCCCAGAATGCAACTACCTCTCTGGAATCCGGAGTAAAGCTCATTCCCGGATAAGCGTCCCGAGCCGCTCGCGACTCCTGCTCATCACGCTGAACCGGGAATGCCAACCAACGTTCGTCTCCAGTCTCAAGATCTCGAATCCGAAGACCAGTCTCTGCTACGTGCCGACTTCCGTATACCAGCCAGCGCCCATCCGGAGAAAGGGTCGGTCGAAACGCCCCGCCATATCGACCTGAACGAACACTGTTCTCTCCAGTCTCGCGATCATAGACCCAAAGTTGATAATCACGACCCGGAGAATTGTACTGCCAAGTTCCGGTCCGACGACTATACCAGATGTGCCTCTCGTCCGAACCAAAAGCCGCACCGGTGGTCCGAGCGTTGGCAGGTTCTTCGATTAACTGAATGCCCCCTCCACCGTTTCGGTGGTACATCCACAGCTTTCCCTGACCAGGACTCTGGCGGGTAGCGACGATATAATCACCATCCGGGGTCCACTCGGGTGACTGGAAAGCACTCGTCTCCCCGCGCGTGATACGTGTTGTGTCAGCTTTGTCTAGTGATATCGTCCAAACACCATCACCACCGCTGCGATCGCTGACGAACACGATGGTTTCCCCATCCGGACTAAAGCGCGGCTGGCCGTCAAATGCCATGCCCTGGGTCAACGGATCCGCCTCTCCCCCGGAAATTGGCATTGTATAGAGGTCGCCTAGGAAATCAAAAACAATTGTCTGTCCATCCGGACTAACATCCAGTGAGATCCACGACCCTTCGGTGAAGGTCCCCGAAAGAGTGCGTTCAGGGGTAAGGGGAAGGCCCTCCTTAAGTAATTCCGTGGCTTCATCCACTTCATCCTGATCTTGCGCATGAACCAACTCAACCGAGCCTATCAGGAAAACTCCCACGGAAACTGCCAACGGCATCATAATTCTCTTTGACATACTTCACTCCTGAACCAGGTCGGATCGGGGCCCAAAAACGGACGACATCTCATTGTCGCGAGAGCAAGATCGCCCTCGGAGATATGGCAGGCCAGTCGCGCTTCGGTATTATGCATAGAGAAAAGCGGAACCCCACTATGGCCGATAATCATTAGTGGAGGTCAGCTTGGCCCGTTCCACCTGATCTTGAGACGACCTAGATGCGCCTAACGACCCGGCTACAAGTTTTTATTTTGGTCGCACTCTGTGCAGCTCCAATCGCTTGTGACGCACAACAGCAACGGTCTTTCAGAGACCGCGAACCGACAATACCTCCGCCGAGCATCACCGAGTACAAGCCGGAGTCCACACTTGTTGTCCCAGAAAACGAAGTACCAAGGGCTCGATTTCCTCTCGTTGACATCCACGGACACCCCCCCACGCTAGATAATCTTGAGACAATAGAGAGTGTCGTGGCCGAGATGGACCGATTAAACATCGGTGTCATGGTCCAAGCACGGCCGAGCTCCGGCCAGCGACTCCGAAGCCAGATCGAAGCAGTTCGTGAAGCTGGCTACGAGGACCGTTTCGTCTTCTTCGCGTCACTCGATCTTGAGAATGTCGATCTAGGATCTGGCTTAAAGATTGCCAGGCAGCTGGAAGAAGACATCGAAGCCGGCGCAGTCGGAATAGGTGAGATCAGTAAGGCGTTCGGGCTCTACCATACTAAAATGGACGGCTCGCGGCTCGCTATGGATGACCCTGAGCTGGACATAGTCTGGGAGACTGCAGCTAGGCTGAACATCCCCGTGTTCGTGCATACAGCGGACCCACCTGAGTTTTTCGAGACTTTAGATTTCACAAATGAGAGATGGCTCGAACTCGCAATTTTCGAAAACCGTCGCTTCATGGACCGTGATCGTTTCCCATCTTTCGACGAGTTGATGGAGGAACGGAACCGGATGTTGATGAAACATCCGAACACAACTTGGATCCTCGCGCATATGGGATGGCACGCTGCCGACCTGGCACGTCTCGGGAAAATCTTCGACGCCCATCCGAACGTTCTCGGCGAGATAGGTGCGGTTCTTTACGATCTTGGACGCCAGCCTAGGTTCGCTGCGTCTTTCTTCACCAAGTACAAGGACAGGATCCTGTTCGGCAAAGACTCCTTCCAGCCAGACGAGTATCCGTACTTCTTTCGAGTCTTAGAAACCGCTGACGAGTACTTCGATTATTACCGTGACTACCACGCATTCTGGAAGCTTTACGGAATGGACCTAACCGACGAAGTACTCCGAGCCCTCTATTATGAGAACGCACAGCGCATCATCCCCGGGCTCCCTACCGCCACTCTGCCCGGAGTAATGCCGTAGCTCTTCATTCTCGTTCTGAGCTCGCCACACCCTTATGCCACCAGCACTTCCGAGAGCTGCATCGTGTGAGGGGGAGACCTCAGAAGTGGGTTGAGACTTATCGAGCGCTCCCCCTTGAGAAAAGGTCAGATTCCCGTATTCGCAATTAGATCCACTGCCTAGAAAAACCCAAAGAAAACAGGAGGGCAGGACGGCTAACGATACCCCATCGGACCATCCAGAATCGGATCTCGTTCTCCCGTCATCTCCCAGCGAACGAGTACTGTTGGAATAATGCCGGATTCGAAGAAATCATCGAAGAACGAACCGATCGTGAACTCGTCGTGGAGCTGAAGAGCTCGCTCAGCAAGCAATTCCTCAATCTGAATTTTTCCTGACAGATAGCTGGTCCCGTAACCAGGCTGTCGCAGATACAGGTGCTGTTCCCCGCGAACTAATGCACCGTCAGGCAGCCAACCTCGAGGCGTCCATCGCATCGCATGCTCAACCGCCTCCTCCATCTCGAAATCATTTCCGTGCAAGTAC
>CETM01019914.1_pt1 | contig 19099 bp, 16 predicted proteins | sample 361451 | NCBI WGS metagenome assembly CETM01 (sample SAMEA2622690, study PRJEB7988) | marine metagenome | isolation source: saline water (ENVO:00002010), including
GCCCTCAACACCAGTTTCTGTCCATTCCAAGTCTCTTTCTGGTGGACTATCTGACATCATAAACCAACGCGCGGTATCGGCCCCATACTTGTTTATTATAGAGCTTGGATCAATTACATTATTTTTAGACTTACTCATTTTTTCTGATCGGCCAACCTCTACGGGGGTATCGCCCACAACCTTTTTAGTCGAATTAGTTTTTTGATCAAAATATACATCTTCAGGATTAAGCCACTCTTGAGAACTACTATAATATGTTTTATGAGTTACCATTCCTTGAGTAAAAAGACCTTTAAAGGGTTCGTCAAAATTAAAATAGTTAAGATCTCTTAAGGCCTTTGTAAAAAATCTAGAATAAAGCAAGTGTAATATTGCATGTTCTATACCACCTATATATTGATCAACAGGCATCCAGTAATTTAAACTTTTTTTCTCAAATGCTTCTTTTGAACGTGGTGAACAGTATCTTAAAAAATACCAAGAAGATTCAAAAAAAGTATCAAATGTATCTGTTTCTCTTGTAGCAGCCATACCAGTTTCAGGGCATATAGTTTTTTTCCAATCCTTATTTTGTCCAAGCGGGTTTCCTTTGCCTGTCAAACTAATATTTTGGGGAAGTAAAACTGGCAATTCTTTTTCTTTAACGGGTAAAACCTTACCATCTTCTCTGTAAATTATAGGAATCGGACATCCCCAATATCTCTGCCTTGATATACCCCAATCCCTTAGTCTAAAATTAGTCTTGTATTTGGCCGAGCCATCTTTAACCAATTTCTCATTAATAGTTTTTTTTGCTTGTTCTACACTAAGTCCATTTAAAAATTCAGAATTAATAAGAATTCCATCTTCAACAAAAGCCTGGTTTTTAATTGAAAAACTATCTACCTTTTCATTTTTTGGCATTACAACTGGTATTACATCTAATTTATATTTATTAGCAAACTCCAAATCCCTTTGATCATGCGCCGGACAGCCAAAAATTGCCCCTGATCCATATTCCATTAAAACAAAGTTGGCAATATAAACTGGTAATTCACTATTCGTTTTTACTGGGTGTTTAACCTTTATACCCGAGTCAATTCCCAATTTTTCATCAATATTTATTTTCTCATCATTTTTTTCTATTCTTGAAATAAAGTTTTTTACTTCAGTATTGGTTTTTTTAATTTCAATCGCAAGTGGATGATTTGGAGAAATTGCACAAAATGTTGCTCCAAAAATTGTATCAGGCCTAGTTGTAAAAATTTTTAATTTTTGAGAACTTATATTCTCAGACTTTAATATACTAAAGTCAATTTCTAATCCTACTGACTTTCCAATCCAATTTGATTGCATTGTTTTTACTTTTTCTGGCCAGTTCGTTAATTTTGTAAGATCTGACAATAGTTCTTCAGAGTAGGCGCTTGTTTTCAAAAACCACTGAGAAAGTTTTTTTTGAATAATTTCGGCACCAGATCTCCAACCCTTGCCATCAATAACCTGTTCATTAGCCAACACTGTTTGGTCTACTGGGTCCCAATTAACCAAAGATTCTTTTTTATATGCAAGTCCCTTCTTATATAATTCTATAAAAAACTTTTGTTCATGTTTATAATAATCAGGGTGACATGTTGCAATTTCCCTACTCCAATCTATAGATAATCCCATAGATTTTAGTTGTTTTTTCATTACTTTGATATTTGAATAAGTCCAATCTGAAGGATTTTTCTTTTCTTTTATCGCCGCGTTTTCGGCGGGTAGTCCGAATGCATCCCACCCCATAGGGTGAAGAACGTTAAAACCTTTCATTTTTTTATACCTTGCCACAACATCTCCTAAGGTATAATTTCTTACGTGACCCATATGTATTTTACCAGAGGGGTACGGAAACATTTCCATAACATAATATTTATTTTTTTTATTATCTAATTTAGATTCAAAAACTTGATTTTCTTTCCATTTAGTTTGCCAAAAGCCTTCAACTTTTTGGTGACTATATCGCTCAATCATTTTTTCATTTAAATTACAAATTATTGTGAAGACAAGCGAATTTTTTTCGCCTTTTCCAAAATAGCATTTTCAAAATCTATGTTTTTATCGTTATCAACGTTTGTATCAATCCAACTTCCCGATTCTTTTTGTTGACAAAAAATTGAGGCTTTTAAGTTGTTTGTTGTAAGTTCCGCACCTTTAATAAATATATTTACTTTACATCTTTCATTTAAATTTTTTTCATCATTATACCATTCAGTAATAATAATTCCTCCAAAAGGATCTGCTGAAGACAAAGGCATAAAACTTATTGATTCTAAACTTGCTCTCCACAAATAAGGATTAATTGGCATACCCATTGCTGCAACCTGTTGGTCATCTCCAACACCACTTAGTGAAATTCCTTTTTTACCAAAAAGACCCCCACCAGTTTTTAGTCTATTTAAAGCATCTCTTTCAGTAAGGCCAGACTCTCTTTGTTTTTGACTTGTTAGTTTTGTTCCAGATCTTTTTATGATTCTTTCAGTCGTCATTGCTTTAGACCAAAGCTCAGACGTGTCTTTTTTTTCTTTATTTGATGAACAAGATCCTACAAATAAAATTGAAAAAACTATTATTAATTTGGTTATTTTATTCATAAAAATACAAATACTTCAAAGAAGTTTAAAAATAAACAATAAAAAAGGCGACTCAAAAAAGCCGCCTTTTTTTCTAATATCTAATCTAAATTAGAAGCTTAGATTTGTTCCAATATACCAAGAACTTCCAGAACTAGTGTCTTTTTTAGTTCCTTCGTCTTTAGCAGTTTGAGTTAAGAAACCAACAGTAGTTGTAACACCAGATGCTACAGCGTAGTCAACACTTACTGCTTGTTTACTTACTTCGTCAGCTGATCCACTAGGAGTTGATCCACTAGCAGCATCAGTTGATTCTGAATCAACAGAAGAAGCAGTTAATGTAAAGTCTCCTGAAACATAGCTTATACCAATTTCAGTTGACTGCCAGTCACTAACTTCTTGATGATCACCAGCAGTGTCATGTCCGAACTCACCTGAACCAACACCAGCACCAAATGTTAAATCACCATTAACTGCAACAGCTCCAATGTGGAATACGCTTGTTTCAGTAATAGTTGTGCTATTGTTGTCATTAGCTTCATGAATACCAGCACCGATTGTTACTGTAGTGTCTCCAGTAGTTGTTACATAAGTAACACCTGCAGAAATTGAAGAGTCAATTGCTACAGTCGCTCCTGAAGTTGCAGTTTCGTCACCGTTTGAGTAAGAAAAGCTCACGCTCATTCCTTCAACACCAGCTACGTCGTCTGCAGAATGCCATTCAAAACCTACGCCATTTGATCCACCTACACCATCAATTCCATTTTTAGCTGAATTTGATGAACCAGTTGCGATTGACATTTCACCACTCGCGCCAGGCACCGCTACATCATGACTTTTATGAGCATCACCACCTGAAATCAGGTCTAATGAACTTCCGTCTGTGAATGCAAGAGTGATACCACTTGCGCCAGTATAATTAAATGCAGCACTTTCAGACATCATTGAAAAAGATCCAGAAATAACTGTACCACTATCCATTGTTTCTTCTAAAGAAACACTGAATGATGACTCAATGTCAGTATTAGTAGTACCAGTAGTTGCGTTACTAGAATCTTTATCTACGTCTAAAAGGCCAACTCTGTGATTACCGCTCATTGAAGAAGTCACTGCGCTAGCAGAAGTCGCTCCTAAAGCTACACCGGCAATTGTAGTTGCTAAAAGTAGTTCTTTTTTCATCTACTTTCTCCTTTTTTGTTAAATATATTTAAATATATAATTTAGAAACTTTTTCTAAACTAAGTTTAAATACGTTCTTTTGGCCTGTTTTTCATTTTATTAGGTAATTCTATAATATTTTTTTTAATATTGTTGTATATTTACAACATAGTTTAGGTAGATTTTTAATATATATTGTATCAACAATGGCAATTTTTAAAGAAAATTTAAGTAAAATAAAGGATTTAATTACAAAATCCTCAGAAAATAAAGATATTTTTAATGATTTAAGTATTATTGCTGTAACAAAAACATTTAGTGAAGATGTTATTAGAAGCGCGATTAAATCAAATTATTACATATTTGGAGAAAATAAGGTTCAAGAGGCAAAAAACAAATTTTTAAAATTAAGGTCAGATTTTCCAAATATCAAGCTTCATATGTTGGGTAATTTGCAAACAAACAAAGTAAAAGACGCATTGAAGCTTTTTGATTTTATTCATACTTTAGACAGAGAAAAAATTTGCCTGGAAATAAAAAAGCAACAAACAAAAGAATCTTTAACAAAGAATTTTTTTATACAAGTCAACATAGGAAATGAAAAGCAAAAATCAGGAATATCCACATTTGAAGCAAATGATTTTATTAATTGGTGTTTAAAAGATCTAAATCTTAACATTATAGGATTAATGTGTATTCCACCTAATAACGAAAATCCTAAAAAATATTTTTTAGAATTAAAGGAATTGGGAATTAAAAATAATTTAAAAAAATTAAGCATGGGCATGAGCTCAGATTTTCTTGATGCAATAAATTGTGGTTCAACCCATATTCGACTTGGAGAAGCTTTATTTGGAGAAAGAAAAAAAAATGAAAAGTGAAGAAATAAATATTTTTGCTGAAAATAAGATCATATTTTCTAACTTAGAAAATAAAATTGATAAATCTTATGATAGTGATCTTAATTTTTTTTATCTAAAAGAAATAAAAGGATTTAAATTTAAAAAGAATCAGTTAAATATTTTTTTTATTCCCCCAAACCTTAATTCAACAAATTGTAAAAATATAAATAAATTTTTAAAATCTAACAAACTTGACAATATTATTATTTGTGTAGATAAAACTAATAACAAATATTTTGCAGAGCATGATATATTATTTCATCTTCCTATTTCTTTTTCTGAACTAATGAAGAAAGTTAATTTTCTTAAACTATCTTCAAATATTTTATTTAAAAACTTGCAACTTAATCGACTAAGTAGAGAGCTAATTAATATAAATAATAAAAATACAATTGTTTTGACTCAAATAGAATCTAACATTCTTAGTGTATTGATGAGATCTGAGAAAAAAGTATCCAGAGAACTTTTAAACTCTAATGCATTAGGCTATTCTAAGAATATAGACAGCCATTCTCTTGATTCACATATCTATAGGATAAGAAAAAAATTATTAAGAATTTCAAAAGAAAACCTCATAAATGCAATAGATTCCGGCTTTTATGAGCTTAGTTAGTTATTTAAAATTGGGTTTACCATGCTGAAAGTTTTTTTGTGAATTTCGATATTTTTATCAATATTAAAAATTGAAAATATTGATTCCCCAGACTCACCTGTCCATTTGATTTTTTTTAGTTCAATTGGATTATTTTGAAAAAAAATTGAAAATTCCACAATTTGATCTACCCCAATTTCATCAAAGTTTAAATTTATAACATCATTCTTTGAATTAATTGAATATGAATTTTTTGGCATTTCAGTTAAATTGAACATTGATGTAAACAAACTAAAAGCAGTTTTGTTTGGATTGAAATAATGCAATTCTAATAAATCTTCATGAAAATACATTGCCTTTTTCTCTCTAGCAATAAAAGTTATTGCTGAAGGTTTTAAATAACTTATCTTAATTTTATTATCTGAATAAATCATATTACCTTCTGAAATAGTCCCGTCGGGGTTCAATTGTATAAAGTTACACTTAAATTTATTTAAATCTTCAATATATTTTGATAACTGTTCAATAAGCAATTCATCACTTAAAAGATTTTTTTGATAAGATAAAGTAACAAAAATTATTAAAATTAAATAAAAACTTAATTTATTAAACATTCTTTTTTAAAACTTCTCTTTTACCAACATGGTTTCCTTCACTAACAATTCCATCCTTTTCCATTTTTTCTATTAATCGTGCTGCTCTATTGTAGCCAATTTGAAAATATCTTTGAATAAAACTTGTTGAGGCTCTTTGTTTTGTGATTATAAGCTCAACAGCTTTTTCATACAACTCATCCACCATTTCATTTTCTTCCATAAAACTGTTACTGTCAGATTTTAAATTTACTTCAGAGGTTATATCCTTTGTATAATCTGGTTTAGACTGGCTTTTAATAAATCTTACAACATTAGAAATTTCTTTTTCAGAAACAAACCCCCCATGTAATCTTGTAAGTCTCCCACCATTTTCCATAAAAAGCATGTCCCCACTTCCTAATAATTGCTCTGCACCTGTTTCATTTAAAATGGTTCTACTATCAAATTTACTAGCAACGTGATAGCTGACTCTACTAGGAAAATTTGCCTTAATTGTTCCTGTAATAACATCCACACTAGGTCTTTGAGTCGCCATAATCAAATGTATTCCTGCCGCCCTTGCCATCTGAGCTAGTCTCTGTATTGCTTGTTCTACATCTTTTCCTGCAACCATCATTAAATCCGCCATTTCATCTATTACAATCACAATATAAGGAAAAGTTTCATTTGGAATTTCTTGTTTTTCTACTACTGGTAAACGAGTATCAGGATCAAGACCCGTCGTAACCTCTCTATATAATTTTTTTCCCTTTTGAAGGTATTCATTAATTTTTTCATTATATGACTTAATGTTTTTTACTCCAGCATAATTCATCAGCCTATAACGATTTTCCATTTCTTTCACAGCCCACTTTAAGGACACTACTGCCTTGTGAGGATCTGTCACAACCGGTGCCATCAAGTGAGGGATATCTTCATAAACACTAAATTCCAGCATTTTGGGGTCAATCAAAATGAATCTACATTCACTTGGCTTTAATTTATACAACAAACTTAATATCATAGAATTTAAACCAACAGATTTACCCGAACCTGTAGTTCCTGCAATTAGAAGATGTGGCATTTTTTCTAAATCCGTTACAACTGGTTCCCCAGCTATATTTTTTCCAAGAGTTAGAGTTAAATTACCAAGATTATTTTTATAATTTTCATGTGAAAGTAACTCACTCAAATAAACAGGCATTCTTTTAGGATTAGGTAACTCAATTCCAATAATATTTCTTCCTGGTTGAGAAGATATTCTAGCTGAAAGAGCAGACATTGACCTTGCTATATCATCAGCTAAACCAATTATTCTACTTGCTTTTGTTCCCGCCGAAGGTTCCAATTCATACATTGTTACTATTGGCCCAGGGCTAACATCTCCTATAGTTCCTTGGACTCCAAATTCACCCAAAACTTCTTCAAGCTGAGAAGCTTTTTTTTCTAAAGTTTTTTTATCTTGTTCAAGATTTTTATTATTTTTTTCAAAATTTGTTTTTAATAGACTAATACTTGGTATTTCATAATTTTTTTCTTTATCAAAGTTTAGGTCGATTTGATCAGGGTTTTTAAGACTAGGGGCTATTTTTCGTCTTAACTTTCTTTTTTCAAAACTATCTTCCGGTTTTATATAATTTGAATTTTCTGAAGCATTAATTAGAGGATCTTTGCGATTAATTTTTATTTTTTTATAATTCTTAATTTTTAAACTATAAGATAATATTTTTGAAAATATATATAAAGGATACTTAAAAGATAAAATCACTTTAAATAAAATATTAAATAAATATCTATTATTAAGATCTAAAGAAAAAGCAACCAGAGGTATTAAAATAATAAAAATAATAATATTAATTAATATTTTAATTAAATCATTGTCAAAATTACTATAAAATTTAACCAAAAATAATGAATAAATATTATTGCCAAAAATATTTTGATACAGACTTAAATCAACAAATATTGAAGAAAAAACCAATATTGAAAAAAACAAAGATAAAAATTTAACTATTTTATAATTTATTTTATACCCAAGCAGCAATTTTGTTCCCCAAATTATAAATGTTAAAGGAATTAAAAAAGCCACAACATCAAAATAATTTAATAAAGTGCCTGATGTGTATGCTCCATAATATCCTGTGATATTTACAACATCTGCTGATGTTTTATAGCCAAAAAACGGATCATTATTGGAATATGAAAACATTGCAACTGCTAAAAAAACTCCAATAATTGAAATCATAAGAAAAAAAACTCTCTTTAATATCCAATTAATTGCTCTAGATAATGAAAATCTTGTTTGTTTTTCAGTCATAGTTTAGTAATTATTTTTTTATAAACTAATACTTTAGATTTGTAACGTTTTGTGAAAAATATATTAATTATATGACAAAAAAAAGAACCGATATAACCATACTCGGAGGAGGTCTAATTGGGCTATGTTTAGCGCCAATTTTAGCTCAATTAAATTTCAAAATTATTTTATTAGATAAAGAAAATATTACTAAGAAAAAGAGTATTGAAAAAGATTCTAGAACTGTTGCAATATCATTAGGTACTAAAGTTTTTTTAGAAAAATATAATATTTGGAAAGATTTATATAAATATACGCAACCAATAGACCGCATACAAGTACTAAACAGAAATGAAGAATCTAATATTGATTTTTCTAACAATATCGAAATGGGTTATATAATAGAACATAAAAATTTTAAAAATGTTTTATTAAAAAAAATAAAATCACAAAGAAATATTGAAATCTTAAATAATAAAAAAATATTTAAAATTGATAATTCTAATAACTTTATTAGCACTTTTATAAAAGATGGTGTTGAAATAAATTCAAAATTATTAATTGGAGCGGATGGAAAAAATAGTTTTTTAAGATCGTATTATAATATACCATTTTATAAAATAAATTATAATCAATCAGCGATAGTGATGAATTTCAATCATTCAAAAAATCACTTTAACACTGCCTATGAAATTTTTTTACCGAACGGACCACTTGCGACACTTCCTATGAAAAATTATAATAAAAAAAATTTTAAAAGCTCGTTGATTTGGAGTGAAAAAAGTTCTTATGTAAATAAATTACTATCTCTTGAAACAAATATTATACAAGATATTATTGAAGAAAAAATTTCAAAATATCTTGGTAATATAAACAATATTGAAAGTTTAAAAAAATTTCCACTTAGTGCACACATCTGTAGAAAATTTTATGATGAAAGAGTTGTGTTATTAGGTGATTCAGCTCATTCAATTCATCCAATCGCTGGACAAGGATGGAACTTGGGAATGAGAGATGTAAAAAACTTAATTGAATTTTTAGAAGATTCAAAAAATTATGGTTTAGATTTTGGATCAAAGTTATTTTTAAAAGAATATAATGACAGCAGATTTGCTGATGTTTCTAGTATGTTATTTATTACTCACAATTTAAACAAAATTTTTTCTTCAAAATCTAGTTTTATTAACAAGATAAGATCTATAGGTTTTGATTACATTAATAATAAAGAAAAAATAAATAAAAGTCTTGTAGACTATGCAATGGGAGTAAATTTATAATTTTCTAGATTTTTCTAATAATAAAATAGGAATCCCGTTTTTAATTGGATAAGCAATTTTACCCTTTTTACTAATTAATTCATTGGTTTTTTTATTGTAAATTAAGGGCCCTTTTGTTTTAGGACAAACAATTGAATTCAACATTTGAATTTTGAATTTTGACCTTGTTTTCATCAAGAAAAAATCATGGAAGAAAGCTTTCTTCTAGCTTCTTTAGTTTTTTCGTGAGTATTACCCAAAACATTAAAATATTTAATAAGTATTTCTCGTACCTCAACTCTTTTTTGTTTTTTCGATTTTGAAAACAAATCTAATATTAATTTAAATGCTTCATCATATTGTTTATTATTAAAATAATAATCTGAAAGTTTTTTATTAGCTTTAATATCAAGTAGATTATTCTCAACAAGTTTAATTAAATCTTCTAAAGAATCATCAATCGGATTAGAGGCTAATTCATAAGCTGAAATAGCTGATTTAACACTTTGATTATTTTTCATTTCATCATTTAATGAATCAATTATTTCTTTTGCCTCTTCAATTTTGTTCAAAGAAACATTATTTTTTATCAAAAGTTCAAAAATTTCATGATTACTAACACCCGAGCTAATAGCCTCTTCTAACAATTCTTTGGATTCTTCAAACATATTCTCATTAAATTTATTTCTGGCATCTTTTATTATTTCATCTACATTTCCATCTAACTTCTCACCGGATGCCTTCTCAATAAATTTTATTATGTCTTTTTCTGACAAAGATCCTTGGAATGCATTTGCTATTTTACCGTCCTTGAAAGCAAAAACAGTAGGTATTGATTGAATTTGAAGTTGAGCTGCAATTTCTTGATTTTCATCAATATTAATTTTTACCAATTTTAATTTTTTTAAATTTTGAGAAACAATTTTTTCGATCCTTGGTCCCAAATCTTTACAAGGTCCACACCAAGGGGCCCAAAAGTCAACAAGAACAAAAAATTCTTTAGAGGCTTCGATTACCTCAGACCCAAATTCATTTTGACTTATATCTTTATAATGTTTTTTATTATTTATATTACTTTCCATAATTAATAAGCTTATATACTTTTAGATCAATAATTTGCAACTCTACATTAATTGTTTTTATAAAGTTATAAAAGTTATTTAAATCCATATTTATTGTGTAATTATTTATTAAGGGATGAAAATTTATAGAATCGCTTTTAGATAAGTCTAAATCTAAATAAAATTTAGTTTGTTTTTTTGTGTCATTTATTAATCCAAAAGGGGTTACAGAGCCAGGAATTAAGCCAAGAATCTCTTTTAAACGATCACCTGATGCAAACGAAAGATTGTTTGTATTTAATGGTGCCCTTAATCTTTTTAAATCTATAACCTTATCTTCAGCACAACTTAATAAAAAATATTTCTTCTTTTTGTCTTTTAAAAAAAGATTTTTTGTATGATATCCTTGTATTTTTCCTCTCATTTCTTTTGATTGTTCAACTGTAAATAGTGCTTCATGTTCATATTCCTTAAATAAAATATTGTTAACATTAAAAAAATTAAGCAAATCCTCTCTACTGTATCCCATCTAACCTCTCAGATTTTTATATAACTTATTTATTACATTTTTCCATTCACCAAAAGTTTCTTGTCTAAAAATACTTGTGTTTGGATACCAGAGACTTTTTTTATCATTTAAAAACCATCTCCAATCTGCCGATAAGGGCAATAGAACAAAAACTTTTTTTCCCAATGCCCCCGCTAATTGTGTAGTAAAATTTGGAATTGTGATAATTAAATCACAATAAGAAGTAAGAGCCGCTAAATTTTCTATATCATTTTTATAATCTAATTGGTTGATATGAAATATTTCAACACCCAATTTATTTTTCAACAACTTTCTTTCATTTGAAGTATCTCCATATTGCAAATCAATAAAATCAATATTTTTCATTTTTAATACCGGTTCGAAAAATTCTAAAGGGATACTCCTTTGTTTTCTATTATTAACACTACTTGTTCTCCACGAGATGCCAACTTTCATATTTTGATTATCATTTAAATGTCTTTTCATTTGTTCCAAATTGGATTTTTTAGGAATTAAAAAAGAATAATTTGTTTTTTTAAAATCTGTAGAAAATTTTCTAAAAACTCTACCTAAAGATCCTAAAAAAATAAATTTATCATATTTTAATTTACTAAAATCATTTTTGTCAGAAATAAAATTTATTTTATTAAAACTTCTTTCAAATATTGTTACAAGACGCTCTTCAACTATTACCGATATGTTTTTTTGTTTTTTTATTAAATCATTAAATATTGAAGCATACATAACTTGATCTCCCAATCCTTGTTCTCCTATTACCAATAGTTTGCCTTCAAACTTTATACCATCCCATTCTTTATTATAATCTAACTCATGCCTTTTGATTAAAAGCGACTTTGCTTTTCTATACTCGTGCCACTTCCAACCTTCTTTAAAGTTTTCACAGGTTAAATATAAATATCCTAAATTATATTTAGCTTCCTTAAAATCTGGGAGTATTTCAATTGCTTTTAAAAATAATTTTTCAGCTTTTTTAAACAACTTTTTCTTTTGATATGTTAAGGCTAAATTGTTGTAAGCTTCAAAAAAATTTTGATTTAATTGTATAGCAATTTCAAAATTTTTAATCGCTTCATCTAACATTCCTGAATCCTTAAATAAATTACCTATGTTGTTATATGGATCTGGAGACCCTGGTTTTAACTCTATAGATTTTTTATAATGGAATTTTGCTTTTTCAAAATCATCGTTTTCTTTATAAACTATACCAATATTATTATGGGCATCAGCAAAATCAGGGCTTAATTTTAGAGCTCGGTTAAAAAATAATAGCGCTTCTTTAGGCTTTTGTTTTAATCGATATACATTACCTAAATTGTTGAGACCTTCTGCATATTCCGGCATAATTTCAATCGCTTTGTTAAAAAATTCCTCTGCTAAATCTAATTCTTTCATTTCCAAATAAACAGCTCCAAGTAAATTATGAAGTATAATTTCTTTAGGAAATTTTTTAACTAATGATTTTGCCCCTTTTTCTACTTCTTTTATTTTTCCTGATTTATATAAATCTACAAGAATATTAAAATCATTTGGATCCATTTTCATTTTTTAGTTTTACTCCAAATTTCTAAAAACTTTTTTTCCAAGTTTTTTGTATATAGTTTAGTATTAAATAATGGATAGGTTGATTTATTTATCATTAACTTTTCCTTATAAGATAATATTTTTGGTTTTGATTTAGCCAATTCAATTGCTGAAAACCTATATTCCTTTAAATTTTCAGTAGCTAATTCACCTATACCAATTGCACTTAACAAGCTTGTTGCTACTCGTGAAGCAAAACTTTTACCTTTTATTGTTAAAACAGGCACATGCATAAAAAGTGAATCACAAGCTGTTGTATGACCATTGTATGGAAATGTATCTAAAAATAAATCAGCATTTTTAATTCTTGATAAATGTTTTTGATTGGAGACTTTTTTTGCAAAAATTATTCTATTTTTATTAATTCCCTTAGAGCTTGCAATTTGTCTTAAATTGCTTTGAGCCCATTTATTTGATGACATAAGCCACAGTACACTATTTTCTATCTGGTTTAGAATCTCCATCCACGTATTAAAAATTTCTGGTGTAATTTTATAACTTTGATTAAAACAACAAAAAACAAATGAATTCTTAGGAAGCAGACACTCTTTTCTTGAAATTGGATTTTTATCAATTTTAGCTTTATTATCTGTTGGATAGTATGAATCAGGTAAATAAATAATTTTTTCAGAAAAATTAATCTTTTGATTCTCGGGAATTACAATTTTATCTGCTATTATATATTGATTTATATTTCCACCAAGTGTGCCGGGGTATCCAAGAAATCCAATTTTTGGAATATTTGGTAAATAAGAATATAATTCTATTTTGGATTCTTTAGTATACCCACCACAATCAACTATAATATTGATTGATAAATCGTTAATTAATTTTGCTATTTCAAAGTTATTTTTATTTGAGACATCTATGAAGTTTTTACATGCCCTTTTTATTCTATTTTGAATATCACTTTTGTCATTCTTGCTGGAAGAAATACAATAAATTTCAAAATTATCTGTATTGTGGTTTTCTAATAAACCAGCAGTAAGATATGAAAATGGATGATTCTTAAAATCACTTGAAACATATGCTATTCTTAATTTTTTATCGACGTTAACAGAATTTGTCTTGTTAAATTTTTTTACATTAATAATTTTATTTTTTGAGTATAATTTTGATGCAATGAAATGGAGTTCTGGATCATCAAAAATCGAAAGGAGAGGAAAAGGCTTAATGCATTGTTTTGAGTTATCACTTTGACAATCATTTATATATTTTTTTAACTCTATTTTCATTTGTGATTGATTTTTCCAGTCACAACAAAACTGGTTTAGATACCAATAATTTATCAACGCTTCTCCAAAATTATTGTCTATTTCATAAGTTTTTTTATAATGATATATTGCATCAGGAAAGGCTCCCAACTCTTGATAGGCAATTGCCAAATTATAATGAGCTTTATGAAAAACTTGATTATTTTCAATTGCCTTTTTATATGAAGAAATTGCATTTTTATTTTTTCCTTTTTTTTGAAAAATTATTCCTAAATTATTATAAGCCTCAGAATAGCGAGGATTAATTTCCAAGGCTTTTTCAAAAGATTTTCTAGCTAAATCCAATTTTTTCATTTCTAAATATACAGCTCCAAGTAAATTATGAATTATAATTTCTTTAGGAAATTTTTTGATTAGAGACTTTGCACCATCTTCTACTTCTTTTGTTTTTCCCGATTTATATAAATCTACAAGTGCGTTGAAATCATTCGGATTCATTTTCATACAATTAATGTTCCTTTTTTACTATCTTTATTAAAGGTTGAATATTCTTTTCATAATTTTTCCACAAATCAATAGAATCATTATATAATTTTCTTCTTACTTGATAGGAACTCGCGGTTTTAACATTTCTTTTATTTTCATAATATTTTATGCAGTTAGACTCAAAATTAAGACCACATGCTGAAAGTAATTTTCGAGTTTCATTATTTTGATTAAGTATTAATTTTTCATATGAGACATCATAAATACTTTTTGGAAAAATAGATTTCCAGAAATTCATCATATCAAGATATAAATTAAAAAACTGACCCAATTCATCCATATTATAAGAATATTTATTATTCTCTTGAACAAAATAGTTTTTAAATATTGACAAACAGTTATCTAGTGGATTGCGGACGCAGTGTATGATTTTTGCTTGCGGTATCGCAATTTTTATAAATCCAATCCACATAAAATTTAATGGCATTTTGTCTGTAAAATATTTATTTTTTATTCCCATGGATTCAATATATTCTATATATTTATTCCCCAGACTATAAAAATTCTTTTCAGTTTTTATTGAATATTTTTTAAACGTTTTATTCTTTTTAAAAAAATTTTCTTCAACTAGTTCAAAAAATTTTCCAATTTCTCCAAGTCCACTTACATTGCTGTGACTTGAAATGATTTGTTCAATCAATGTTGTTCCAGATCTTAACATACCTACAATAAAGATAGGAGTAACTTGATATTTACTATCTAATTTAATATTAATTATTTTTTTATTAAAAAACATTTTAATTTTTTTAATTTTATTTTTGTCATCATCAATTGAATAATCAAATTGACTTCTTCTTAAATTATTGGATTCAATATAATAATTGATTGACTTTTCATAATTTTTGATATCTTCAAATGCTTGGCCTAATGCAAAACCAAGATGTATTTTATCGTTATGGGGAATATTTTTTGATTGATATATTTTCTCCATATCATTAATTCTAGAATTGTATTTTTTATATTTAGTGATTCTCCCAAGATGCCTATATGCTTCCGCGAAAAAAGGATTATATAAAATTGCATTTTCAAAGTTTTTTTTGGCTTCTTTAATCTTGCCTTGGGTCTGTAAAATATTCCCTAAATTATTATAAGCAATTGAATATTTATTATTTATTGCAATTGCTTTTTTGTATGCCTTAACCGCTTCTTTTAAATTATCTGTTTTTTGTAAAACAACTGCTAAATTATAATAAATTTGATGATTATCAGGATTAATTTTTGTAGATCTATTAAAAAATTCAATTGCTTTCTCAAATTTTTTTAACTTACCATAAGTATTACCTAAATTGATATGAGCCTCTAAATTTTCTTTATCAATACTAATCGCCTCTTTAAATTTTTTTTCAGCCTCTTCATATTGATTGGTTTCAAAATATGACAAACCCCAAAAAACTAAAATTACTGGATCCTCTAAAAAATGTGAAGATAAATTTTTACAATAACTCCTTAATTTTAGGAATTTTCTATTCTTATAGAGAGTTATTAATTTATTAATTTCGTCTTTATTAAGTTTATTCATACTGATTATTAATCTATTCTAGATTGTTATTGTTTGGAAATAAATTATAATAATTAGATATTTAAAAAATGACAGAAACAGTATTTAAAATTTCAAGACCTTTTGGCCCACCACTAGGGTTAACAGAAATGCCAACTTCACTTATTTCAAAAATAAATGATTTCATCGATGAAGAGATAAAAGATAAAAAAATCGGAGCAGAACTGGATCATGGGTCAAAATTAGTTGGTCAGGTAAAACAAGAAATAAAACTCCCTGAAAATCTTATTGAGGGTGAATTGCTAAATTTTTTTTCAGCTTTAACTAAAGCTTATATTAAAAACGCTATAAACAAAGAGGTTAAAAACTTTAGACTAATAGCATCTTGGGTTATTAGACAGTTTGAGAATGAATACAATCCCCCTCACTATCATGGAGGACATGTTTCGGGCGTAGGATATTTAAAACTTCCTGAAACATTTGGAGAAAGTATTCAAGAATCTAAAAAAGAAAATTCACATGGGAATATAAATTTTATTCATGGCTCAAAACAATTTCTTTCAACGGGTGTTGTAGATCAAAGACCTAAACTTGGAGATTGCTATATATTTCCAAATTACATGTATCACTCCGTAAACCCATTTTTTGGAAAAGGAGAAAGAAGGTCAATATCTTTCAATGCTTATATTGATGAAGATATTTATAATGTTTACAGTTTATAAATTTTTTTAAACTCATTTAATCTTATAGATACATCCTTGATTAAAGTATCCCAATCCCCCCATTTTTTTTGCCTAAAAATTTTTGCAGTAGGGTACCATAGGCTTTCTTCAGTATTTACTGACCATCTCCAGTGACAAGAATATGGTAATATTACCCAAGTTGGGACACCCAGCGACGATGATAATTGCGCGGTAAAGTTTGCTATTGTTATAACCAAATCACACTGTGATGCTATAGCAGTGACTTCCTCGATATCTTTTGTATAATTTATGCTGTTTAAATTAAGTATTTTAATTTTAAATTTTCTATCTAACTCCAATCTTTCTTTTTTGGTATCCCCATACTGTAAATTAATAAATTCATAATTTGAATTTTTGAGGATTGGCAATAACTGTTTCAATTTAATACTTCTTTCTTTAGGGTTATTAATACTTTCTGTTTGCCAAGATATTCCAATTTTTAATTTTTTATTAATATCTATTTCATTATTAATTTTTTTAACTTTATTTTTGTCTGAAAAAATAAATTGTATTTGTTTTTTTGAAAAATCTTTAGTTGTTTTTCTTAAAAATCTTCCGATTGATCCCAAAAGAATATATTTATCAAATTCATATTTATTAATATTTTTATCAAACTTTATAAAGTTTATTTTTGGAAAACTACGTTGAAAAAGAGATAACAATCTCTCATTTATCATAAATGTAATGTTTTTATGAAACTTTAATAAATCATTTAACATGGAGCCAAACAAAATATAATCCCCCAATCCTTGTTCACCTATTATCATAAGACTACCAGAAAACTTTTTTCCATCCCATAATTTATAATTATTTAAACCCATATCTTTTATTAATTCTAGAGCTTCTCCTCGTTTTTCATGAGCTTCCCATCCTTCTTTAAAATTATTTAAACTTAAATTTAGATACCCTAAATTAATATAGGCAGCGGAATAATCAGGTTTTATTTTAAGAGCTTTTTGATAATATTTTTTAGCATCCTTGAAATTGTTTTGGTATTTTTTAATATTTCCAAGATTACTATAAGCTTCAGCATGGTCATTTTGATATTTTATTGCATTTTTATAACTTAAAATAGCATCATCAAAGTATAATTTTTCTTTATATGCATTTCCTAAATTATAATGAGCTTCGGCATAATCAGGCTTAATACTTAATGATTTTTGATAATTCTTAATTGATTGTGAAAACTTTCGTTGTGCAAAATAAGTATTACCAATATTACAAAAAATTTCAGCATTATTAGGATTTATCGACAATGTCTTTTTAAAAGTTGAAATAGCTTCACCAAACTTTTTTCTTTCAACAAAAGATATGCCAAGTATATTATATAAAAATTCCTCATCTGGAAAAGTTTTTAAAAGTTTTTTTACTTCTTTTTCTAATTTGGCTAAATCACTTGATTTATAATAATTAATCAAAGTTTGTATTGTTTGTTTATTTATTTTTTTCATCTTTTTATTATAAATAATCGGATTAAAGAATAATGATAAAAATCAATTATATTATATGCATTAATTTTTTGTTTTTAAATAAAAATAAAAACAACTCTTAAAAATGTATAATAAAAATTTTTACTTGTGCAAAGGATACAATGTTCAGAAAAATGAAAAAAAACCACTAATATTTTATCATATTCCAAAATGTGCAGGAACAACCTTCTCGGTTTTATTTTCTTACCTATTTTCTAGATCACTTAGAATTCCAGGATCTCCATTTGGAGAAAGAAAAACAAATATTGCATTTGAATATTTTTTAAAAAATAAGAAAAAAATATTTGATTATAATCCGAATTTTATTTATGGACATTTTCCTTATGAGATTTCAAAATATTTTAGTAAATATTTATCTGTAACAATTATACGGGAACCAGTTGAACGTTGTATTTCACATTTTAAATTTCTTATATCTCGAAATATTATCAAAAAAAATTCTTTTTTTGAAAATGATTATTTAAAATATTGTTTTGAAAATAATATTATTACACCAAATGTTATGACTAGACAATTTTCTAGCAAGAGTTTTATTAAAGACAATATTAATGAAAATATGTTTTTAAAAGCAAGAAATGTTCTTCTTAAAGAAATTGATTTAATTTATGACATTAAAAATTCTAGCGATCTTTATAATTTATTAATTTCACTCTATGATTTGCCCAATCTTTTTTTTCAAGAACAACAGAAAACAAAAAATATGCAATTGAATTTTGATGATGAAAAAATAGAAATTATTAAAAAATATAATGAATATGATATAAAGTTGTACGAATATTTAATTACCAATAAAGCCCCAAACAACATCGATAAACAATTATCTCGTGATGTAAAAAAATATTTTTATTCTTCTCCAGATCTTTTGATCAATAAAAAGAAGCAATGTTTATTGGATGAATCTGACTTTGTTGAAGTGAACGAAAGACTTAAAAATCAAAATTTTATCATTAAAGAATTTTAAGTTTTTACTTGTATTTTTTGTTATTTTTCTTATAGAAAGATATTAAGCGGGCGTAGCTCAGGGGTAGAGCGCAACCTTGCCAAGGTTG
>CETM01107874.1_pt1 | contig 19081 bp, 20 predicted proteins | sample 361451 | NCBI WGS metagenome assembly CETM01 (sample SAMEA2622690, study PRJEB7988) | marine metagenome | isolation source: saline water (ENVO:00002010), including
TGCAAAAACTTTTTTATGATTACTTTAGGTATTGAAACATCATGCGACGAAACTGCCGTAGCGCTTTATGATTCTGAAAAAGGATTAATTGGCGAGGCAGTTTTTTCTCAGATAGAACTTCATGGAGAATATGGTGGTGTTATACCAGAACTTGCCTCAAGGGATCATTGTCAAAAAATTACTTATATTTATAAGAAAGCTTTAGGAAACACCCATCCAAGCAGTATTGATCAAATAGCTTATACAGCAGGGCCTGGATTACTAGGAACATTGTTAATAGGTGAAAATTTTGCTCAAGGTCTAGCGCTTGCTCTAAATAAACCATTAATACCTGTAAACCATCTTGAGGGCCACTTGATGGCTCCTTTTCTAAGTGGAGAAAAATTAGATTTCCCTTTTTTGACATTGCTTGTATCCGGAGGACACTCACTAATTATTGATGTAAGGGGTTTAAATGATTATGAGATTCTGGGCCAGTCGAGGGATGATGCTGTTGGAGAAGCATTTGATAAAGTAGCTAAGCTTATTGGTTTGGGTTATCCGGGAGGCCCCGAAATAGAAAAGATGGCTCATCAGGGCGACCCCAAAAAATTTAAGTTTCCTCAGCCGATGTTACACAGTGATGATTATGATTTTAGTTTTAGTGGCTTGAAGACCTCGGTGCTTTATGCAGTTCAAGATTTAGATAAGATCACTGAGGAAGTTCAGGCGGATATTTGTGCATCTTTTCAGTATGCAGCAACAGAGGTACTAGTCAAAAAAATATCTAAAGCATTAATTGATACTGGTAGAGAGGGGATTATTTTGGCTGGTGGAGTAGCAGCTAACAAATTACTCAGAGAAAAAATTTCTACTCTCCAGCAATCCTTAAATATTAAAGTTTTATATCCACCAATTTCGCATTGCACAGATAATGCTGCAATGATTGCATATCTAGGAAGTTTGAAGACAGATGAAGCAGCACATCAGTTTAGTTCACATGCTCGACCGCGCTGGCCTTTGGGAGATGCAATAGGATGAAAGATATTATTTATATTAGAGACCTAAGAGTCCAAACTATCATAGGAATATTCGGGTGGGAGCGGGAAGTTCGTCAAGAAGTGAGTATTGACCTAGAGATAACATTTGATTGTAAGAGAGTCGCAAAAACAGACGCTATTGAAGATACTGTTGATTATAAAAAAATTACCAAAGCAGTCATCAAGTTTGTTGAAGAATCTGAATTTCAACTGCAAGAAACTTTGGCGGAAGGAATCGCCGCACTTGTCAAGAATGAATTTAAAGTTAACTCACTAAAGTTAAGAGTTTCCAAGCCAGGCGCGCTAAGGCATGCTGAAGATGTTGGAGTTATCATTAATAGATAATGAAGTACTATCTTTCGCTTGGAAGTAATATTGATCCAGAATTAAATCTTGATTTAGCAATTTCTGCATTAAAAGAAATTCTCAATGAAACAGAGTGCTCCTCTGTATACACCACTCAAGCAGAGGGATTTGATGGAGATGATTTCTTAAATCTTATTTTTTCCGGATTATCTTCACTTTCCTTTGAAGATCTTAATAAAAAGTTAAAAAATATAGAGGATAACTCAGGTAGAGACAGGAATTCGCCAAAATTTTCATCTAGGACGCTTGATATAGATATAGTCCTTCAATTAAGCGATGATGAAGAAATACTTTTTGAGAGTGATGAAATAGCTAAGTATCGTTTTGTATCTGAGCCTTTAGAAGAGTTGCTTTAATATTATTTATAGTTTTTTTCAACCAAATCCCAAGCAGCCTCGGCCAGAGGAATGACTTGATCGCCTCGATCTTCAGCATGCTTGCTTGCAGCTGTACCATCTCTTACTCTACCCATAATTCCCTGCAAAATTCCAGCAAGTTTGAAGAAATTAAAAATCGTATAAAACTCCCAATGCTCATCAAGGTTTTTGCCTGTAATTTCGCAATACATATCCCTGTATTCTTTCTCAGTTGGAATACCATTTTCTTTGCAGAATTTTTCATCAACTAGCTGTGGAATATTTCTCCAGCCCATACAATGGTAATTAAAATCTGCAATAGGGTGTCCAAGGGTTGAAAGTTCCCAATCTAACACGCCTATAACATTATTATTAGCATTAAAAACCATATTATCTAGTCGATAATCCCCATGCACAATTGAGGTCTCATCTTCATCAGGAATATTAGATGGCAGCCAATCTATCAGCTTGTTCATTGCAGGAATGTCCTGAGTTTCTGAAGCAATGTATTGTTTGGTCCATCTAGAAACTTGTCTGGCAATATAATTACCAGGTTTACCATAATCAGATAATCCCACTGATTCGTAATCAACCATATGAAGTTGAGCAATTATATTATTTTTACTTGCATAAATATCAGATCGTTCGGCTGGAGATTTATCACCCAATAACAAGTCCCAGTAAATATTACCATCAAGGAAATCCATTATAAAAAAAGGCGTCCCTATGACTTCTTCATCTTCACATAGACCATAAGTTTTAGGCACTGGAACCTTGGATTGTTGAAGAGCAGTTATCACCTTATATTCTCTATCTACTGCATGAGCAGATGGTAATAAGACCCCTGGTGGTTTTCTGCGCAGAACAAATTGATCTTTTTCAGTAGTAATTTTATATGTTGGATTTGATTGACCGCCTTTAAATTGAGCAATCTTTAAAATTTTTTCCGCTGATGAAATATTGTCTCTAAACCATTCTTGTAAGCCCGACTCGTTAAATTTAAGGTTCTCGGCAACTTCCTTAGTTCCTGAAAAAATCACATTACCATCTGGATTATTTGCATTAGAGTCGTTCATTAAAGTGACTTTCCTCCATCTATGTTTAATATCTGACCCGTAACATATTCAGCTTCAGATAGATACATTGCAGCATCTACAATATCTTTTTCAGTTCCCATCCTTTTCATTGGAACTGCATTGATAATGTTATTTTTTTGCTCTGATGTCCATTCTACATTGGGTGGCTCCAGGATTGCACCAGGAGCTATTGCATTGACTCTTATATTAGGAGCTAATTCTTTAGCAAGTGATTTTGTAAGAGTTTGCAAGCCAGATTTAGCAGCAAGATAAATTGAATGATTGACTAAAGCTCTATCAACATTAATATCAGTGACGTTGATAATAAAACCTTTATTTTTTTCTAGTTCTTTATGAAATGACTGAATTAAAAAGAGCGGCGCTTTTAAATTGCTTCCCATGAGAGCATTCCAATTTTCTTCAGATAAAGTTCCAATGGGAGTAGGGTAGAAGGTCGAGGCGTTGTTAATCAATGCATCAATACTGCCATTTTTTGATAGTATTTGATCTACTAATTTTTCAACTTCACTTGCATTATCAAGATTTGCTTGAACAAGCATAGCGCTATTACTTCTCTCAGAATTCATTTTATTAGCCAGAGCTTCAGCATCGTCTTTGGAGCTATTGTAGTGAATCACAATATCCCAACCTTTATTAAAAAAAGATAAGGCCATCTCTTTGCCTATCCTTTTTGCTGCACCAGTAATCAGAATTCTTTTATTCATATGATCTCTTGTAAGGCTTCATGATAAAGCAATTGTTTTTGATTCGAAACTTCAGACTCATTCAAGTTTGCCAATACTGAGAAGTCTATCGCCATGACCGATTTAAATATTTTTTCTAGGTAGTCCTGATGCTCATCCAAGGACTTATATTGCTTGAAATGCATCAATATTTCATAATTACGACGTACATTTATCTTTTCAACTAATTTCAATTTTTCTGATTTCTCTTTGCAGGCAATCAAATCAATTACTTGTTTTAAAGATTCTATAAACTTTATATATGAGTTTGGGATTGACAATGATGCGCAGAGTTGAAAGCAATTTATTCTTTGCATATCAGCCCATTTAAGCTCAGGTAAATCTCCATCACAAGAAATGTTCTTCAAGCCAGTAAACCATGGATCAGTTAAGTGGTAGTCAATTATAGCCTTAAAAAATTCACTACTAAACTTATTTTCAAGAGCTTTTTTAGTCTCCATCCAAACTCTTTCCGATGAAAGGTCTTTCAATTCTTTTGATGCAATAATATTTTTAAAATAAACTTGTGTTTCCTCATCAAGATTAAAGTCATGAAGTTGCTCATATGCTTTGAATCTTGCAAATCGCAAGACTCGAAGAGGATCTTCTTCAAAAGCACTCGAGGTATGTTTAAATATCTTGTTTTTTAAATCTAGCCTTCCTTTGAAAGGATCAATGATATTCCCATTCTCATCTTTAGCTATAGAATTAATTGTGAAATCTCTTCGTTTTAAATCATCTTCAAGAGTGACACTAGAATCAAAATAAAATTCAAACCCTTTATAGCCAATACCAGATTTTCTTTCAGTTCTAGCCAAAGCATATTCTTCATTAGTTTCTGGATGTATGAAGACTGGAAAATCTTTGCCTATTGGTCTAAATCCCTTTTCTACCATTTCTTCTGGACTAGAATTTACGACAACCCAGTCACGATCTTTGGGTTCCACCCCAAGTAATTCGTCTCTTACAGATCCCCCAACTTGAAAAACTTTCATGTTAATACTTCACCGAAATTTTTTCTAAATCATCCATTCTAAGAGCTGTAAGTTTACCTTTCCAAACACAACCGGTATCTAAACCAATGAAATGAGAATTGTTTGTTTGGCCATTTAAAGATTTCCAATGACCAAATACATAATATTGTTTCATTTTTATATAGGCTGCAGATTCATAGTCAAACCATGGCTTAAATCCCTTGGTGGCTTTTGTACTTTTATTTTTCAAGTCTAAGCTCGCAGCATTGCCCAGAAATCTCATTCTTGTAAAGTAGTTAAGAATAATTCGATATCTTTCATTGCCTGTTAATGACTCATTCCAAGAATTTGGGTCATCACCCCACATTGCTTTAAGTATTTTAGATGCATTTACAGCCAATGCTTGAGAGACTTCCTCGGCAAGAACTCTAGCTTTCTCTGCAGACCAAATTTCTGGAATACCAGCATGAGTGATAATGAACTTATTATTTGTCGATTTAATGGATTTTTGAATGAGGAGGGGGCGTGTGATGAGCCAATCAAAAATTTCTTTATTGTTTTCTGCCCCAACTATTTTTTTAAACTTGCCTGTTCGCTGTTTAATGCTCATTACGTATAGCAAATAGAGATCATGATTTCCTAACACAGTAGTGATATTTTTATCTGACATGCAGTAATTCAAAACATCAAGAGACTTCGGACCTCTGTTTACCAGATCGCCCGTAAGGATAATTTTATCCTTTTGATTGTCATAGCCAATTTTTTTTAACAATCTTATAAATTGATCAAAACAGCCATGCACATCCCCAATTACATATGTACTCATTTAAATATCTATACTGTGAAAAACTGAAATAAAATCTTCAATAGATAATTCTTCTGCTCTTGAAAGCGGATTTATATGCAACTTTTCATAATTGATTTCTAATTTTTTGAGATTGTTCTTAATCCCTTTTCTTTTATTAGAAAAAGATTGATCAACAAAGTTTGAAAATTCCATGAATTTGCTTAAGGCAATCAAAGGATTAGCTCTGGGAATGAGTCTAATAAATGAGGATTGGACCTTGGGCTTAATGTCAAAAGATTCAGGTGGAACATCAAATAAAATAGATGTCTCAAATAATGCAGCAATTTTTACTCCGAGCCTGCCCCAATCTCCTGATTTATTTGAAGCACAGATTCTATGCGCCACGTCTTGTTGAACTAAAAAATGCATATCTTTAATCCCGTCAAAAAAATTAATTAATTTAATAATGATTTGCGTAGAAATATTATAAGGAAGATTCCCAACGACCCTATGTTTAGTTTTATGTAAGAATTCTAGAGGTGCTTTTAGCACATCACCATGAATGAATTCATGCTCGTCATCTGTATACTTTTTTGAGAGAGTTATTATATTTTTTTGATCAAGATCCATTGCTATGACTCTTGTATTTTGACCCATTAAGTGATCTGTTAAAGCGCCAGTACCAGGACCAATCTCAAAAAAGAGATTATTTTTTTGAGGATTTATTGCTCTTTCAATTTCAAATAAGATGACTGGATCGACAAGGTAATTTTGGCCGAGCTTTCGTCTATGTGCTCTATCACTCATTGAAGCTGAACTTCTGCTGCTTTTATGGCTTCTTTTATTGATCCTAGGTTGGGCTTAATTTTTCCAGCGATGTCTAATGCAGTTCCATGGTCTACAGATGTTCGTACAATTCCAGTTCCTAGAGTAATATTCACTGCTTCACCAAAACTTAGGGCCTTTAAAACTGGCAAGGCTTGATCATGATACATCGCAAGATATGCATCAGTTTGCTTCAATTTTTCATTATTAAAAGCTGTGTCAGCTGAAATTGCATATGACGCATTTATACCGATATCTCTGCAAATTTTAACTGCTGGATTGATTATTTTGGTCTCTTCTGCTCCTATTTTTCCATCTTCACCAGCATGAGGATTTAATCCCAGAACAGTTATTGAAGGATGCCTAATCTTAAATTTTGTTTTTAAGCCCGAATTCAAGATTTTGATTATTTCAACTAATTTTGACTTTTGAATATTTTTTGGAACTTCTGAAAGTGGAATATGAGTTGTCGCAAGTGCAACTTTAATTTTTCTTGAAGATAAAAGCATCGTAACGTTCTTAGATTTAGTTTTCTTTTTGATCCATTCAGTATGGCCTTGAAAATTTTTAAAGCCGCCGTTAATAATATTACTTTTTTGAATGGGGCCAGTAACTAGGCCAACTTTTTTACTTTTTATGCTTTCTGTAATTCCAAAATTTAAATTGCCTAATACATATTTTGCATTTATAGGATTTAGAGTTCCTGGAGATAAATCTTTACACTTAGAAATTTGAATAAACTGGACTGTGGAAAGGTTATTTCTTTTTGCTTTATTTACGCTTTCAATTTCAACAAAATTTATTTTCAAGTTTAAAATCTTAGATCTTGATTTAAGGAGAGCTTTATCAACGATGCAGATCAAAGGAGACTGCATTTGTTGCCAAAATTTTGATTTTGATAGATGTAGAATTAAGTCAATGCCTATTCCTGCTGGCTCACCATGAGAGTATAGGAGTCTCTTCAATCTAGTTCTTTAAATTCTACAAATGCCTCAGCCCTTGTAGTGCGAAGAGTATTTTCTAATTCTTCATCAAATTTCCTGGCAAATAGAATACCGTATGCTCTATCTTTAATAACCTCTTCAGTTAAGTCTTCGGTTCTAGTATCAAGTACTTGTAGGAAATGGAAGCCAAATTCAGATTCAAAGACAGGAGAAACTTTATTTATTGGCGATTCAAGCATCATTTTTTCAAAAGCTGGAGCAGTTTGACCCAAACTAAGCCAATCTAAATCACCGCCACGACTTGCCGAGCCAGGATCTTCAGAAAATTCTTTGGCAAGTAGACCAAAGTCTTCTCCAGCCAGGACTCTAGCCCTCACTTCTTCAAGCTCTTTTTTTGTAAAAGTTTCATCTCTCAATTTTGTTGTCATCATTAATATATGTCGAACATTCCATTGCTCCTCAAATCGAACAAGATCACCACGTTTATCTTCTAGTTGCAGTATGTAATAACCTGAGCCACCTTTTAATGGAGGAGAGATGTAGCCTTTTTTCTTACCCTTAAGAGCATTTGCAAATAAACTTGGCAGATCAGCAAGATTTCTCCATCCCATCTCTCCGCCGGAGGAAGCATTGCTGCTTTTTGAGTTTTCTTTGGCCACATTTGCAAAATCCGCGCCATCATTTATCTCTGCAATAAGCGAGTCAGCTTTATTTTTATCTGAAATAAGAATTTGGCGCACAAATAGTTCAGGAGATAATTCTTTCACTGCTCCCTCTGTTGCTAAGAAGCCATCTAATTCTTGTTCGGTGATATTTACCTCTCTTCCCACTCGACCTCTTTGGACTCTTTGAATGATCATCTCTTTTCTAACTTGTGATCTCAGCTCTTCGTAGGACTCACCTTCAGCTTCAAGTGTTTGAATAAATTCCTCAAGAGATAACCCATTACTTTGTGCAATATTTTCAAATGCTTGATTTAATTCACCATCACCAACTCTTATGCCAGCCTGCCTGCCCATCTGTAATTGCAATTCTTCAATAATAAGGCGTTCATTAACTTGTTCTATCAAAACCTCTCTAGGCGGCATTGAAGCACCTTGCCCTTGATATCGTTTTTCTATGGTTTCAAGCATTTTCTTTACTTGCGATTCAAGGACAACCCCCTCATCAACAATAATTGCAACTCTATCAAGGATTTCAATTTTTGCATTCACCGAAAAAGTGGCTAGGATTGAAAAAGCAATGTAAATATATTTCTTCATAATGATTATTGTACTTAATTAAATGTTCACAGAGGTATTGAAAAATAAGAAAACTTTTAAATAATTAAGACAATTAATTGCATTAAAGGTTCGAGAAAGTATTAGAGAAGAAGCTGTTTAATCTCTTGTTACCTCCAGTAAATCCTTTCAGCTCAAACTCAAAGTTAATTCTGCTTTTATTTTCAATCTCAATCATTTTACCCCAGTTCTCATCATGGAATTGCATAGCTTGATAATCAAGAAGGTTGTATTCAGATAACCTTTTATCTGATGCATAGATTTTAAAAGCTAGACAACAGTTCTCAAAACCAAAACCAAAATATGTCTCTAAATTTTTATCAGAATCTAAGTCTTTAGTTAACCCACCAATGAATTTGTAGCCATTAGACATTAATTTCTCTATTGAAAATTTAGCGTAGTCTAATTTATTTTCATAATTTAAAAGGGGTATATTACTCTGAAAGTTTCTTGCAAACGCCAGGCGCGTCTCTGGTAGATTAATTTCTAGTCCTGTCATGCCAAAGTTTAGCCTATTTCTTTTTTGAGAATAATTAGCAGCAACATATGTTCTTACTGTATTATTTTCATAAGACAAATTTGCACCAATTTGATTATCTTTTTCAATGATCTTATCAAGCATCTCACCAATGACTTTGCTTTGTTCTAATTCATTCTTTTTGATTATTTGAAAATTTAACCTAGCATCTTTTTTGAGTCTCTTTTGCCACTTTAATCTAGTAAGCAAAAACTCCGTATCTGGAACCCTGTCCTTACCAAAAAAATATTTTGTATTTAGTCTATTAAAATTCCCAAAATTTCGTTGATGAAGATCAAAAATAGGATCTAACGATTGATCTTTGAAATTTGTTTTTTGATAAACAAGCTCCGGGACTAAGAGCGTCGAACTATCTTTGGATAAATGCCTGAATAGGGAGGAAACTTTTATTTTAACTGTTGGGATTGTGGAAGCTTTTTCATTAATTTGGACATTATCAAGGTTATATTTTTTGTTTAAAAGCAACCCATTGATTGATAAGTCAAAATACTTTAGATCATGCAGAAGCTCCATTCCAATTTCTGAGATCAACCGTTTTCCAGTTTGATTAATTCTATTAATATTTATAGGCAGATGCTGATTTTTGTTTATATCAAAGTCAGCATAATTTGCTTTAGCAAAATATGAAAAAGAAGGACCAAATTTCTTATATTCAAGATTTACTTCAGGTTTTTTTATGTATCCATTAGTAATGAATGGATTCAAGCTTTGAAAACCTTGACGCATAATGTTAATCGAGAAATTATTTGTCAACATATTTGCTGAAACTGATTGATTAAGATAGTGATCTCGTTGATTGGCTATACTTGTAAGGCTTGAAGGTAAATCTAGCAACACCATTGAATCAGAAGATCTTGCCCAATCAATGAATGTAGTAATAGTCGAAATGCTTCTTTTTTCTTTTAAACGAAATGCCCATCTATCATTGTCGTCACGAGCATATTGTTTCTTGAATTCTTTATCTTTTGAAAAAAATAGCAGATCAAAGAAATTAGAAGAATTTGAATCTGAATTAGTGAGATACCTATAATTTGCCTCCAAACCACTTCCTCTTTCTTTTAATACTCTTGGAGCTATTGTGAGATCAGATTTTTTGGACAAAACCCAGAAATATGGTAAATAGAGATCCACTCCATCAGATGTGAGGCTCAGCTCAGGTTGCAGAAAGCCGCTTAATCTCTCTGTTGTTGCTGGAAAGGGCAAGTAAGGTAGTTTTAGAATTGTCTTGTCTAGGACTTTAAGAGTTAGATCTTTAACATGACCACGATCTGATTCCTCATTTATAAGAATTGTTTTTGCTTTAATCTCCCAGCCCTCAGAGCTATTATTACAAGAGCTGAGTTTGGCGTTTTGAAATTTAAGCTTTTGACCTAAACTTCCCTCCAACGACTGATATTTTATTAATAAATTTCTCTCTCTTAGGTAAGCCTCTCCTTTAACCAATTGCAAGCTTCCAGAATCATTTTCCAGGGAGCCGCTTAAAAATTTGAAGTAGTTTTCAGAACTATAAATATTTCCATTCTTGATATTTTTTATCAAATTTTGATTTTGAAGATAGGTTGCGCTAGTAGCATTAATGATGCCTTCATCAAGCCCAATCAAAACATTCCCATCTAGGTGTAGGGCTCCATTTGATTGAATATCTATTTTTCCAGCATCAACATAGCCAGATTCATGTTGGTCGTCTGGCCTGGGATAATTTAGGTTTGCACAATCCTCAAGAGGTTGAAGATTTAATAAGCTAGGCTCATTAAAAGCAGATGCAGTTAATGAAGGATTAGCAAAGATCATCAAAAGAAATACAAAAAAGTTCCTTTTAGGATGTGTTTGTAGTTCAGTAAATTTCAATAATTAATGCTTCAAGAAGACATTTCTTTGAGCTCTCTAAGAGTATCCTTGCCATAAAACATCTCATCCTCAACGAAAAATGTTGGAATTCCAAAAGCCCCTTTTTCAACGGCTTCACTTGTATTAGAAATTAGTTCAGCTTTGATCTCATCCTGAGCAATGCCCTCAATAACCTGATTGGCATGACAATCATTCTTAGATAACAGCTCGTGAAGAGCTTGAGATGAATCTAGTTTGAGAGATTGCTCCCAAAGTCCACTTAAAACTATTTCAACATAAGAATCAAAAAAATCATTTTTCTGCGCAACGATGGCTCCTCTAATAAGGGATATAGTATTAACAGGAAAATGTTCATTCATTTTAAATTTTGTGATGTTGTGTTCCTTCATAAATCTATTAAAGGCTGTATCAAACTCATATTTTGATTTATTTGGGATTTCAGCCAAGGTGACCATAGGAGGCTGATTATTTGATAGCTTCATGATGCCGCCTAAAAGACAAGGTATGTAGTGAAATTTTATGTCATGAGTTTTTTCAAGATTTTGAATTGCCTTGTGACATAGGTAGGCGTTTGGACTTGCAAAGTCAAAAATAAAATCTACATTCATAGTCGTCCTCACTTCTTATGCTTATAATAATTCTTTAACTTGCATCAATCAGTTTAAAAATGCAACATCAAGCAATAATTTTTATAAAAGTTGGAGACATAAAATGGATTTAAAAGGTAGAGTCTTGTTTATTACCGGTGGCAGCAGAGGAATAGGCCTTGAAATTGGCAAACGTGCAGCTAAAGATGGCGCTAAGGTAGTTTTGGCTGCAAAAACAGCAGAGCCTCATCCAAAGCTTCCAGGGACGATATACACTGCAGCTGATGAAATTGTAGATGCTGGCGGTGAAGCATTACCAGTTATTCTAGATGTTCGCGATGAGATGAATGTTAGAGAGGCTGTTGAGCAAACTGTTGCTCATTTTGGTGGGATTGATATATGTGTGAATAATGCATCTGCAATCTCTTTAACAAGTACCCCTGATACAGATATGAAACGATATGACTTAATGCATCAAATTAATGGCAGAGGAACATATTTAGTAAGTAAATATTGCATTCCTCATCTAAAAAAATCTAATAATGCTCATATATTAAATTTGGCTCCACCTCTTGATATGAAGCCAAAATGGTTTGGCCCTCATTTAGCTTACACAATGGCAAAATTTACTATGAGTATGTGTGTTTTAGGTATGGCTGAAGAATTGAAGACTGATAGCATAGCTGTCAATGGTTTGTGGCCAAGAACTGCAATTGCAACTGCTGCTGTGAAAAATGTTTTGGGGGGTGAAGAATTAATGAATATTTCTAGGACTCCAGAAATTATGGCTGATGCAGCATACGAAATTTTTATTAAAGATTCCTCAACTTTCTCTGGAAATTTTTGTATTGATGACCTAATTTTATATGATTCAGGAATGAGAGATTTTTCTAAGTATGCAGATGTGCCATTTGATGAATTAGCTCTGGATTTCTTTTTGCCGGATGATACTCCATTGCCCTCGGAGATTAAAAATAGCTGAAATATCAAAAGCCGATATACTTAAGTATGCTCAAACTTTTGACGCGGATCTATCATCAATAGAGCCTCTTAAAATAGAAGCAAGTGGAAGAAAATATTTTAGAGTGTCCTCCAAAGAATCTTCTTTTGTCATTTCATATGATGATAGGGAAGTAAACGGCCAGTTAGTATTTATTAATAGAGCAAATGAATTATCAGACTGTAATGTTAGAGTTCCCAAGATCTATCAATATGAAATAGACAGTAATCTAACTTTATTAGAAGATCTCGGAGATCATTCTTTGATTGATGAACAAAATTTCTATCAGCAAGAAAAGCTAGTTCATTCATCTTTAGAGCTTCTTAATCAAATGCAACAATCTAAGCATATTGATTTGCATTCTACCTTTTGGATGGGTTTAGAATCGCATTCAAAAAAATTTTCAAAAGTTTTTTGTAATGATTTCCTTGATCTTGATATGTTTGATGGGTACAAAGATGTTTATGTTGATATGAGACCTCAAATAATGGACCAACAATGGACTAATTGTCATTTTGATTTTGAAAGAAGAAATATTCACCTTTTAGATAATGGCGAACTTGTATTAATAGATTTTCAAGATATGTGTTTTGGGCCAATAGGTATTGATTTAGCAGGGATTCTGATCGATCACTATGTTCCTTGCAAGGTTGATACAATAAAAAAATATTCCAGCATTTTTTCAAAACTCTCCGTTTATGACATATCTTCAGAAGATATTTTTAGTGCGACCTTGTGGGGAGGCTTGCAAAGGAATTTAAGGATCCTGGGAACTCTAACCGAACTTTATTTGAGATTAAATCGTTCATTCAGAATGTATGATTTACCTCAAATAGTTATGAACACAGCAATAATATCCAGGGAATTAAACCAAGTAAGTTTAGCAAATTTTCTTAATGATAACGTCTCGCAAACTTTAGAAACCAAATTGGCAAATTTATGAAAGCCATGATTCTGGCAGCGGGACTTGGTTCAAGACTGCAGCCTATAACAAACAAGTTGCCCAAACCACTCATAGATGTAGGCGGGATTTCATTGATAGAAAGATCGATAAATCAGTTAATTGCTTTCGGAGTGAGAGAATTTGTAATCAATGTCTCTTATCTTGGAGATCAGATCAAGGAAGCCCTTAAGTCAACTGATGCAATATCTAAAATAATTTTTATAGATGAACCTTTTCCTTATGGAACTGGTGGGGCATTGGTTAATGCAAAGAATTTTTTAGGAAATGACTCCTTTATTCTTTCAACAGCAGATATTGTTTTTGACTTATCTTTTAATCAATTACCTTCAACTGTTGAGGCGGCTCATTTAGTTGCAGTGAAAAATCCTGAACATAATCAAAGGGGAGATTTTTCAATGAACGCAAATACTGTTTTCATAAATGATGGAATAAATGATTTTACTTATTCTGGAATCTCAGTTCTCAATCCTAATATTTTAGATGTACACCTATCAAGAAAGTATCCATTTGATCTCTGGAATACTATCTTGAAACCCTTGATTGCAAAATCTATGGTAAGTGCTAATTTTGATGATTCATTGTGGATTGATGTTGGCACTGAGAAAAGATTAAAGCTTGCAAGGAAAGTTTTAAAAGATGAAAATTAAGAAAATGAAATCTAATTCCTTGATAGCCCCGTCAATCTTATCAGCAAATTTTTCGCGACTTGGAGAGGAGATAAATTCTGTAATGAAAGCTGGTGCAGATTGGATACATTTTGATGTAATGGATAATCACTATGTACCAAATCTTACAGTTGGTCCTATGGTATGCAGGTCATTAAGAGATGATGGCATAAAAGATTTTATAGACGTTCATTTAATGATTACTCCTGTAAATGAATTGGCTAAGAGTTTTGCAGATTCTGGCGCAGATCTGATTAGCTTTCATCCAGAAGCCGTGGATAACGTGTTCGAGACAATCAATATTATTAAGCAGTGTGGATGTAAAGTTGGTATCGCAATCAATCCAGATACATCCCTATCTGTGTTACAAGATATTATTGGCGAAATAGATCTTATCTTGTTAATGAGCGTTTATCCTGGATTTGGTGGTCAAGAATTTATAGAAGATACGATTGAAAAGATTTCTGAGGCAAAAAAACTTATTGATCAACAAGATCATCAGATATTCTTAGAAGTTGATGGCGGGATCAATAACGAAACTATCTCAAGAGTTTCAAAGGCAGGAGCAAATGTTTTTGTAGCAGGTTCTGCTATTTTTGGATCATCAGATTATGAGAAAACAATTCAAAGCTTCCGTCAAAAAATTACTTAGCCTCTCATTAATTTTATTTTCTGCGATTTCTTTTGCCGCATTGGAGATGAGTTTTGAAGGTAAAAATGCAAAGTTAAATTTAATCATTTCTAATACTGATGCTTCAAGGCGAAAAGGCTTAATGAATCAAGCTTTTTTAGAAAAAAATACTGGCATGCTTTTTATTTGGCCATCAAGCAAGAGACAATGCATGTGGATGAAAAACACTTCGTTGCCACTCAGCGTTGCATATCTTTCATCTGATGGAAGAATTTTAGAGATTTATGATATGGTCCCATTCTCGGAGGACTCAATTTGCTCCATGAAGAACGTTAGAATGGCAGTAGAAGTTAATCAGGGATGGTTTACAAGAAATCAAATTTCCGTTGGAGATAAAATAAATCTTTAGTTAAGAAAATTCATGATCACAAATACAGAATACGATAATTTTAAAGATGCTAATTACACAGTATTACCTATGAGCAGAGAGATTGTGGCCCCTGGTGAGACTCCATTGTCCTTATATTCAAAAATAGCTGATCAACAAAATAATTTTTTATTTGAATCAGTTGAAGGTGGAGATAGGTGGGCACAATATTCAATTATTGGATTTGGATGCATTGACACGATTAAAATTTCTGGAAAAACAATTGAAACAACCATTGATGGAGTTAAGGATAACTTTAAAGCTGAAAATCCCCTTCAAGAAATTGAAGAAATTATCTCAAAACATCGCTCGCCCACCATTGAAAATTTACCAAGATTTCATGGAGGTTATATAGGATTTTTTGCTTATGAAAGTGCCCAATATGCTGAGACTAAAATAGCATTATTAGCTGATAAAGACTCTAAGTTTGCTGAGCATATGCCAGATATTATGCTTGTAAAAGCAGAGCAACTTATCATTTTTGATAATTTAAATGACTCCACTGAAATTATTTTTAATGCCAATCTTGAAAACATGACTTATGAATTTGCTCAATCTAAATTAGATGATATTGAAAAAAAATTAACCACATATGTAGAAAGTGAAGTTAAAGAATTCAATCAAATTACGAATTGTTTTGAATTTGAATCAAATTTTACTAAAGAAGAATATTGTGATGCTGTAAATACTATTAAAAATTACATTGCAGAGGGTGATGTAATGCAAGTTGTATTAGCGCAGGATTTTTCTGCTAAATTTGATAAAGATCCCTTTAATTTATATAAAGCAATACGAGAATTAAATCCTTCTCCCTACATGTATTTTTTAGATTTAGATGAGTGCCAGATAGTTGGAGCATCTCCTGAAATTTTAGTGAGACTTGAAGATAATGAAATTAACTTGAGACCATTGGCTGGAACCAGAAAAAGAGGAGAAAATCCCAAAGAAGACAAAATCAATGAAGATGATCTACTCAATGATCCAAAAGAAATAGCCGAGCATCTTATGCTTATTGATCTTGGAAGAAATGATGTGGGACGAGTTTCTGAAATTGGTTCAGTTCATGTCACAGAGAAAATGACCATTGAAAAATATTCCCATGTCATGCATATCGTTTCGAATGTAATGGGAAAGATTGCTTCTGGATTAAGCTATTTTGATGTGCTGAAGGCTTCTTTGCCAGCAGGAACATTATCGGGCGCTCCTAAAATTAGAGCAATGGAAATAATTAACGAATTAGAACCAAGTTCAAGAGGCATATATGGCGGAGCTATAGGCTACATTGGATGGAATGGAAACATGGATACAGCCATAGCAATAAGAACTGCTGTGATTAAGGATAAAATAATTCATGTAGGAGCAGGGGCAGGGGTGGTTGCTGATTCTATTCCTGAAAATGAATGGCTTGAGTGTAGGCAAAAATCTAAAGTTTTCATGGATGCGATGGAGATGATCTCATGATTCTTATCATTGATAACTACGACTCTTTTACTTACAACTTGGTTCATTATATTGGAGAGTGCAATTATGAGGTTTTGGTAAAAAGAAATGATGAATTAACTATTACTGAAATTAATTCTCTCAATCCTGAAAAAATTGTTATTTCTCCTGGCCCCTGCACTCCAAAAGAAGCTGGAATCTCTGTAGAGATTGTTCAAGAATCCCAAGTACCATTATTAGGAGTTTGCTTAGGTCATCAATCAATTGGTGCAGCATTTGGAGCTAAAATCATTAAGGCTCCTGAAGTCTTTCATGGTAAAAAATCTTCTATTACTCATTCTGATTCAGTATTATTTCAAGATATTCCTAATCCATATTCAGTGGTCAGATACCATAGCCTCATAATTGATAACTCAACTTTACCTAAAGACTTAAAGGTTACATCTACGATTATTAATGAGCCCAAAATCATTATGGGACTAGAGCATGTCTCAAGACCTATATTTGGTGTTCAATTTCATCCTGAATCAATTGATACTGATCATGGCATGCAATTAATTAAAAATTTTTTAAATATATGATCCAGGATTTTATTAATCAACTCGAAAAGAAAGAGGACCTTGATTTTCATTCTATGCAGTATGCAATTGAATCCATCATGACTGGAAATGTTGATGATCATTCTATCGAAGCATTTTTATTGGCCTTAAATGCGAAGGGCATTCAGGAAACCGAGATTACTGCTGCAGCCAGAGTCATGAAAGAAAAATCTCTTACTTTTGAGTTGGGTGATGGAGATCATATAGATACTTGTGGTACAGGCGGTTCGGGTCTGCATACTTTTAACTGTTCTACCGCCTCATCTTTTGTAGCTGCTGCAGGAGGCGCAGCAGTAACTAAGCATGGTAATAAGGCAGTATCTAGCAAGTCTGGAAGTGCAGATTTACTGTTAGCGGCTGGAGCTGACATAGCCCATGATAGAGAAAAGTTAGAGATTATTTTTAAGAGAGTGGGTTTTGTTTTTTTGTTTGCTCCCTTGCATCATGAATCAATGAAATATGTGATGCCGGCCAGGCAGAAAATTGGAAAAAAAACCTTATTTAATTTACTTGGTCCTCATACAAATCCATGCGGTGCAAAAAGGCAAGTCTTAGGCGTTTATCAAAAAGATTTAGTGAGAACTTTTGCATCGGTTGCAAAGAATTTATCTATGGACCATGTTCTTATTGTTCATGGTTTTGATGGTTTGGATGAAATTACTATTACCGACTCCACATATGTTGCAGAGCTTAAGGATGATACTATATCTGAATATGAAATTTCCCCAAAAGATTTTGGCTTATCTCTTGGAACACTACCTGAAATTTCAGCCACTTCGCCTGATGACAGTTTGCAATTAATTAGAGAAGCTTTCTCAGGTGATAAATCAGCCGTCCAAGACATGATTGCTCTTAATGCTGGTGCAGCTCTATATCTAGCAAAAAAAGTAGATTCAATTGCAAGCGGTGTTGAGCTTTCGTTTGAATTAATGAATAACGGTATGGCTGCAGATAAACTAGCTTCATATGTTCGAGTTTCAAATAACTAATGAATATTATTCAAGAAATAGTTAAAAACACAAAAGCTAACCTTACTTATAAGAGGGCAGAATTATCCTTGAAGCAAATTAAGAGCTCTTTAGAAGATCTCGATCTTCCTAGAGGAAGATTTAAAGATAATATTTCCAACAAAGATGAAGCTATTATTGCAGAAATAAAAAAAGCTTCTCCAAGCGCAGGAGTCATTGCGAAAGAATTTGATCCAGTCAAAAAAGCAATTGAATATGAAGCTTTTGGAGCATCCGCACTTTCAATTTTGACCGAAGAAGATTTTTTTATGGGGAGTACTGATTATCTAAAAAAGGTTAAGAAGATTACTGCCTTACCGATTTTAAGAAAAGATTTCATTATTGATGAATATCAAATTTACGAATCTAAATTGATTGGCGCAGATTGTATTTTATTTATCGCATCCATTCTTTCTAATCAACAAATCGAGGATTTCGTCAATATTGCTAAAAAGTTACAGCTCGATTATTTAATTGAGGTGCATGATGAAAATGAACTAAATAGAGTGGAGCATTTTGAAGATGCTGTAATAGGTGTAAACAACAGAAATCTAAAAACATTTGAAGTTGACCTAGATAATTCTGTTCGCTTAAGAAATTTATTCAAACAAAAAAATATATTTATTGCAGAATCAGGAATTAAATCTAGGGAAGATATGAATTATTTAAAACGTAATAACATTAAAGTCTTTCTTATTGGAGAAAGCTTAATGAGAGGCTTTTTTTAAATATAGGCACTTGATGATGTCATCACCTTTGCGGTGAAGCTCATAAATTTTTTTGTTGGCTCAGTTAATGATTCACTCCCGTTTTCAAAAGCTTCTCGAGCATGCTCATCTTCATCAGCTCGCATAGTCTTTAAAATTTCAATTGTCTCAGTATCATTCTTTGATACTCTATCTAAATGTCTTTCAAGATGTTTTACAACCTGTTTTTCAGTTTCTTCAACAAACCCTAAACTAGTTTTTTCTCCAAAGCTTCCAAATATTGCGCCAATGGCAAATG